>Ga0307374_10000272_pt1 | contig 98565 bp, 55 predicted proteins | sample OX3MG_FD_202532 | JGI IMG/M metagenome (GOLD analysis project Ga0307374, IMG submission 202532) | Soil microbial communities from Risofladan, Vaasa, Finland - OX-3 | ecosystem: Environmental > Terrestrial > Soil > Coastal area > Acid sulfate soil | place: Finland: Risofladan, Vaasa | collected...
TCATCGGCCTCGCCCACGCCCCAAGCAACCACCGGGGACGCCTTCGTCACGCCACATCTTGCCAAAGAAACTCACTCCACGCAAAAACATCGCGCGCCGAGACGGGGGGTTCCGCGCGCCCCGCTCGTCGTGGGACGGCCTTCCGAGGCGTGGGACGGCCTTCCCAGGCCGTCCGTGGCGGAAGGCGGCCTGGGAAGGCCGTCCCACGGTTTTCACCCCCCCAATATGTCGGAAACCGGCGCGCATTTTTTTCCGTTTAGCAATTCCATGTTAGCAGGAAATCAAGTGCCACGACGGGCGGACATGCGTATTTCCCGGAGATTTTGAGGCAGTGCCGGGATGGTAGATAGTCGGTTGTTGCTTGAAAGACGTTGAATCGAACGATTTTGAGGTGTTTTGACCGATTTTTGAGCGAAAACGAGTGGCGGGAGCGTCACGCAAACGCCTACGCGGGCAGCAAGCGAAAGCGATGGCACGCCTAAGCGATGCCCCGGTCGCTATCTAGCCGGGGCATCGCTTAGGCTCTGCCACCAGCCACCACGTTCTCGTAGCAACCGCATCCCGTTGCCGATCACAAGCAAGCTGGCGCCCACGTCGGCCGCGACGGCGAGCCAAAGCCGGGCCAACTCGACAGGACCGAAGACCGCCAACGCCAATACGCCCAACTTGAGCGTCAACGCCAGCGCGATGTTCTCGGCCAGCAGGCGGCGCGTGCGGCGGCCCAGGCGAACCAGGTCGACCAGCCTGTACACATGGGGCGAAAGTACGGCCACGTCGGCGGTTTCCAACGCCGCGTCGCTGGCCTGCGTCCCCAGAGCGATCCCGATCGAGGCGGCCGCCATGGCCGGCGCGTCGTTCACGCCGTCGCCGACCATCGCCAGCCGTGGGTGTTCCGCGGCCAGCCGCCGTACCCAGCTTACCTTGTCTTCCGGCAATAGGTCCGCTCGCCAATCGTCGATCCCCACCGCCTTGGCCACATGGGCGGCGACCGCTTCGGCGTCGCCCGTCAGCAGCGCCACGCGCCGCACTCCTAACCGCCGTAACGCCGCGATCGCCGCCCTGGCGTCGGGCCGCGGTGGATCGGCCAACAGCACGGCGCCGACCAGCAGTCCCGAACTGCCCACCAGCGCCACCGTGGCGGGCAAAGCCGCCGTCGCGTCGCGGACGAAAGCGCGCACGGCGTCGACGTCGGCCAACTGGCGGTCCATGAAGAAACGCGGGCTGCCGACGTGCCATGTCGCTCCGTTCCACTTCCCTTCGACTCCGAAGCCGCGGACGGCCGCGAAGTCGGTCGGCTCCTCCCAGGTCATGCCACGCCGGCGGGCGGCGGAGACAATCGCTTGCGCCAGCGGGTGTTCGCTGTGGCCCTCCAGCGCGGCGGCTGTCTGGAGCACGTCGGCTTCGGTGTGGCCTGGGCTCGGCACGACGGCAACGACATCGGGCCGGCCGATGGTGAGCGTGCCCGTCTTGTCGAAGGCGATGCAATCGATCCGGCCGGCCTGCTCCAGGAACTGTCCCCCTTTGATCAGCATCCCGCGCCGCGCCGCCGCATGCAGGCCGCAGACGATCGTCAAAGGGGTCGAAATCACCAGCGCGCACGGACAGGCGATCACCAACAGCACCAGCCCGCGATGCAGCCATTCGCCGGCCGGGTGGGCCGCCGCCCAAGCAATGCCCCAAGTGGCCAGCCAAGGCGGCAGTGCGGCGACCACCAAAGCCAGGGCGATCACGGCGGGCGTGTAGCGCCGAGCGAAACGATCGACGAAGCGCTCGGTGGGCGAGCGCGATTGTTGGGCCTGCTCGACGAGCCGCGCGACGTGGGCCAACGTGCTCTCGTCGCCGGTCCGGTCGGCGGTCACTTCGAGTGAGCCTTCGCCGTTGAGCGTGCCGGCATACACGGCGTCGCCCTGCTGCTTGTCGCAGGGAAGGCTTTCGCCGGTGATCGGCGCCTGGTTGACGCTCGACGCGCCGCGTTCGACCGTGCCGTCGCAGGGGATACGTTCGCCCGGCTTGACGAGTACGCGGTCGCCCGGCCGCAAGCCGGCCGCCGGCACGTCGCGGACACCGTGGATTTCGAGTTGGTGGGCCACGGGCGGGACCATTTCCACGAGTCCACGAACGGCGCGGCGGGCGCGGTCGAGGCTGGTCCCTTCCAGCCAAAGCGAAATGCCGAACAAGAACATGGCCGTGGCGGCCTCGAAGTAATCGCCGGTTGCCAGGGCCCCGCCGGCGGCCAGCGTCATCAAGGCGTTCATGTCGAGCGCGCCCAGTTTCACGGCCCGCCAGGCGGCGCTGACGACCGACAAGCCGGCGACCAGCGTGGCGGCGACCGCCAGCGCATCGGCGCTGAATGTGGCCTGGCCCATCGTGAAACGAACGATCGCCGCGGCCACAAGGAGCAGCCCCCCCGCCAGCGTCGTGGCGCGGATGCGGCGCGCGGCCCCGCCGTGCCGGGCACCGGCTTCGGCGGTGACTTCCGGCGCCGCTCGGTTAGCCGCGGCACGCGGTTCAGAAGCGGTGCCGCCGGCGTCAGTTGTTGACACCAATTCGCCGGGAAACCCGATCTCCCGCAGCCGTTGGGCGATTTGGCCGGCGTCGAGTGTCTCCAAGTCGAATTGAACGCGCAGCCGCCGATTCAGGTAATCGGGCGTGAGTTCGGCGATGCCGCGCAGCCGCGCCAGGCCCTTTTCGATCAGGAGCAACTCCTCAGGGCAATCCAGTGCGGAAACGTGGAACGTGGCGGTGGTGATTGTCACGACCCATTCGGAGGTGTTGCTGGACTGCCTATCCTCACCGGAGGACGTGGCCGCGAGGCGAAATCGGGGGGAACCGCTGGTGAAGGTCAGGGTTTACGTCGAAGGTGGCGTGTCATTGATTGAGCGCCTTCAGGGTGCCAAGGATGATCGCCATGGTGAGGATTACGGCGAAGGACGCCAACATGAACTGGATTCCCAGAACAGCCATTCCCCGTGGAGGCGTTCCGGCGATCAGAGCGATGCCGAAGCCAACGAACAGCGAGACCGCGATGAAACGCGCGGTAAGGTACATCACCAAATGGCCGGGCTCTGGGAGCGGCGGGGCGACGCGGACGAAAGCAGGGTTTATCTTGAAGATTCCAATATGCTCCACCGTAGGACGGGGCGTTGCAAGCGACGCCAACGTTAGAAGCAATCCGAGGCAGCCCATCAGAACGAACAACGGCCCCAACACGAAGCGCAGCAACACGATGCCGACTCGCAATAGGTCGTCAAATTCGCCGACATCCCCTAAGCTGATGGAATTCTGCCGCCTTTTCCGACCCGTCTGTGGTCGTGCGGTGGACGCAATCACAGGCCGCTGGGGTGCGCTTCCGCGCGTGGGCAACGACGAGAGCGCATATAGCCCCCCAGGCGAAACCGCGTCGTTTGACAGATCGGCCAGGCCCGGCGGGTTGGGCGGCAGGTCCGCCAACAAGGGCGATGGCGGCACGGGCGATAGGGGCAAAGTCGGCCAAAGATCATCGCCCCCGCTGGAACCGCCATCATTCGAGGCCATGACCGCCGACCCCGGCGCGAACGCCCGGCACTGCTCGCACACGAGTGGCGCGCCCGCCCTCTCGGCCTCCAACCAGAATTCCAGACCGCATTGGCGGCACTTCTCCAAGACCGACGCCGAAGCGATCGTTTCGACAGGTATAGCAGGTATTGAAGCCTGAACCGGCGCTTGCGGCGCCGTCGAGGTTGTCGAGGGGGGCGCCGCGCGCGATGGCACGACGGCCTTCGCCGAGGCCGGCGCCGTCCGTGGAGTTTCCATCGCCAACACCGGCGACAGCGTGCCGCACTGATTGCACTTGAATTGCCTTCCAACGGTGTCGGCAGGCAGGCGGTACTGTTTGCCACATTCTTGGCACTTCACCCCAACCGACGTCGCGGTGGCGCGCTTTGCGGGCGAAGGCGCGGCGCCGGCGTCGACCGGAACGATTGGAGACCGCTCACCGCAGCTTGGGCAAGTGAATTCCGTGCGGACGTTTGCGTCGCGCAGCGCATATCGTTGGCCGCAATGAACGCACTGGAACTTCATGGGAGGCGTCTCTGCTAATACGTGCGTCGATTGATCCTGCCTTGCACGCGCCCCGGCAGTCCCTGGATTCGCAAGAAGCCCTCGGCGTCGGTCTGGTTGTACGAGCCGCCCCCTTCCATGCTGGCGATGCCTTCGTCGTACAGACTGAGCGGGCTCGAGCGGCGAGCGATCGTCAGGTTCCCCTTGTAAAGGTTCAACGTCACTTCGCCGGTCACATGCTTTTGGGCTTCGCGGATGAACGCCATCAGGGCGTCCATCTTGGCATGATACCAAAAACCATAGTAGACTATCTCGGCGACTTCAGGGGCGAGCCGGTCGCGGAGATGGGTCAGGTCGCGATCGAGCGTGAGCTGCTCGACGGCGCGGTGGGCCTCGTAGAGGACCGTCATGCCCGGCGCCTCGTAGACGCCGCGGCTCTTCATCCCCACGAAGCGGTTTTCGACCACGTCGACCCGGCCCACGCCGTTGCGCCCGCCGATCTGGTTCAACTCCTTGACGATCTCCATCGCATTGCCGCGGCGGCCGTTCACGCTGACGGGTACACCCGCATCGAAGCAGATCGTCACCGGCTCGACCTTGTCGGGCGCCTGCTGGGGAGAGACCGACATGCCGAAATCAACCAACTCGACGCCATTCACCGTAAGGTCTTCGAGCTTGCCCGCCTCGTAGCTGATGTGCAGGCAGTTCTCGTCGGAGCTGTAGGGCTTGGCGGCCGACGCCTTGACGGGGATCCGTCGCTCCTCGCAATAGGCGATCAATTCCTTGCGGCCGGGGAACCGCTTGCGGAACTTCTCGCGCCGCCAGGGGGCGACGACCTCGATGGCCGGCTCCAGCGCCTCGGCGGCGAGCTGAAAGCGGCACTGGTCGTTTCCCTTGCCGGTGGCGCCGTGCGCAAAGGCGTCGGCCCCCACTTCGCGGCCGACCTGCAAGCAGGCCTTGGCAATCAAAGGCCGGGCAATTGACGTGCCCAACAAGTAGACGCACTCATATTTGGCCTGCCACTGCAAGACGGGGAAGGCGAAGTCGCGGCAGAGCTCCTCTTGCGCGTCGACGATCCGGGCCGATTTGGCGCCGCAGCGCTTCGCCTTGTCGAGAATCGCTTGCCGGTCCTCGCAGGGCTGGCCGAGGTCGACATAGACCGCGTGGCACTCGTAGCCTTCGTCTTGCAGCCAACCGAGAATGACCGACGTATCGAGACCGCCGGAGTAGGCGAGAATGCAGCTTGGCATGGCGGGGAAGGGAGGTTATAGGGGACAGGTTACAGGGGACAGTCATCGTAGGATCGGACAAACGGGCGCAGCCCGCGCCGGCCCACCATTTGACGGCGATGGTGGGCCGGCGCCCGCTTCGCGGTCTTGTCCCATCCTACGTGCCATGTGCGGCACCCGCTCGTGAATGTCTCATTCGTGGCCGCTCCGAGTATAGGCTGTCCAGCCTGACGACGGCGGAGAACGATTCAGGAGTCGGGCGCCAGTAGGGCCAGCGCGAATCGACGCTCCGACTTCCAATCCAAAATCCAAAATCGACTACCGCGCGCTCATGTCGCAACTCATACCACCGGCGGCCGGCAGGTACGCGCTTTTCACGTAGTCCATCACCATCCGGTGGGCGCTGAATCGCCAGGCGAGTGAACTGATCGAGTTCATCATCCGCTGGATCCAGTGACGCGGCAGACCGTCGACGTCGTGGTCATAATAGAGCGGAATCACTTGCTCTTCCAGTACCCGGTAGAGATCAGCGGCGTCGCGGCGGTCGTTGATCTCGTCCGAGACGTGGCTGGTTCCCTTGCCGATGGCGAAGCCGTTGGCGCCGTCGTAGGCTTCGGCCCACCAGCCGTCGAGCACCGAGAGGTTCAGTCCGCCGTTGAGCACCACCTTCTCGCCGCTCGTGCCCGAGGCTTCCAACGGCCGGCGCGGGTTGTTCAACCACACGTCGACTCCCTGCACCAGGTGCCGGCAGACGTTGATGTCGTAATCTTCGACGAAGACGATGCGTCCCGCCAGCTTCGGGTCGTGCCGCAAATTGGCGATCTTCTTGATCAGTTGCTTGCCCGGCTCGTCGGCCGGATGGGCCTTGCCGGCGAAGATGAGCTGGATCGGACGTTGCGGATCGTTCACCAGGTCGTAGAGCCGCTCGATGTCGGTCAAGAGCAGGTCGGCCCGCTTGTAGGTGGCGAAACGCCGCGCGAAACCGATCGTAAGCACGTTCGGGTCGAGCATGTTGCGGGCGGCTTCCACGGTTTCGTCGCTCTCGCCGCGGCGGCGGCACTGTCGGCTGACACGGCGGCGAACGAAGGCCAACAGCAGGTTCTTCAGCGCGTAGTGCGTTTCCCACAGCTCGCCCGGATCGACGTGGTGGATGCCTTGCCAGACCTCCGGCTCGCCGATCCGCTTGAACCAGTTGACCTCGAAGTTCCGGTCGTACAGTTGCTGCATCTGCCAGGCGAGCCAACTGGGCGTGTGGACGCCGTTGGTGATGTGGCCGATGGGGATCTCCTCCTCGACCCGCCAGGGCCAGAGGTGAGCCCACATCCGGCGGCTGACGTAGCCGTGCAACGAACTGACGGCGTTGGCTTTCCGCGAAAGTTTCAACGCCAGCACGGTCATGCAAAACGTCTCGCCACCGTTGTGCGGCTCGACCCGGCCCAGTCCCATGAGCTGGTCGTGCGAGATGCCCAATTGGTCGCGCAACGGTCCCAGGTGCTCCTCGATCAGCCCCGAATCGAAGCGGTCGTGGCCGGCCGGCACCGGCGTGTGCGTCGTGAACACCGTGTGCTGGGCCACGTCGCGCAGCGCCTCGTCGAAGCTCACGCCGTCCGACTCCATCATGTCGCGGATCGCCTCCAGCGTGGCGAACGAGCTATGCCCTTCGTTCAAGTGGTAAACGCCCGGCGTGATGCCCAATGCCTTCAAGGCACGCGCGCCGCCGACCCCCAGCACCAACTCCTGGCGAATGCGCGTGCGGTGGTCGCCTCCGTAGAGCCGGCTGGTCAGGTCGCGGTCTTCGGGGCTGTTGCCGTCGACGTCGCTGTCGAGCAGATAAAGATGAATCCGCCCGACCCGCATCAACCAGACCTTGGTCACCAGCTTGCCGGTGCGGGTGTCGATGGAGATGTGGACCGGCTTGCCGTCGCTCCCCAGGGCCGGGACCATCGGCACATTATCGACCTTCGTGTCGAGATACTCTTGCAACTGGTAGCCTTCGTGGTCCAGGTGCTGCTTGAAATAACCCTGGTCGTAGAACAGGCCGATCGCGACGAACGGCACGCCCAGATCGCTGGCCGTCTTCACATGGTCGCCCGACAGCACGCCCAAGCCGCCGGAATAGATCGGCACCGATTCATGAATGCCGAACTCGGCCGAAAAGTAAGCGACCGGCTTCGAACCCAACACCCCCACATGCGTCGTACCCCACGTTTGAGTGCTGCTGATGTATTCCTTCAGCAACCGGAAGGCATGGTTGATGCGGCTATAAAGCACCAACTCGGCCGCCCGCATTTCGAGCCGTTCGGGTGTGAACTCACTCAACAGGGCGATCGGGTTATGGTCGACCTGCCGCCAGCGGATCGGGTCGAGATCCCTGAACAGGTTCACCACCTCCGGCTGCCAACTCCACCACAGGTTATTGGCGAGCGCCAGGCACTTTTCATAAGGTGTCGCCATGCTGACACCCGCGTTCGGCGATCGCGACTGGTACGTTGGGGGCGCAAGTTCAGCTTGGCTCATCCAGTAAATTCCTTCCGCATGGGGGGCGGCGCAACAAACGCATGATTATAGCGGGGGAGCGGAAATAATCCTACCCAGAACCGCCATTGTGGTGTAGGCGTTCCGCCTGCCGGCTGGCTCTGGCAAAGGCTCTTACACTTCGTCGAGTAGTTCGCCCCAGGAATCGACGCCGAGCAGTCGCTCCGCCAGGGCTTCCAACCCCTTGAGGTCGGTGATGGCGTCGATGGTTTTTTGCTGTCTCTTGGTCGCGACTTTGCCAAATTTTTGCCGCCCTTGGCGCAAAACGAGCGCGCGCATTCCTTCAACCCGGCCCTCTTCCCGGCCCTCTTCCCGGCCCTCTTCCCGGCCCTCTTCCCGGCCCTCTTCCCGGCCCTCTGCGCGAATTTCATCAAAGATCGGTGACGTTTTCATATTCCACCCTCGTAAACCATCTTCCCATGCCGGCCGGCACCCGGCCAACGCGGCGAATACTTCCGTCGTCAAACCGAGATCCGCTCGGTCGCGCTCGTCGGTGAAGCGGCGTTCCGCCTCTGACAGCCACCCTCCAATTGTACCCGATTCGCCGCCGCCTTGCATCAGCGGAACCCAAGGCAGGAGCCACGGGGATGTCTTTCCAGCCGCCACGTCCGACAACAAATTCACTGCGCTCTCATCCGCCAAGTGACGCCGGAGAATGGTCAATTCCAAACGGCAGCCGGCCGCGATCTGCGAAAGCAGGCTCAACTCATGAGCGGGACTCCGCCCGGTCAAGTCGAATACAGCCCCGACAATGCAAGAAAGAGGCAAGCTACCTGGGCCAGCCGGCTCCGTCCAGAGCCGGGTCAGGTAATCGAGCGACCGTGTCACTGCGTCCGCCCTCGCTTCCGCCTCCAACTCAAGGCAAATGCCTTCCAGGACTTCGCCGCTGCGCAGCGCCGCGACGAGGTCGTTGGTCAAATCGTTCTGATTCGGCAAGGCCACTCGCCTGGCATCGATCCAGGCCTGAAAGGAGAGGCGAGGGTTGCCCAATAGCCAGCGAAAGAACCCGGCCGGGTCGCGCTTTACCAGATACCTGCCAGCCTTGTCATAATCATTCATCGCCGTCGAGTCTACCCAGTCTCCTAAGCAAATAACTCAACCAGCGGCTTCCCGAGCGCGAGACGGTAGGGCCGTTCGAGCCGGTCGAAAAGATCGGTGGTGGGGTCGATGCCCAAGGCATGGTAGATGGTCGCGGCGAGGTCATCGGGGGTGACGGGCAAAGTCGCCGGATAGGCGGCCAGGCGGTCGGACGAGCCGTACACCCGCCCGCCGCGGATACCGGCCCCGGCCAGAACCACTGAATTGCAAGCCGCCCAGTGGTCGCGCCCGGCGGCGGCGTTGATTCGGGGTGTGCGGCCAAACTCGCCCAGGCAAACCACCAGCGTCTCGTCCAAGAGTCCCCTCGCCTCCAGATCTTCCAAGAGCGCCGAAAAGGCCAGGTCGAAGGGGGGCAACAGACTGTGCTTGAGCAGCTTGAAGTTGTCCTTGTGTGTGTCCCAGAAGGCGTCGTCGCGCGCCCAGTTGACCGTCACCAGCCGCACGCCGGCCTCGACGAGCCGCCGCGCCAACAGCGCGCCCTGGCCGAAGGCCGAGCGGCCGTAGCGCTCGCGCACCGGCCCGGCCTCGCGCGACAAGTCGAACGCCCCACGCGCCTCGGGCGAGGCCACCAGGCCGAACGCTCGCTGGTAATCGTCCTTGAACCCGCGCACGGCGGCGACGCCTTCCAGCTCGCGCCGCTGCCGATCGACCTCGGCCAACAGGCCGCGGCGGCCGGTGAGACGCGCGCCTGAATCACTCAACTGTGGAAACGGCTGGAAATCGGCCGCCGACGGATCTTGCGAAATGAACAACGGATCGTACTTGTTTCCCAGGAACCCCCCGAAGAAGCCCGGAAAGATGTGATTGTTCGCCGACACCTGGTTGGCCGGCGCGTTGAGGCTGATCGCCGACGGTAACGCGCCGCGGCTGGGCCGCAGCCGTTGAATCACCGCGCCGAAGGTGGGAAAGTCGGTCGGTTGGTTTTGCGGATTGGTGGCCGGCTGGGTATGTCGGTGGCCCGTGAGCATGTAGTGCAAGGCCACTGTGTGCGTGTTGTCGGGGTGCTCGACGGAACGGAGCAGGGCGAAGCGATGGGCCGTCTGGGCTGTGCGCGGGATGTGCTCGCCCAAAAAGGTGCCGGGCACGCTCGTGGCGATCGGCTGGAACTCGCCGCGCACGTCGGCGGGCGCTTCAGGCTTGAGATCCCAGAGATCCTGGTGGGCCGGAGCGCCGAACAAAAAGCAGAGGATACAGTTCTTCGCACTGCCGAACGAGCGGCCGAACGAGCGGCCGCGGGGCTCGGAGGCCGTAGCCGCCGACCTGGCGGCGAGCAAATCCGGCAACATGAGCCCCAACGGCGTCAGCCCCCCCACGCGCAGCCATTCGCGGCGGGTGATGCCCTCGCAGAGCCGCACGTTGCCTGGGCGAATGGAGAACACGATCAAGTTCCTCGCATAAAAAAACGTCGTGTGGGCACCGTCCACAACGGGCGCGGGCTCAAGTTCCGGTAGGGTGGGCACCGCCCACCGCGAACGCGGGCTCAAGCCCACGCTACGAATGTTCCGCCCACGACCTATCACAAAAAAAACTCTCTGCCTGATTGTCCGCCGACGGTATGAAAAAGGCAAGTCCTCGCGCCGGCGGCTTGACCGGCGGCCGGAATGACGTAGACATTGATGATGATATTATAGCACGGTGGAATAGATCCTCCGATCCTCCGGCCGCGCGGCAAGTCGCGAGAAAGAAAGAGCGAGGTGATCGTCGATGGAACACGCCCAAGTCAACGCTCCGGGCGCGCCGGGCATGCCAGCCCGCTGGACGTCCAGCGCCAAGGACGGGGTCGGCACGTCGCTCAGCCCGAACAGCCGCGTCTGGTTCACCCACAGCCACGGGATCGTCGACGAAATCTACTACCCGCGGGTCGACTTGGCATGTACCCGCGATCTGGGCCTGTTGGTGACCGACGGCCGCGACTTCTTCTCGGAAGAGAAACGGCACACGAGCCACCACATGGAGTACCTGGCCGACGGCGTGCCCGCCTTTCGCATCACGAATACCTGCCTCGCCGGGCGCTACGCGATCGAGAAGGAGTTGCTCACCGACCCCGTACGCGACGTCTTCTTGCAACGCATCCGCTTCACCGCGGTACAAGGCTCGCTTGCCGACTACCAGCTTTTCGCGCTGCTGTCGCCCCATCTGGGCAACCACGGCGGCGACAACACGGCCTGGGTCGGCGAGTACAAGGGCGTGCCGCTGTTGTTCGCCGAGCGGGATGGAATCGCTTTGGCGTTGGCTTCGTCGGCGCCCTGGCTGGCTCGTTCGGCGGGCTTCGTGGGAACGTCCGACGGCTGGCAGGATCTCTCGCGTCATCGGCGTTTGAGTTGGCGCTACGAGCGGGCTGAAAAGGGCAACGTCGCCCTGACCGGGCAAATCGACCTGTCCGCGGCCCAGCCATCGTTCGTGTTGGCCTTGGGGTTCGGCCGCAACATCCACGAGGCGGCCCACCGCGCCGTCGCCAGCATTCTGGGCGGTTTCGATCGCGCGCGCGACGAGTACCTCCGCGAGTGGCAAGACTGGCAACGGAAGCTGTTGCTGTTGGACGACCGGCATTGCGGCGAACACGGCCGCACCAACGGCCAATGTCCCCATTGCGGCCGGCAGAACATCTACCGCGTCGGCGCCGCGATCATTCATGCCCACGAAGCCAAGAACTTTCCGGGCGGCGTGGTCGCCAGCTTGTCGATTCCCTGGGGTTATTCCAAGGGCGACGACGATCTGGGCGGCTATCATTTAGTGTGGCCCCGCGACCTGGTCGAGACGACCGGCGGGGTGATGGCGGCCGGAGCCCGCAACGTCGCACGGCGCGTGCTCCGCTACTTGCAGGTCACGCAAGAGGCCGACGGCCACTGGGCGCAGAACCAATGGCTCGACGGCACGCCCTACTGGGACGGCGTGCAGATGGACGAGGCCGCCCTGCCGGTGCTGCTGCTCGACCTGGCCTACCGCGAGGGGATGCTCGACGAGAACGAGTTGGCCGGCTTCTGGCCGATGGTCGAGCACGCCGCCGCCTACATCGTGGCCAACGGCCCGGTCACCCAGCAAGACCGCTGGGAAGAGGACTCGGGTTATTCGCCTTTCACGTTGGCCGCCGAGATCGCCGCGCTGCTGGTCGCGGCCGACATCGCCGAGCGCCAGGGTGAGCGCGCCGCCGCCGTTTATTTGCGCGAAACCGCCGACTTTTGGCACAGCAGCATCGACGATTGGATCTATGTTCGCGACACCGACCTGGCGCGGCGCGTGGGCGTCGAAGGGTATTATGTGCGGATCGCGCCGCCCGAGACGGCGGACGGCGATGCGCCGCTGTCACGTTTGGTGGCGATCAAGAACCGCGCGACCGACCATAGCCAGGCGCTGGCCGACGAGCTGATTAGCCCCGACGCCTTGGCGCTGGCGCGGTTCGGGCTGCGGCGCGCCGACGACCCGCGGATGGTGAACACCGTCAAGGTGCTCGACTCGCTGTTGCGGGTCGAGTTGCCGGCGGGTCCGTGTTGGTATCGCTACAACGAGGACGGCTACGGCGAGCACGACGACGGCCGGCCCTTCGACGGTACGGGCGTCGGGCGTCCCTGGCCGCTGTTGGTCGGCGAGCGGGCGCATTATGAACTGGCCGCGGGAAACCACGACGAGGCGCGCCGGCTACTGAACGTCTTCGAGAGTTTCGCCAACGCCGGCGGGCTGTTGCCCGAACAGGTTTGGGACCGGCCCGATCTGCCGGATCGCGAGCTTTTCCTCGGCCATGCCGCTGGCTCGGCCATGCCGCTCGTGTGGGCCCATGCCGAACACATCAAACTGGTGCGGTCGCTTCGCGACGGGCGGGTGTTCGACATGCCGCCGCAGACGATCGAGCGTTACCTGGTCGAGGGCCGCGTCTCGCCGCATGCCGCCTGGCGCTTCAACCACAAGATCCGCCGCTTGGCTCCGGGCAAGATCTTGCGCGTGGAGACGCTCGCCCCGGCGGTGCTCCACTGGAGCGCGGATCGTTGGCAAACCCTGCACGACTCGGACGTCGCTGCGACGGGGCTTGGCATCTGGTACGTCGACTTGCCGACGGCCGAACTGCCGCGCGGCGCCGTGATCGACTTCACATTCTTCTGGACCCAGGCCCAACGCTGGGAAGGAACCGATTTCCAGGTGACCGTGGATTCCTGAAAGGATCGACCATTGAGCGGATGAAGCAATGCCAGGACCGCCTTGGAAGGCGGGCGGTTGGCACTCGCCAGATCCAAAAAAGAAGGCCTCGCCGCAAACGCGGGGCGGCACGGCGGTTTCGGCGCAGCCGAAAATGCCCAAGAAAAAACTGGCAAAACCGTACCTGTACCGACAAGGAAATCCGTCTCGGCGGATTGCCCGGCTTTGGATGCGTTAAGACTTCTTCACCCGCAACGCCCATCGGTGCCACTCGCGCCGTAGCTTTCGTCGGGTAAAGGTACGGTTTTGCCAGTTTTTTCGGAGCCCGGGAGGGCACCCCCGACCGTCGTCCACATGAGCGTCTCGTCGGGACAAGCGAGTGCGGATGCAACGATGGATTTATCGCTTTGGTGCCGGTCCCGAAGGTGGGTCGTCGACGTGGGGCTATCGCCCCAGGCTATGCACCATCGCCGCTCTGCGGCGTCCGCATCGTGGCCCTCCCGGACCACGGAACAGATTTCACTTCGTCACCTGGCACTCCGGTAACGCGGCCTTGAACGCGGCGATGCCCGCCTCGGTGACCTGGGTGCCGCGGAGTTCGAGCGTCTTGAGTTGCGACAGTCCGTGCAGTGCCTCCAACTCAAGGCGAGGATGGCTCTGGCGAGCGGGGGGCGTTAGCCCCCTGTTTGTCCTTTGTCGGGCGCTGCGCGGGTACACCGGCGTTAGCCCCCTGTTCAGTTCGGCCCGGCAAGCCGGGGCGTGTGACAGGATCAACAGGGGGCTGACGCCCAGTAATGGATCAAGGGCGCATAAAGCGCCACCAGCCGGTCCCAGGCCTTCGGTTCCGCGGAGCCGCGCAATTGTTCGAGCAAGCTGACAGGTGTGGTATGAATGGGTTGGCCCCCCCGTGCGGGCATGAGGTGTGGACCGCCTTGGATCTGCCTCCCATGCTAAGGCGACTCGACCGTGGACGCAACCGGCCGCCGGCCGTAACGGCCGTAAGCCCGGATGATTCATGGTCCCCACACTGCATTGGTTCAGCGTGAAAGGGAGTCACGGGAGGCCCAGATTAGCGAGTTCCCGACGCGACGCTCATGTGGACGACGGTCGGGGGCGCCCTCCCGGGCTCCGAAAAAACTGGCAAAACCGTACCTTTACCCGACGAAAGCTACGGCGCGAGTGGCACAGATGGGCGTTGCGGGTGAAGAAGTCTTAACGCATCCAAAGCCGGGCAATCCGCCGAGACGGATTTCCTTGTCGGTACAGGTGCGGTTTTGCCAGTTTTTTCTTGGGTATTTTCGGCTGCGCCGAAACCGCCGTGCCGCCCCGCGTTTGCGGCGAGGCCTTCTTTTTTGCATCTGGCGGCAACTTTTCCAGATCGCGACTCAAGCCGGCGTCGGGACGTGCCGATGTAAGGATGTTCGGTGGTTCGCGTACGCTTCCACGGGCCATGACTTCGATTGATTCGTTCTCGTGAATTCGGGTACAATCCGCCGCTCATCGTAGCAGGCATACTCTGTAGGGAACGCCCTCCGTGGCGTTCCGTGAAACGGGTATCGCGATGTCCGCTCGCGAAACTCGGAACGCCACGGAGGGCGTTCCCTACAGCCCCCATGCGACAATCCTAGCCTTAAGCCCTTAAGCGGGCCGTTGAAAAAAAGAGATCGAAGACGGACGGGAGATTCAAGGATGAAGACGTTTCTCGTAACCGGCCTCGTTGCGATCGTCGTCGCGGTGCCCGTTGGTGTCTACGGTCAACACGGTCGCGGCGGTGGTGGTGGCGGCGGTGGCCATGGCGGTGGCGGGTACGGCGGCGGCGGATTCGGTCGAGGGGGGTATGGCGGCGCGCATTCGGGCCGAGGTATGGGCATGGGCCATCCGACAACCGCCTCACTCCCGCGGGGCGCCGCCGCGCACTCGCAAGGCTTCGCTTACAACCACAACGCTCATTTCAGCAACCGACCGGGTTACCACGGTGGCGGCTGGTATCACGGCGATTGGCGCGGACACTGGGCGGGACCGTGGGGATATCGCCCCTGGGGATGGGGCTGGTACGGCGGTTGGGGATGGGGCGGGCCAGCGTGGGGCTACGGAATGGGCTACGTGGGCTACGGGGGCTACGGGATGGGCTATGGGGGTTATGGTTGGGGGTTCGGGGGCGGTGGCATCTCCGTGGGCATCGGGGTTCCCGCATCCCCGTGGAACTGGGGTTACTTCGGCTATTACAATCCGTACTGGGTCGCGCCCCTTGGCGGGGTGACCTACATCAACTACTCGCAGCCGGTGGTGGTCGCGGCGCCGAGCTACGCGGCTTCCGCCGGGCAAGTCGCCCCGACCTCGGACGCGCCGTCACCGGCTCCGTCGCCGGCGCCCGGTTTGCAACCGACGCCTTTGCAAAACGAGGCGATGGCCATCTTCGACAATGCTCGAAGCTTGTTCCGGAAGGGCAAGTACCGGGAGGCCCTGGCACAGACCGACCGCGCCGTGGCCCTGTTGCCGAACGATTCATTGATGCACGAGTTTCGCGCCCTGTGCCTGTTCGCCTTGAAGGATTACCAGCAATCGGCCGCCGCCGTCCATGCGGTCGTGTCGGCCGGGCCGGGTTGGAATTGGACGACCGTCAGCAACCTTTACCCCAGCGCGAGCGTTTATACCGACCAATTGCGCGCCCTGGAGAAGTTCTGCGGCGATCGCCCGTCGGCCGCCGCGGCGCGCTTTCTGCTGGCCTACCATTACCTGCTCGGCCAACACAATGAGCAGGCGGCGGCCGTGCTCAAGGAGCTGCGCCAATTGGAACCCGACGATCAACTCGCCGCCCAATTGCTCAAAGGGCTCACGACGCCCGCCGACGCGAAATCGTCGCCCAGCTTGCCGCCGGCGCCGGATCAGGCGGTCGACGCGGCCGTCGTCGTGGGGCATTGGAAGGCCAACCGTTCCGACGGCTCGTCGTTCGATCTGGACCTGACGAAAGATCACAAGTTCAATTGGAAATTCGAACAGCAGGACCGGCAACAGCAATTCGACGGCACCTACACGCTGGCCGACAACTTCTTGATCCTGTCGGCCGGCGGCCAGAACACGCTGGTGGGGAAAGTCTCGATGGAGACCAGCCGCCAGCTCACGTTCCGCCTGGCGGGCGCCAACCCGGCCGAACCCGGTTTGACGTTCACGAGGTAAGCCCGTCGTCTCTGTAGGGAACGCCCTCCGTGGCGTTCCGCGTCCCGACAAAAAACGTCGCACCCTCTTCCCGAAACGCCACGGAGGGCGTTCCCTACACGAGCTGGCACTTTGCTTTGGAGTATGGCGGCGTCAGGGGGGGTCGTGCCCGCCGGGGTGGAACGGATGGCAACGGCAGATCCGCCACACGCCGCGGAGCGTCCCGCGCACCGCACCGTACTTTTGCACCGCCCCAATGAAATAGTTGCTGCAAGTCGGCGTAAAGCGGCATTGCCTCCCAATGAGCGGGCTAAGAGTCCATTGGTACACTCGCACCAAGCCAATCAATAGCCTTCCGGGCAGCCGGATCAGGATGAGCCAAAGCCACCTCGTCGTTCGCCGGATTCGGTTCATGTCGCGGCTCGCCGCGCCTTGCGCCCCAAACGCGCGGCCAACGCCGGAAGCCTTTCGATGAGCTGGAGCAGTTCTGGAACGATACCGGCTCGCGGTACGACCACCAGGTCAAGCCCGGCGGGCAAATCGTCGCGACGCAGGCGAAATGCCTCGCGCAATAGCCGCTTCCAACGGTTGCGCTGGACGGCACCCCCCACCTTGCGCGAGACCGACAAGCCGAGCCGTGGGTGGTCGAGGCCGTTCTCGCAGGCGTACAGCACCAAGTAGTCGTCGGAGGCGCTCAGTCGCCGGCGATAGACCCTCTGGAAGTCGGCGCCGCGACGGATTCGGAACCGAGCGGGAAAGCTTTGATCGGTCATCGCGCGACTCGATTCTAGCCTAAATCGTGTTCGTCCAACTCGTCCGGCGGTTGTGGCACCAACGGTTTGGCATACCAGGCGTCATCGACCACCCGGCTAGGCGACACCGGCTGCCGAGCCAGGCGGCGAACCATCCAGCCCCCTAAAATCACGGCCGCCACCAGGCCGATGCCCAAGACCGTGAGGGCGAGCAACGCCATGAGCATTTTAGCACGGACGAGCGGCGTCAGGTCGGGCTTCGGGGCCGGATCGTCCGCCCCTAGCAGCCAAGGAACCAGGAACAACCAGGAACTTACCATTTGAGATCTCGCCGCGGGTCGAGCGGCTGGCGCTCGTCGAATTGCCTGACCCACTCCAAACTCTTGGCGTCGAGTTGGGCGGGGAGCACGATTTGGATGTCGGCGATCAGGTCGCCGGCCGATTTGCCCGGCCGAGCGATGCCGTGCCCCTTGATCCGCAGCTTGGCGCCGCTCGAAGTGCCGGGGGGAACACGTAGCGTGACGGTCCCGCGCGGCGTCGGCACGTCGACCTTTCCGCCTTCGGCCGCCTCGCGCAGGGTCACGGGCACGCGCAGGTGCAAGTGGTCGCCGCGGCGCGCAAATGAGGGATGCGAGCCCACCTTGACCAGGATCAGCAAGTCGCCCGGCGGCCCGCCGTCGAGCGATTCACCCTGGCCGCGCAGCCGAATCTTCTTGCCGTCCTCGATGCCGGCAGGGATCTTCACGGCGATCGCCTCGCGCTTGCCCGAAGCGTGAAGCAGTTCAAGATGCGTTTCGCCTCCGAGAACCGCCAGCGTGAAGGGGATTTGGACTTCGTGTTCGGCCTGTGGCGCCGGCGGCTTGGCCGCGCGGCCGCGGCGGCCTGGTCCGGCCGGCCGGGCGCGCCGGTACTGGTTGAACATGTCGGCAAAGCCGCCGGAAGTGTCGCTGTCGAACCGCTCGCCGAAGAATTGGGTGAAGTCGAACTCGTCCGCCGGCTGTCCGCGACCCGCCCCTTGACCCGGCCGCCGACCACCGGACCCGGCCCCCTCGAACGCGCTGCCGTAGCGGTCGTACAGCTCGCGCTTGTGCGAGTCCTTGAGCACGTCGTACGCCGCCTGCACGGCCTGGAACTTCTTCTTGGCCGTCTTGTCGTCCGGGTTCACGTCGGGATGGAATTTCCGCGCCAGTTTGGCGTAGGCTTTGTCGATATCGGCCGGAGAGGCCTCACGATGGACACCCAGCGTTTGGTAATAGTCGTCGGCCATGCCGTGGAATATTGCTTACATGTGGATTTGAGCGAAAAACCTTCCGCCTCCATTCTACGTGGCTCGGCGCCTTTCTGGGAAGCGGGTAGCTCAATTGACATGGTTCCGTAGCTGGCTTCGCGCCACCGCTTTCTCGTGGCAAAATGTCCTATTGTCGTCCGCGTGAAGCATCGCCTTGAGGCGGGTACTTGTTTTTTTGTGGGAGCGGGAGAAGATCGTCAATATGAAAACCCTCTTGCTCGCCGTGGCGTTCGTGCTGGCCACCTCGTCGGCCTGCGCCGGCAACGGCGATTTCACGATCACCGTGGTCGATGGCGAAACCGGCGAAACGATACCTTGCCGGATGCACCTCTCGAATGAGAAGGAAAAGCCGCAAAAGGTGGGCCGCTTCCCATTCTGGCACGACCATTTCGTGTTTCCCGGCAAGGTACGGCTCAAATTGGCGAAGGGAACCTATAACTTCGTCATCGAGCGCGGACCGGAGTACTACGTGGCGAGCGGGTACTTCATCATCGAAAACCTCTCCAAGGACGAAAAACGCATCGAGTTGAAGCGGTTCGCCAACCTGGCCAAGGAAGGCTGGTGGTCGGGCGATCTGCATGTGCATCGCCCGCTGAAGGACATCGAACTGTTGATGATGGCCGAAGACCTGCATGTGGCGCCGGTCATCACCTGGTGGAACGCCAAGAACGAATGGCTCAAGCGCCCCGTGCCCGACGAGCCGGTGAAGTCGTTCGATACCAACCGCTATTACGACCTGCTGGCCGGCGAGGATGAACGCGAGGGGGGAGCGCTGTTGTATTTCCGCCTCGACAAGCCGCTCGACCTGGCCGGCGCCGGTCGCGAATATCCTTCACCGATGAAGTTTCTCGCCTTGGCGCGCGAGCAGCCGCGGGCATGGGTCGACGCCGAAAAGCCATTCTGGTGGGATCTGCCCGTCTGGCTGGCGTGCGGCACGATCGATTCGATCGGCCTGTGCAACAACCACATGTGCCGCGATGAAATGAAAGAAGACGAGGCCTGGGGCAAGCCGCGCGACGTGAAGCGGCTTCCGCCGCCGTTGGGCAACGCGCAGTGGTCGCAGGAGATTTACCACCATGTGCTCAACTGCGGCTTCCGCATTCCACCCTCGGCCGGCAGCGCGTCGGGGGTGCTGCCCAACCCCGTCGGTTACAATCGCGTCTACGTCTGGGTCGACCCGCGGCAGTTCAATTACGATACCTGGTGGGATGGATTCAAGGCCGGCCGGGTCGTTGTTACCAACGGTCCCTTGATTCGCCCGCTGGCCAACGGCCGGATGCCGGGCCATGTGTTCAGGGCCGACGAAGGCGAGTCGATCTCGCTCGACGTGGTGCTCACCTTCACGTTCCGCAGCGATGAACCCATCACCTACTTCGAGTTGATCAAGGATGGCCGTGTGGCGCAGAGCGTGCGCTACGAGGAACTGGCCCAGACCGGGCACTTTCCGCCACTGGAGTTCGACGAGAGCGGTTGGTTCCTGGTCCGCGCCGTCAGCGATGCGGAGAACACGTACCGTTTCGCTTCGAGTGGTCCCTGGTACGTCGAGATCGGCGAAACGCCGCGGCGGATCGTCAAGCGATCCGCGCAATTCTTCCTCGATTGGTCTCGCGAGCGCGCCGGCCGTGTCACGCTCGACGACGCCGACCAGCGCCGCGAGGTGCTGCGGTTTCACGAACAGGCGATCAAGTTCTGGGAAGAACGCGTCGAACAGGCGGATCTCACCTCTCACCTCTAACCCCTAACCTCTCACCAGGTCCTACACCATGCCTATCGGTTTCGGCGTCATCGGCTGCGGGATGATCGCGAACTTTCACTCGCGGGCGATTGGCGATGTGCGCGGGGCAAAGCTGGTCGCGTGTTACGATACGTTTCCGGCGGCGGCCGACCGGCTGGCGGCCTCGACCGGCTGCAAGGCGTACCACCGGCTCGACGAGATGCTCGCCGATCCCGCCGTTGGGGTTGTTACCATCGGAACCCCCAGCGGTGCTCATCTCGAACCTGCCGTGGCGGCCGCGCGGGCGAAAAAACACGTCATCGTCGAAAAACCGCTTGAAATCACGCTCAAGCGCTGCGACCGCATCATCGAGGAATGCGAGCGAGCCGGGGTCGAGCTCTCGACCATTTTCCCTTCGCGTTTTCATGATTCGAGCGTCGAGCTGCGTCGAGCGATGGACGCCGGGCGCTTCGGCAAGCTGACGGTGGGCGACGCGTACGTCAAGTGGTTCCGGCCGCAGTCGTACTACGACGGCGGGGCCTGGCGCGGCACCTGGGAACTCGACGGCGGCGGAGCGCTGATGAACCAGGCCGTGCATAGCGTCGATCTGCTCACCTGGTTGATGGGCCCGGTCACGGAGGTCCGCGCCCAGGCCGCGACCTTGGCCCACGAGCGGATCGCCGTCGAGGACACGGCCGTGGCCACGCTGCGGTTCGCCAACGGCGCGCTGGGCGTGATCGAAGCCAGCACGGCCACCTACCCCGGCTACCTCAAGCGGATCGAAATCCACGGTTCGACCGGTTCGGCCGTCATGGAGGAGGAAGACATCATCAAGTGGGACTTCGCCAAGAGCGACCGCCGCGACACGGCGATCCGCGCGCAGATGACCCAAAGCAAGAGCACAGGCGGCGGCGCGAGCGACCCAGCGGCGATTGGCCATCATGGGCACGCCAGGCAATTCCGCGACGTCGTCGAGGCGATCCGCAAGGGTCGCCGACCGGCGATTGACGGCCACGAAGGCCGCCGTAGCGTCGAGATCATTCTGGCCATCTACAAGGCCGCGGAAACCGGCCGCGCCGTCCGGCTGCCGCTGGCCGGCGATCCATCGCTGAAGGCCAGGAAAATCAAGGCCAAGTAAGAGGCTATCCGAAAACTCGTGCAAATCGACGGCACGCCATCGTGGGATGGCCTTCCCAGGCCGTCCGCGGCAAAAGACGGCCTAGCCCGGATGATTCATGGTCCCCACACTAACCCGCAGCGCAAACAAGGCCCAGCGTTGGACTTACCTTGCTTGCGCTGCGGGTTAGTGTAATGGCAGTCTGCGCTCGTTTCCCCCGGACCATGAATAATCCGGGCTACTAGGAAGGCCGTCCCACGGTGAGTCTTCGGATAGGCCCTCAGATTGACCGCTCGTAGATCCGGTAGGTCTTGTACTTTTTTCCGCCCGCCGCGAGAATCGCGCGATTGATCAACGCGTTGTCTTCGAGCGTCCAGCCCAATTCCGCACCGGTATAGTGGACCACGTTCTTGCCGTACTCCAGGGTGGCGAGAATCAGCAACTCGGCGACCCCACGACGGCGGTGGCCTTCGATCACGCCCAGCGTCAGTAACCGGGCGGTGCGAATCCGCCGGCAGTTGAGCAAGAACCGCGCGAGACCGATCGGCAGCCCCCAACGGAACAGACGGCCGTTCAAGGAGCGCATCGCCTCGTTGATGTCCGGCAAGGCCATCGAGAAACCCACCGGCGCCCCATCCATTTCGGCGAACAACAGCATTTCCGGCAACGCCACGCGCCGCAGATCCTTGGCCAGATGATCGAACTCGGCGTCGGTCATCTTGACGAAGCCCCAGTTGCGTTCCCAGGCCGAATTGTAGATCAGCTTGCAACGCTGCAGTTCCGCGGCCATGTCGCGGATTCGGAAGTGGCGCACCGTAATCCGTCTCCGCGCGGCGAGCCGTTGGGCCTTGGCCTTCCAGGTCGCCAGCAGATCGAAGGCGTCGTCGAACCACCAACTGTAGAGATCCTTGGCCTTGGCCAACCCCCAGGCTTCGAGCAGAGGCGCATAGTAAGGTGGGTTGTGGTTCATCATGATCCGCGGGGGCGTGCTGAAGCCCTCGATCAGAAGACCGCAAGCGTAGTTCGTCGAATAGTCGCAGGGTCCGAGGATTTGCGTCCGCCCCCGCGCGCGGAGCCAATCGGCGGCCGCGTCGAGCAGGGCGGCCGCGACCTGTTCGTCGTCGATCGTCTCGAACATCCCGAAGCAGCCGACGTTGGCGGCATGTTCGGCGTTGTAGTGGGGGTCGTCGCTGACGAGGATTCGGCCCGCGGGCCGACCGCGGCGAAAGGCGAGAAACTGCGTCGCGGCGCCGTGCCGCAGGAAGGGGTGTTTCTTGGCGTCGATGAATTCCTTGCGCTCGATCAAGAGCGGCGGCACCCAGTGCGGATCATCGGCGTAGATTCGCCAGGGGAACTTCAGGAACGTGTCGCGTGCCCGCCGGCCGCGGACTTCGCTCACGTCGATATCACCCCGTTGTCCCGGCGTGATGTCCGGCCGTCGTGCCTCGTTGTGCTCCATGCCGGCCTTCTTAGCGATTGATCACGACGCCGACGTTGATGCCTTGGACGAGCACGAACTGCCGCGTTTGCGCGTTCATGATGCCGAACTGCGGCAGCGTATAGTCGATGGCGTTGGCCGAGCGAGCCATGCCCCCCATGAACAGTCCGGTCCAGCCGAACTGAACGGCCACCGAACGGTAGACCTGGTAGTTCAGGTTCAACCGCATTTCACCCACCGGCGCGAACTGGGTCGCGAAGTGGGTGTGGCTGAAGCTCTGCGGAACCAGCCCGATCGGGTAACCGGGCTGAAGTGTCGGCGTCTGGCTTCCCGTAGCGCCGCCACCGCCGCCCGTACTGGTCGGGCTCTGTCCGAGCGTGGCCTGCTGCGCGAACCCCGGCTGCTTGCCGTAGAAACCGGTTTGCCTGAGGGCCTGGAAGTTGGCCGCGCCCATGACGCGGGCCTCGGTTTGGAACGACAGGCGTCCCTTACCCGCCGCCCACCGCAACCCGAGTTGCGGACCGATCAGATTGTTATCCGCTGATTGATATATTTGGGTGGTGCCCAAGACGCCGTTGGAGATCTGGGTGTTCGTCGTGGCGCCTCCACCGCCGCCTCCGCCGGCGCCGGAGTTCGCTTGCTGCGAGATGTCGGGAAAGCCCTCGACCAGAAAGCTGTCGCGGAAGCGCAGGTAGCGCACGCCGGCCAGGGCCTCCCAAGTGCCCAGGCGACGATTGTTGTTGCGGCGCAATGGCAATTGCCAGAGATGCATGACTTCGATGCCCCACAGACGCGAGCTCTGCTGCGCCGTGAGCGAGTGGAAGATCACCGGAAACTGCACCAGGTCGCCGAAGTCGGTCGGGGCGGATATCTTGGGGATGCCGGTGAACGGTGGAATGAACGTCGGCGGCGGATTGGGATTCAGAGTACCGGGATCCTGCCCGTTGGGGCCGAAGATATGGTTGCCATTCACGTCGAAGGCCACGCCGTTGGGTCCGGGGATGAAACCCTCCAGCGGATTGATGCCGTTGGTGAACGGCGCGAAGACCGCCATCTGGCCGGTGCCGACGACCTGCTGCGAAGTCTGCGATTGCAGGACGATCGTGCCGACCATCCACCCTTCGCCGTCTTCGTTGATGTATCCGATCTGGTATCGCTGGCCCGGCCCAAGGCGCGGTTGGATGAAGCCCGTATCGAGCGTGTTGGCCTGGTTGAAGAAGTTGAGCGTCAGGAATCCCGGCGACTGGTTCGTGGTCGTGGTCGTCGTCCCGGTGGTTCCAGATAATGCCGGGTTGACGGGAAAGCCCAAAACTCCCCCTTGGCCGACCAGGGGCGAATAGCCTTCCTTGCCGACGGTGGTCCGATCCGGCGGAGAGATCGACCATGCCAGGGCTTCCGCGGTGGCGAACCAACCGCGTTTGCGTTTCGGGCCGCTGCCATAGCGGCTCAAGTCGGCCGGGGCGCCGATTTGCACGTCCTTGAAGTACGGCAGCCATTCGTTTTCCTTCAGCTCTTGGGCTGAGGCCACCGTCGCCACCAGGAGTTGCAAAGCTAATCCCAGCCACAACTTCGTGCGGTTGATCGACATGGTTAGGGTCTACCTTGGCTTCCTTCCAAAAAATTCCGCGCACCCTCTCCACGGTGAAGAGCCAAATCTGTGCCCGTGCGGGTAGTATCGGTAGTGCCGCTTCAACGAGTTGAGTAAGAAAGGCGCAACTTGCTGGAAATGCCGCGGGCGACCGGCCCATGCATGTGCCGCCAAACCCCACGAGGCCGCCTAGACCCGCATAGTAGGGGGGCGTGCTAGCCCGGATTATTCATGGTCCGGGGAGGAACTCGCGCACTGTGCTGTAGCAGAATTCGCAAGAATTCTGGCGTAACTCGCGTCCACGGTTATGGATCGGTTGCCTGTAATGTCGCCTTTCGCTCCGCGAAAGAACGCCCTTTCGCGGAGCGAAAGGCGACAGACCGGTTATCGAGGAAGGAAACTTGTTGGAAGAAAAACCTACTTCATGGCGGCGATCCACTGGCGTATCAACTCGACGCCTTCCTCGTGGACCAGGCGCTTGCCCAGTTCCGGCATCATGACGTCGGGGTGGGTCGAGAGGATCCGGATCATCAAGATCGACTTCTCCGGCTTGCCCGGCACGATGTCGTACAGCCTGCCGCCCGAACCCGTGCCCGCCGCGACCGGCGGCTTGAGTATGCCCAGCTTCGTCCGATCGGTCTCGCCGGCCAGCAGATCCAAACCCGCGTTCTGAGCCGGGCCGCCCGGCTGGTGGCAATGCGCGCAGTTGACATCGAGCCACGCCCGCGCGCGACGTTCGAGCGGGGCCGTCGCGTCGTCCCAGGCCGCCAGCCGCGGTGCGTCGTCCGGCGCGGGCGCGTCGATCAGAGCGCCGACGCGAGCCCAGTGGGCCAGTTGGTTCTCGGCGCCCTCGGCGTACGTGAAATCGTGATTGAGGTGCCGCGCCTTCAAACCGATGGGCTGCATGCCGCGGCCGGTCGTGTGGCATCCCTTGCACTGGTTGACGTTGGGAACGATGTAATTGTTGTCGCGATCTTGACCGTCGCTGTGAATCCAGTGGACGTCGAGCGTTCCGCCCGCGACTTGGAGCAGGGCCTCGGTCTCGTCGTCGTTCCAGACGTAGGCCAGGCCGGTCCAGCCCTCGGCCGTGCGCTCGAGAATCCGCGTTTCCAGCAGTCGCTCGCCTTCCTCCGGCCGGCGCAGGTCGTGGGGCATGGCAAACGTCTTCGCGATTCGCGTGCCGACGGGCAACTCGATCGTACCGTCAGCCGTGTAAACGGCCCGTTTTCCTTTGGGGATCTGTACGAAACGGTGCTTGACGGTGTAATCGGAAAAGAGCGGCGTCGCCACGTCGTACGCGACCACGCCGGCAAGGGGCTGTTGCGAGGCGCCGTCGCCTTCAAACAGGCGATATTCCGACAGCTTCCGCGGCGCTGGGCGATTGGCACGCGAGGGCTTGGCCGTCGCGGCCGCCGCCAGCGTCACCGCCGGCAACGGCGGCAGCGTGCCGACGAAGGGCTTGATGTCCTGGCTCACTTTCTTCGGATCGGGAATCGCCGAGGCCAGGTCGATCCGGGCAAAGTCGGCGTCGCCGTTGTTTTCCAGCCGGATTTGAAGTTCGTCGGGCAGTTTGCCCGCGACCAGCTTGGCGGGATCCTGCGCCCAATCGTAGATGATGTCAGGCAGGGTGCGCCGGAAGAGTACGACCTTGAGCAGCGCCAATTCGCCCGCCGGCTTGTCGCCGCCCCCCGCGAAACGGTTGTCGTACACGAAAATCGCTTCGGGGTACGGGTCGAACTCGCGATCGGTGAACTGGAGCTTCGTGGCCAGGTAGCTGACGATCACCAGGTTGACCGTCTGGTTGTCCGCGAGGTCGTTGTCGAAGATTTCGGTGCGATCAGCGGCCATGACCATGATACCGGTGCCCGCCGGCACCTGGGCGACGATATTCCCCTTGGGGGCGAAGTTCTCGTGGTTGTTGGCGACCACCCGGTTCTTGAACACACGGCAGTCGCGTCCCTCCTTTCGAACCAGGTCGGGAAGCGTGAAGACGAGGATGCCGGCGGCGTTATCGGTCAGTTCGTTGTCGTGGACGTCGGCGTCGACGGAGTTTTCGATCTCGATGCCGGCCACATTTTGCCTCGCGCGGTTGCGGCGGACGATGATGTTGCGCGACTGACCCACGTAGATGCCCGCGTCCGACGATCCGCTGACGTCGCAGTCTTCGACCAGCACGTTGTCGCAGAGCACTGGGTAAAGTCCGTACGAGCCGTTGGTCGGCTTCGCGCCGCCGGTCCATTCGACGCGCACGCGGCGGAGCGTGACGCCGTCGGCGCCCGTGACCTTGACCGCGTCGCCTGGGACATCCATGACCGCCAGGTCTTCCAGCGTGAAGCCGCCGCTGGTGATCGACAGCCCCTCGCCGCCGGTGCCGGGCAGCAAGCCGGCGAAGTTCAGTACGGTATCGTCGCGGCCCTGGCCGCGCAGCGTCACGTTCGGCACGTCGAGCGAGAGGGTGGCGGTGAAGTCGAATGTGCCGGCCGCCAGTTCGATCGTATCGCCGGGCAAGGCTTCGATCAGCGCCGTCTGCAAGCGTGTTTGCGCCGTGGGGCCGGGTTCGATCGCCGCCTGCCTGGTCGGCCGGTCGGCGGCCGCCAGGCGGCACGTCGCCGACAGGGCGCCTGCGATCCATAAGAGGGTGGGCAGCGCCCACAACGAGCGCGGGCGAAAGCCCACGCTGCCAGCATTGTGGCCGCGACCTCCTGTAGGGTGGGCACCGCCCACCAACGTCAATTTGCCTGTAGGGTGGGCACCGCCCACCAACGTCAATTTGCGCAAGTAAACACCGGATCGTGTGAACATGGATACGTCCAACCTTATTCAAAGCGCCGCTTGAACAGGGATGCGAAAATGGGACCGACTCTGTAGGGAACGCGCTTCGTTCCGCAGGCCACTGAATCTTATTCCATACCGACCGTAACGTCTACGCTCAATGGGCGGGTGGTACCCGACAGCGCAATTCTACCGATTTGCTCAATTCGGCCGGTTTTTGGGGACGATAACTCCTTCAGGCTTGCGATCCAATCGAAAGGAATTCGACCCATGAAACGCACGATCATCGCCGCACTGTTAGTCACACTGATGGGGCTGGGCAGCGGCTGCTGCAGTTGCCGTCAGCACGGCCTTTGCGGCAAACTGCGCTGCCGACAAGGTTGCCGAGAGGGCTGCGGAGATGGCTGCGAACAGGGCTGCCGACATCGCTGTGGCCTGTTCGCCAATCGCGGTTGCGGGATTTTCGGACATAGGGGCTGTGGCGGCCAATGCGGCCCAGGCGGCCAAGGTGGCTACGACGACGGCGCCGCGTATGGCGGTGGCGGTCCGCCCTCGGCCCAGGTGACCTACCCGTATTACACGACTCGCGGCCCGCGCGACTTCCTGTCCGACAACCCACGCGGTATCGGACCTTAGCGCGGATTATTCATGGTCCGGGGAGGAACTCGCCCACTGTGCCGTAGCGCAATTCGCAAGAATTCCGGCGTAACTCGCGTCCTCGGCCTGAATTCTTGCGAAGCCAGCTACGGGACCATTCACGGTGGCTGGGGCAGAGCCTAAGCGATGCCCCGGTCGCTATTGAGCCGGGGCATCGTACTTGCCCCAGGGCATCCGGATGGGTTCGGCCTCGCTCTTGATCTCCTCAATTCGCGGGTTGCAGCGGTCGGTGCCCTTGGCGCCGTGCCCAGCTCTTTAGCGGCCCTCGCGCCTTCCGCCAGTTCGCCGCGCAACCAGAGCGCCGCATCCAACTGGTCGAGTTGCCCGGCCGTGGCGTTAGGAGGCGAGCGGGGGGCGTTAGCCCCCTGTTTGTTATAGTAGGCGTTAGGAGGCGAGCGGGGGGCGTTAGCCGCCTTGGCCCGCGTTCGTGGTGGGCAGCGCGCAGCGCCCACCCTACGTTTCATTTTGCATTGTTCCTCGCGGCGCGAACCACCAGAGCACGCCGGCAACGACTAACTCGCCCGCGATACCCACCAGTCGCACGAGAACCGCGGCGACCAACGCGCCGGCCAGGCCGAACCTGGGGCCGAGCAATTCCAGCAACAATGCCTCGCGCACCACGAAGCCGCCGGGAACGAATGACAGAAACCCGCCCACGACGGCCAAGGCCATGGCGGCCGTGCAAATCAGCACCTGGTCGAACGTGGCGAGTGAGCTGGTGTAGCCGCCCGCGGCGAGCGTGGCCCAAAGAGCGGCGCCTTGAAGCAACCAGCCGACACCTAACACCGCCCACGCGGCCCCGACCGTGCCGAAGCCGAGCTGGCCGAGCCGCTCGGCCGCGGACGGGTCGAACTTGCCGGCGCCGGAAAGCCGCGCCAGGCGGCGGAAAATGCACGGCACGGTGGGCGTCGCCACCACGGCGAGGAGGCCCGCGGCGGAGAGCGTCCATTTCCACTCGCCGGGAAAGCGCAGCGCGAGAATCGCCAGCGTCCAGAACATGCCGGCGGACATCGTGGTCAGGGTTTCATAGAACACGGCGACGGTGGCCGCGGTGGCGGTGGTGCCACCGGCGCGCAGCAACCCGGCGCGCAGCACGATGACCATCGCTTTACCGGGCGCGTACTTGCCCAAGTGGCCGATGTAATAGGCCCGCAAGGCTTCGCCGCGTTGGGCGGGCTGCCCCAGCATGACGAGCAGGCGGTGCCAAAACAAGCCCGGCGGGAGCATGCCCAATACGCTCAGCCCGGCGGCCAACACCAGCCAAGCAGGCCACAACGGCGATGGATTCCAATGCTTGTCCTGAAGCGTTTCCCAGGCCGACCAGGCCGTGCGATGGATGCCCCAGGCGACCAGAGCCACCAGGCAGAGCTTGGCGGCCGGAAACAGCCATTTGCGGATGGTTGGCGGCATGAGCGAAGGCGGCCGGAGGATAAAGTTGCAAGGAGTAAAAGTGTTTTATACTTCACGCGGCCGACCATGAGACATTTTACCACGAGAAAGTGGTGGCTGGTGGCAGAGCGTAAGCGATGCCCCGGCTAGAAAGCGACCGGGGCATCGCTTACGCTCTGCCCCAGCCACCGTGAATGTCTCATTCTCGACCGCGCGAAGTATATTAGCCGCTTGTCCTGACCACTGGCGGTGAACTACTGACAACGCACCTTTTCTTCGTTTACAATACCCCCATCAATCGCCCCCAAACCACAAGGATCGCGGACCATGTCGCGGGTCGTTTCGTTCGTCGTCTTGGTGGCGATCCTGCTGGCAAGCGTCGCGGCGTTCTATCATGTGATGTCGAGCTTTCTTTTGCCGCTGTTCCTGGCGGTGCTGCTGGTGGTGATCTTCCGCCCCGTCCACCGCTGGATTGCGCGCCGTTGCCGAGAACGCGAGCGATGGGCGGCGGGGCTGACGACGCTGGCGATCCTGGCGATCGTGCTGTTGCCGATGCTGGTCATCCTCGGCCAAGCGGCGCGTGAGGCGGGGGCGATGGCCCGCGATTGGAACTCCGCGTCGATCAAACGAAAGTTGACGTCGCTCCGCGAGACGTTGCGACTCGAATTGCCTCCCCCAGCGGTCGACGAGGAACTCGCGCAAATCGATGAAGAACTGCGGACGCTGGCGGCGGCGGCCGGTGACACGCGCCGGACATCGATCGATCAACTGAAGCGACGCGCGTCCGAACTGGGACCGCTCATCTTTTCCGACGAGGGCGACCGCCCGAGAAAAGCGCCGCCGGGATGGATGGAGTGCGGCGACGGGGCCAAGGTCGAGAAGCAGGTGCGAGAACTTCGAAACACGATCGCCGCCCTTGACGTGGATGAAACCGACGAAGCGAAGTTTGCGACGGAGGTGGCCGCGGCGCGCCGGGGTCTCGAGCGGCTCTCGGGCGATCTGCTCGGCGGCTCGGTGCGGTCCTGGTTCAAACGACAGGCGAACCCGACTGAAGAACAACTGACGGCGCTGCGCGAGCGAGCCAGGGACTTCGCCGACTCGATGGCGTTGGGCGGCGCCAGGTACGCCGGCGACGTGCTGCCCGACCTGCTGGTTGGACTTGGCGTGATGATCATCGCTCTTTATTACTTCCTGGCCGACGGCCCCTCGATGCTCAAGTCCCTGATGCGGCTCTCGCCCTTGGACGACCGTTACGAGGAGCAGCTTCTGGGCGAATTCGCCACGGTCAGCCGAGCGGTGGTCGTGGCCACGCTTCTATCGGCCCTGGCGCAAGGATTGCTCGCGGGGGTGGGTTACTTCTTCGCCGGCCTCGGGTCGGTGACGCTGTTGACGATGCTGACGATGCTCTTCGCCTTGATACCGTTCGTCGGCGCGACGGCCATTTGGCTCCCTTGCTGCCTCTGGCTGTTTCTCGAAGGGCGGACCACCGCGGCCGTCGCACTGGCCGTCTACGGCGCCGTGGTGGTCGCGATGGCCGACAACCTGATCAAGCCGCTGGTCTTGCAGGGGCAATCGAACCTGCACCCGCTGTTGGCCCTGTTGAGCGTGCTGGGGGGCGTCAAGGCGATGGGACCGATCGGCATTGTGGTCGGGCCGATGATCGTGGCCTTTTTGCAAGCCCTGTTGAAAATGCTGCAAGTGGAACTCGACGCGATGGGGAATCAAGCGGGAAAGGAGGCGAAATGAAAACAACGGCCCGCTTCATGGCGGGCGCATCGTTGCGACCGCGCCATCTGTAGGGAACGCCATCCGTGGCGTTCCGTGAGGCTGGTGCGACGTCGTCCGGCAGGGCGCGGAACGCCACGGAGGGCGTTCCCTACAGAGTCCGTCGCGTCTTCGCACTTCAGTCCGCCGACCAAGGGTGATAGACTTGAATTCACGAATCGGGGCTGATCGAGGCGCGGGTTTCGAGGCGTTTTGACATGCGAAAAATCAAGTCGGGCGGGGGTTGGCCGGCCATCTGGTACACGCTGCGCAAGGGGCGCGAGGTGGGCGGCCTCTGGAAACTCTGGAAGGCGATGCGGACCAAGAACGCCTGCAAGACCTGCGCGCTGGGCATGGGCGGGCAGGCCGGCGGCATGGTCAACGAACAGGGCCATTTTCCCGAATTCTGCAAGAAATCGCTGCAGGCGATGGCCGCCGACATGCAAGGCGCCGTCCGCCCCGAGTTCTGGGAAACCTACTCCATCGCCCAATTGCGGGCCTTTTCGCCCCGTGAGCTCGAATCGTGCGGAAGGCTCACCACGCCGGTCCTATACCGGCGTGGAGACGACTATTACCGTCCGATCACCTGGGACGATGCGCTCGCGCGGATCGCGGCCCGACTCAAGAGCGTAACGGCCGACGAGACGTTCTGGTATCTCAGCGGTCGCAGCTCGAACGAAGCGGCGTTCTTGTTGCAACTTTTCGCCCGGCTCTACGGCACGAACAACGTCAACAACTGCAGCTACTATTGCCACCAGGCCAGCGGCGTCGGCCTGACGAGCTCGGTGGGCGGCGGCACGGCCACGATCGATCTGGCCGATCTCGACGAGGCGGAACTGGTGTTCGTCATCGGGGGCAACCCGGCCAGCAACCATCCACGCTTGATGCGCACGCTGATGCAGGTGCGCCGGCGCGGCGGCGACGTCATCGTGATCAACCCGGTGGTCGAGACGGGCATGGTCAACTTCCGAGTCCCCAGCGACCTGCGGAGCCTGTTCCTGGGCAGCGAGATCGCCAGCCACTACGTGCAGCCCGACATCGGCGGCGACCTGGCGCTCCTCACCGGTATCGCCAAACGGATCGACGAAACGCAGGCGGCCGACGTCGAGTTTCTCACCCGGCACTGCGACGGCTGGGACCAGTACTCGCTCTACCTGCGCGGGCTCGACTGGGACGAGATCCACCGCAAGTCGGGCGTGACCAGGCACGACATCGACAAACTCGCCGAACGCTACGCTCAGGCCGGGTCGGTCGTTTTCAGTTGGACGATGGGCATCACCCATCACGCCCACGGCGTGCGGAACGTGCAGGCGATCGCCAACCTGGCCTTGATGCGTGGCATGGTCGGGAGGCCGCACTGCGGCCTGTTGCCGATCCGCGGCCACTCGAACGTGCAGGGGATCGGCTCGGTGGGCGTCACGCCCCAATTGAAGGAAGCCGTCTTGCAGCGGCTGCAAGACTATTTTCACGTCCGGCTGCCCACGCGGCCGGGCCTCGACACGCTGGGGTGCGTCGAGGCCGCCCATTCGGGAAGGCTCAAACTCGGCGTTTGCCTCGGCGGCAACCTGTACGGCTCGAACCCCGACGCCGCCTTCGCCGCGGACGCCCTGGCGAAGCTCGACTTCGTCGTTTATTTGAACACCACGCTCAACACCACCCACGCGCACGGGCTGGCGGACGAGACGATCATCCTGCCGGTGGCGGCCCGCGACGAAGAGCCGCGGCCGACGACGCAGGAATCAATGTTCAACTATGTGCGCTTCAGCGACGGCGGCCCCGCGCGGCACGACGGACCGCGCAGCGAAGTGCGAATCGTCGCCGACATGGCCTCGCGCGTGCTGGGCCGCGAGGGCCCTGTCGATTGGGACGACCTGCGCGACACGGGGCAAATTCGCAAGGCGATCGCGGCCATCGTCCCCGGCTTCGAGAAACTGGCCGAAATCGATGAAACAAAGCGGGAGTTCCAGATCGCCGGCCGCGTGCTCCATGTGCCGCGGTTCCCCACGGCCACGGGCCGCGCGAAGCTGCACACGCACGCGCTGCCCGACCTGTTGGGCGGCGAAGGCCAGTTGCGGCTGATGACGGTGCGCAGCGAGGGGCAGTTCAACACGGTGGTCTACGAGGAGTACGACCTCTACCGCGGCGTCGACCGCCGCGACGTGGTGCTCGTCCATCCCGGCGACATCGAGCGGCTGGGCCTGAAGGCGGACCAGCGAGTGTCCGTCCGCAGCGAGACCGGGGTCATGGCCGGGATCATCGTCCGAGCTTTTCCCCAGATCAAGCAGGGTAACGCCTTGATGTACTATCCCGAGGCCAACGTCCTCGTCTCGCGGCGGCTCGATCCGCTGTCGAAGACGCCGGCGTTCAAGGGGGTTCCCATTTGGCTGGAAGCGGCCCGAAACGGCGAGCCGGCCGTAACCCAGGCGGCGCCGCTTGCCGAAGGCCAACCAAGCCAACGAAGGCCGCTTCCGAGTTGTTAGCCCGTATGGTGCATCGCGATCCGCACCATGGCCATGTGGCCGAGGTCGCGTGCGGACGTTATACTTCACGCGGCCGACCATGAATAATCCCGGCTAGAAAGCGACCGGGGCATCGCTTAGGCTCTGCCCCAGCCACCGTGAATGTCTCATTCTCGACCGCGTGAAGTAGATGCTGGGGGCAGGTTCTGGAGACCGCGTTCGCATGCCCGCAGATCCCATGCCCGCAGATTCATCCTCCCCTGGAGAAGGCCCTCGACGCCGGCGCCCCCATCGCGCGCGCCGGCGCGCGGCGGAGCCGGGCGACGTGCGGCGCTCGCTCGCCGTGACGTTGCCCTTGCTGGCGATCATGGCCGCCGGGTTTGCCGGCGCCTGGTTCTTCAGCCAGCGCGGCCCGGTGGCGGGCCGTGCCTCGAACGCGGACCAGCCGAAATCCGACGAACCGATTCAACCGCATGCCACGAACGAGCCGCTCCTCGCGCGGCAGGCTCCGCCCAGCGGTCCGCTACCCGAACCGCCCGCCGATCCACGGGCAAACATGGTGCTGGTGGCCGCCGGCAAGTTCCTGTTTGGAAAGGATAAGCGTGAAGTCGAGTTGCCGGACTATTACATCGACCGCTACGAGGTGAGCCAGCAAGAATACGGCCGGTTCCTGGAATACATCCGGCGGACGGACGACCATTCGCATTGCGACCCCAAGGAGCCGAAGGGAAAAGACCACACGCCGTTGAACTGGGGCCGGCCCAATTTGACGGACCCGCGATGGCCCGTGGTCGGAATCGATTATTGGGACTGTTGGGCCTATGCCGGTTGGGTCGGCAAGCGACTACCGAGCGAGGAAGAGTGGGAGAAAGCGGCGCGTGGCGCCGATGGCCGTTTGTACCCCTGGGGCGATGCCTGGGATCCGGCCAAGGCGAACTGGGGCCCGTCACCCGGCGACGCGCACACGCTCATGGCCGTCGATGCCTTGCCAGAGGGACGAAGCCCTTACGGTTGTCATCACATGTTGGGCAACGCCGCCGAGTGGACCGCGAGCTTCATCGACGAAGCCAGAGGCGTGCATTGCGGTCGCGGCTACTGCTGGCGCCTGGGGCACATGCTGCCGTTCGTCGTCACCTACCGCATGCCGGGCGGCACCAATCTCCGCGACGAAGGCAGCGGCGTGCGCTGTGCGCTCGACGCCAAGTAGCTGCTATAATCGAGTCTTTCGATGAGCAAACGCGACCCCCAACAACGGAGCCCTTGGGCAGGACGTGTACACCTATCTGACGTTCACCGCCGGCCAGCGGGCCGGCGCCAACCTGCTGCTTGATCCACTCCACAAGACCCGTATCGGGCGCGGCACGGAGTGTACGATCATGCTGCCCGACGCGCTGTGCTCGCGCGTCCATGCCGTGATCGCGCGCGAAGACGAGGTTTGGCTGGTCCGCGACGCCAACAGCCGCAACGGCACGTTCGTCAACGGGCAAAAGGTCGACGAGGCGGTGCTGGGCGAAGGGCACCATGTGCGGGTCGGTTCGACCGAATTCGCTTTCCATCAAAGCGAACAGCCGCCGACGGTCGGCCCCTCGACCGACCTGAACGTGACCCAGACGCTGATCAAGGACACGCGCGTGGGCGCCCTGGGCGGCGACTCGTTCGCCATTTCGGCCGCCAACCATCCGGACCAGGCCCAGGAACTGTTGGTGCTGTACCAGTTGTCGATTCGGCTGCTGGGTTGCACCGACCCGAACGAGTTGATGCGGATCGTGCTTGAGCTCTTGCGCGAGCGGACGCGCGCCTCGGTGGTCGGCTTTCTCTGGACCAGCGACGACGGCAAGCTGAAGCCGAAACTGGTGATCCCCGAACGCTCCGCGGCGCATGTCTCGCTCAGCGAGCCTCTGACCAGGCTGGTCTGCGAGGAAGGGCACGCCGTCTGGATCGCCAACCAGCAGTCGCACGCCTCCGAAGACACGTTGCAGCACTACGCCGACGCGATTTGCGTTCCGCTGGTGGCGCCGGGCGGCGCCTTGGGCGCGATCCACATCTACCTCGAAAAGGGGCGCTTCCGGCAGTCGCACTTCGACTTCGCGATTTCGGTCGCCAACATTGTCACGGTGGCCATGATCCGCGTCCGCAAGGAAGAGAGCCTTGAAACCGATTTCGCGCGGCTGAAGGCGAAGACGCCGGGCTACGACGAGCTGGTTGGCGACTGTCCGTCGATGCAGGATCTCAAGGCGAAGATCGGCCGCCTGGGGCGTGCGACGGGCTGCGTGATGATCCGGGGCGAAAGCGGAACCGGCAAGGAGTTGGTCGCGCGGGCGATCCACCGCGTCGGCCCCCGCGCCGATCGGCCGCTCTTGTCGATCAATTGCGCCGCCATCCCAGCCGATTTGATGGAGAGCCAATTGTTCGGTCACAAGGCCGGCTCGTTCACCGGCGCCGACCGCGACCATGAGGGACTGTTCGAGCAAGCCGACCTGGGCACCCTGTTCCTCGACGAGGTCGGTGAACTCAGCTTGCAGGGCCAATCGAAGCTGCTGAGGATTCTCGAGGGGCATCCTTTCCTGCCGGTGGGCGGCACCCGCGAGATCCAGGTCGACGTCCGCGTCATCGCCGCCACGAACCGCGACCTGCCGGCCTACGTGGGCGAGAAGAAATTCCGCGAGGATCTTTATTATCGCTTGACCGTGTTCGAACTGGTCGTGCCTCCGCTGCGCCAGCGCGGCGACGACGTGGGGGGGTTGATTGACTTCTTCCTCGAACATTTCCGCGGGCAGCACGGCCGTCCCGGGCTGCGGCTCTCCGACGAGGCACGGACGAAGCTGCTGGCCTCGCAATGGCCCGGCAACGTGCGGCAATTGCGCAACGTGATCGACAGCGCCGTGGTGCTGGCCGCCGGCGAGCGGATTGAAGCCGGCGACCTGGGGCTGCGCGAGGCCGCCGGGCCCGCGCTGGAGTCGCTGCGAATCGAGGATTGGGAGCGTAAGCTCATCGTCGAGGCGCTCGCCCGCAGCGAGGGCAACGTGCCCGAGGCCGCCAAGCTGCTGGGCATCGGCCGCGCCACGCTGTATCGCAAGCTCGAAGATTACGGCATCGACCGTTAATGGACGACGGAAATCCCTCCCCGCCACTCGTCAAACCGGACGGCCGGATTTCCCGCGTCCGGCTTTCCCATGAACGTGATGAGCTTTTTCGGCATATGCGTCCCTGCTGGCGATTTGTACGGCGACCTTGAAGAGTTGGTTCTCAAGGTGGCTGCGGAGCGGATCGGGTTTGCAGGCGACAGGCGCTACTCGCGTTTCCATTCGACCTGCTTGACAGCAAGGTGGAGATGCGTTGCAATTAGCCTTCGTAGATACCTTGGCGGACGATTCTGCCAGTTCAGTGCGCCCCATAACTCGTACCTAATCGTTGGACGAAAAGGCATCGCGCGCCAATCTTGCGGTCTCGCATCCGAGGGCGTGCTCGGGGAGAACACATGAACCTCGATCAGGTCGTCTTGACTGTTCAACACTTTACACGGCGATGGCCGGATGTGAAGCGATTTCCAGGCGAGGCAGCCCGCGCCGAAGGCGACACCGATGGCGGCTTCGAGCGCCTTCTGCGTGCCAACCTTGAGGCTGTCGGTGTTCCTGGAGATGTCGCACTCGCGCGGGAGCTTCACTTCTATGACGGACGTTATGGCGCGATCGTGCCTCAGCACGAGCTTGACTTGGTCATGCGACTGAGTGACGGCCCCTGTGTCCTTGAATCCAAAGCATGGACTGATGTCGTCGACAAAGGCCCCGTTATCGAGTTTCTCGGTAAGGTGCTCGACTTTATCGCCGCGCCAAAGTTCGACGTCGTGGCGGACTCGCTCAAGGTGGGCTTCATCGGCCTCTCTGGCTTCACCGAGGCCGCACGTCGGATCATGTTCTCATTCGGCGTCGTGCCGTTCTCCAAGGTCGGGGCCGATCTGTCGTTCCGGTTCCTTGACCTTCAGCTTGCGGAGCTTGAGCGATGCTGCCACAATGCTAGTGATGCGGGCGTGGAGGAAGTCGTCACGGCCCGCGCGTTCATCGGGCCTTTTGTGGCTTTTGAGGGTAGGAAGCTCACCGACATCGTGTGGGTAGAGGCCGACGAGGCGATCGTGGATGTCGCTGGACTCAGGCGCGGCGCGGCACTCTACGAAGAGGCGCGGGCCGCTCACAAGCACGCCCTGGACGTTTACCGCAAGGTGAGCAAGCGCTTCACGGTTTGAGCGAAGGAGACGGAATGGCTAACATCACTCACTTTAACGTCAGAGATGTCGCCCTCTACTACCAGGGTTTGGTTGCGCTGGCCGAGTCGCCGATGGCAAGCGCGGTCGCTGCCGAGGAGATCCGGAGGCGCGCCGTCACCTCGGTTGAAAGGCGTCGGGCGATCTTTTCGCTGCCATCGCCACGAGGACATTTCGACAACCTGGGTGAGAAGATTCTTGTCGACCTGCGCCAGATGAACCTCGCCACCGTCGCGGACACCAAGGTTAAACTCACCGCGGCCGGCCTTGCCATCGCCGACGGCTTGAAAAAGGGCGAAGGCCGTCGCGCGCGGCTTGCGATCCTCGGCCGGCTCGTCGAGACCTACGACAACGCCGCATTCCTCTGCGCGACCGTCACGCCACCGATCGGCAAGCCTCTCTTCATACCGAATCCGCGCGCGGCAACGGAGGAGATGGACGATGAGGAAGGGGAGAGCCGCGTCGTGCCGGCCAACCTGGAGTCCGTCTGCGCGGCGTGGGCGGAATGGTGTCTGGAAAACCACCGACCAGACCTCATGCCTCCCGACTTCCTGAAACGAGCGGAGGCGCTCCTGGAGGCATCCAAGGAGAAGCGGGGCTTCGCCGAAAAGGCCCGCAATGCTCTTGCGCAGCTTGTGGTGGAGTCAGCCACGAAGGGCCGCATCGCCAAGGCGCCGCTCTTCGGGGCCATTCGTGATCGCCTGAGCACAGCGGGCGGCCTCAACAGTGTCACGAGGCCTGTCCCGGGCAAACCGCTCTCCGTCGAGGTCGTGTTCTCGTGCATGCATATCGGCCGCCCGTCGGCGCGCGAGGCGGAATGGCAGCCGCTGGGCGCCCGGATCATGCAGGTTGAGGACGTCTGGATTCACGAGGCCGAGCCGGCGCACTTGGTGTCGAGCGTGCTTGCGGCGATCCTGGAGGCGCGACGCGCCCTCGTCGAGCGCGCTGGCTACTACAGGATCTACGAGCTTCGAGACCGGGTCTGCGAGGGGCTCACGCTTTCGCAAGGCATGTTCGACTCGGTGTTCGTTCATATGTATCGAACGCGGCCAGGTCTGATGACTCTCGGCGTCGATTACGAGAAGATCACGGCCAAGCGTCTTCCAATCGAGATCCGCGATGGTGCCTCATCCAATCTATTCAATCTTGTCGCCTTCAAGGGCCAATAGGAAATGACACATGCCGCTACCCATTAAGTCCGGGACCTCGCCGATTGCGAATCCTTACGAAGGGCTCGCTCTGACAAACAACCCGTTCCCAGGCGACCCGATCATCCGACCAGGATCCAAGGATCGACGAACGAACGGAGCGATCTTCGCAGACGGGTGTCGCAAAGAGGTCATCTCTCGATTTGAAAAGCTGCTCCTGCGCGGGACGGACTTCAACGGTCGCGCGCGCATGGCGCTGCTGTGGTCAGAGGGCGACAAGGAAACCGGCCGTGGAACCGGAAAGACTGCGCTCCTTCGGCATTTCCAACACCGCATTAACCGCGACTGGGGGACAGCGGAGTTCAAGCAGTTTAGCGCGGCGGTCATCTATGTCTGTTTCCCCGATATGGTTGATCGGCTATTCTCGGAGCAGCTTGCGTGGGCGGCGCTCCTCGACGCCGAGGAGTCCGGCCTGATCCGCGCCGCGAGCGCAATGCTGCGCCTCGCAGAGATTCAGAAGCGCTGGGCCGACCAAAGCGGCGCGCTGCTTGAGGAGATGAATCGCGCGGAGAGCGCGGGCCACGACACCGTAGACGTCCTGCTCGACAACAAGGTGCTCGAAGGCACCGGCCTCGCCGTTGAGGACGTCGTCAGCGCCGTCGTCGAGCGCTTGACCGACGCTGGGGTCAAGGCTGCGGTGGCGGAAGCGCTTGCCGTTGCGAACCTCAGCGGACACCTCCGTTCCCTTCGGAAAGACGGCGAGGTGCGGCCTTACTACGTCCCGCGAGAAACCAAGGGACTTACGCACGCTAAAGACCTTCTTTTCAACGATGTTGTCCGCTTCTTGAACGAGGCGGGATTCGCTGGTGCGTACCTGTTCATCGACGACGTCGAGAACCTTACGGACCAGATGGCGAACAAGGAAACGATCAAATTCGCCAAGGAGCTAGCGATGTGTCTTGCCCGCCCGGGGCGGGCATCCGCAGACATGCGATTCTTCAGCTTCGTGCTCACAACGCACCAGCAGGCGGCAACGAAGCTGGCACGAGGCTGGGGCGAAGCTGGCCTTCAGGCAGTGGCGCGGTTGGACCAGATGGCGGACACATCCGTCAAGGTGCCGCTCCCCTCGGAAGACGGCGCATTGGAGATGTTGGCGGAGTACATCAAAGAGCACCGTCTGCCGGGCAAGGATGGTTTACAATGGCTTCATCCCTTCACCGAGGCGGCCGCGCGCAAGCTGGTATCCGGCGTGAAACCAGCGCTTCACCCGCGCACGTTTCTCCAGAAGGCGCACTTCGCCGTCCGGCAAGCCGCTGACGACCGGCTGAAGTCCATCGAGGTCGCGGACATCGAAAAGCTCCTTAGCAACATCGGCGTCGATGCGACCGCGAGCACCGGCGAGCCTGTGACGTTTGACACCTACTGATGGGACGATTTCGCGCTGACGATACACATCGGCACCTCCAACATGGCACTACAAAAGGTTTCCCTGCCCCGCTGGTTTCCACGCGGCCGATAAGGTACGATAAACCGGCGTTGCCCACCTTGAATTCCCTCCTTGAGGATAGCCTGCCATGATTCGACTTGATGGTTCGTGGCCCCGTGCCGTAGGGCCCCTTCTAGCGATCGGTTTGCTGGCCGCGCCGGCGTCGGGACAGGAATGGACCCGCTTCCGCGGACCCAACGGCACCGGTATTTCCGAGGCCACGACGGTGCCGGCCGAATGGAGCGAGAACGATTACAACTGGAACGTCAAGCTGCCTGGCGTCGGCCACTCGGCGCCCGTCCTGTGGGGCGACAAAATCTTCCTGACCAGCGCGCTGGAAGCGACGGGCACTCGTGTCGTGCTCTGCCTGAACGCCGCCGACGGCGACACGCTCTGGGAACAGCGGTTCGATTCGCACGCCGGCCCCAAGCACAGCCTGAACAGTTTCGCCTCGCCCACCCCGGCCGTGGATGAAGAACGGGTGTACGTCGTTTGGTCGACGCCCGAGGAATACACGTTGTTGGCCTTGGACCATGAGGGCGATGTCGTCTGGCGGCGGCCCCTGGGGCCGTATTGGGGCGAACACAGTTGCGGCGCCTCGCCGATCGTCTATGAAAACCTGCTGATCCTGGGCGCCGACCAAGGGCTTAGCAAGGAAAACCCGCCCGAGGCCGCCAGCTTTCTCGTGGCCGTCGATCGACACGACGGGACCATCCGTTGGAAAGTCGACCGCCGCACCGAGTTCGTGGCCTATTCCACGCCGTGCGTCTACGTTCCCGAGGGCGGTCAGCCCCAACTGATCTTCAACTCGGGCGCTCACGGCATTTCGAGCATCGATCCGGCCTCGGGCGACACGCTTTGGGAACTCGACGTATTCGACAAACGAAGCTGTAGTTCTCCGATCATCGCCGGCGGGCTGATCTTCGGCTCGACCGGTTCCGGCGGGGGAGGCAACTACGTCGCCGCCGTGCGCCCGCCCAGCGGACCCGACGAGATGCCCCGGCTCGAATACCCCGTCATCAAGGAATCGGCGCCCTACGTGCCCTCGCTGCTGGCCTACGATGGCTTACTCTTCCTCTGGAGCGACGCGGGCGTCGTGAGTTGCCTGCGCGTGGCCGACGGCAAGAAGGTCTGGCTGCATCGCGTGGGTGGCACTTACTACGGCTCGCCGGTTTGCGTCAACGGCAAGCTCTACTGCATGAACGAGGATGGGGAGGTCGTGGTGCTGGCGGCGGCTGAGAAATACAAGCTGTTCGGCCGCAGCCCCATGGGCGAAGGGAGCCACAGCACGCCGGCCGTTGCCGACGGACGGATGTATCTGCGGACCTATTCGCACTTGATGTCGATCGGCGGGGCGAAAAAATAGGGGGCGATGAAATAGCCACGCTTCCGCGTGACGCGCGAGTGGACCATGTTGACCCGGCTGAAAGTCAAGGGATTCAAGAACCTGGCTGACGTGGACGTTTCGTTCGGGCCATTCACGTGCGTGGCCGGCGCCAACGGCGTCGGCAAATCGAACTTGTTCGACGCGGTTACCTTTCTTGGCGCCCTAGCCGATCGGCCTCTCATGGATGCGGCGAAGTGTGTACGCGACGAGGCAGATCGCTCAACCGACGTACGGACATTATTCTTTTCCGTGGGTGATCGGCATCTCGATGAGATGTCGTTTGAGGCGGAAATGCTGGTGCCCCGGCATGGCTCTGACGACCTTGGCCAGCAGGCGGAAGCGACCATCTCGTTCTTGCGGTATTCTCTAACGCTCCGTTATCGCGCCGCCGACGAAGGGCCCATGTCGGAGCGACTTGAGGTGGCCAGGGAGGAGCTCCGGCACATCAATATCGGCGAAGCCCGCGAATCCCTGCGTTTCGAGCATTCCACCAGTTGGCGAGCGTCGGTAGTTGCCGGCCGGCGGGCGGGGGGGGCGTTTCTATCCACCGAGGGAGACTCCGGCGACCGGGTGGTCAAACTTCACCAAGACAAGGCGGGCGGCCGTCCCCGAGCGCTGTTGGCGCGGAATTTACCACGAACTGTCCTATCGAGTGCCAACGCCGTCGAAAGCCCGACCGCGCTGCTCGCACGCCGCGAAATGCAGTCTTGGCGGTTGTTGCAGCTCGAACCCTCCGCGCTTCGCGCCTCCGACTCCTTTAGTGCTCCAACTCGAATCGGCAAGGACGGTTCGCATCTTGCGGCAACTCTGTACCATCTTGCGACGCTTGAGAATGGGCACCGTGTCACGCCGATTGATGAACCTGCCGTTTACTCGCGTGTTGCAAACCGCCTTGCGGAACTGGTCGAAGATGTCCGACGGGTCACTGTTGACAAGGACGAACGAAGAGAATTGCTGACACTCCAAGTCTTGGACCGAGACCACCGAATGCATGCCGCACGGGCACTCTCCGATGGCACTTTGCGGTTCCTTGCATTGGCTATCCTTGAACTCGATCCTGAAGCCCAAGGTCTGCTCTGTTTCGAGGAACCCGAAAACGGCATCCATCCACAACGCATCCCGATCATGTTGCAACTCTTGAACGACCTTTGCGTTGACGTTCAGGAACCCGTTGGCACCGACAATCCTCTACGCCAGGTGATCATCAATACACACTCGCCCGGAGTAGTCGCCGCAGTCAACGACGACGACCTGCTACTCGCTGAACCGTGTGAGGTCGTGCTGTCCGGTGCGCGAACGAGCGCAATCCGTTTTGCGTGGCTTGATGACACCTGGCGCGCGAAAGCACGGAGCGAGGAACGCCCGATCGCGCGGGGGCATTTGATCGCGTACCTGAATCCGTTGGCGACGCATCAAGCGAACGACGCTCACGCGGCCTTATCCGGCCAATCTCAATCCAAGAAACGGCGCGTCATCGACCGCACGGATCTTCAAATGATGCTCCCCAATTTCCTCGTCCGCGAATGACTGAACTGCGATATACACTTGTATCGGACGGCCCGTCCGACAGCGTATTACAACATCATCTTACCTGGTTACTCCAACAGCACATCAACGTCGAAACAGCGGTGGCCGCCGAGTGGGCCGACCTACGGTTCGTTACTCCGCGCCCAAGGAGTCTCGCGGAACGGATTCGATGCGCGATCGAGCTTTATCCCTGTGATCTACTGTTTGTCCATCGTGACGCCGAAAGAGAAAAACGAGAGAAGCGAGTCGACGAGATCGCCGGCGGCGTGGCTTCTTTAGCCACTCCTCGGCCGATCTCCGTGTGTGTTGTGCCCGTGTGGATGCAAGAGGCATGGCTCCTCTTCGATGAATACTCGATACGACAGGCAGCCGGTAACCCGAGGGGGCGCGTGCCACTGGTGATCCCGAAGGCAAATGAAGTCGAGCAGCTTCCCGATCCGAAGGCGATCCTATACCAATTGCTGAAATTGGCCAGCGAGCAACGCGGCCGCCGCTTGCGAAAGTTCTCGGTCCAACGTGCCGCGAAAAGAGTGGCGGACTTGATCGATGACTTTGCACCGCTACGTCAATTGTCGGCATTCAATGCGCTGGAAAAAGATCTGATTCAGGTACTGCAGAGCCACGACTGGACCCAACGCAACTGATCCACCTCGCCCGCACTCGTCCCGGGAATTCTCCCATGTCCATTCACCCTTGGGAATTCTGGATCGACGTCGGCGGCACGTTCACCGATTGCCTCGCTCGGCGGCCCGACGGCTCGCTCGCCCGGCTCAAGCTGCTCAGTTCCGGCGTGACGAAAGGGGCCGCCGCCGTCGGCTCGTCGCGCAATTCGGTCGTCGACCCGGCGCGGTCGTCCGACCCCGAGCGATTTTTCGGCGGCTACGAACTGCGGCTCCTGGACGGCGATGGCCGGATCGTCGCGACGACGAAGGTTTCGGATTTCAACCGCGCGACGGGTGAGCTGCGCCTCGCCGAGCCGTTGCCCCTCGCGCCGCGCGCGGGCCAGGCCTATGAGCTGGTTTCGCAGGATGAAGCCCCGATCGTCGCCATCCGCTATCTGCTTGGCCTTTCGCGCGAGGCCCCGATTCCACCGGTTGTGGTACGGCTGGGCACGACCCGCGGCACCAACGCGCTCTTGACGCGCCGCGGCGCGAAGACGGCTTTCGTCACGACGCGCGGCTTCGGCGACATCCTGAAGATCGGCTACCAGAACCGGCCGCGGCTATTCGACCTCGACATTCGCAAGCCCGTCCCGCTTTTCGCGGCCGTGGTCGAAATCGACGAGCGCATCACGGCCGCGGGCGACGTGCTGATTCCACCGGACCCGGCGAAAATACGCGCGCAGCTTGCCGCGATCAAGGAGCGGGGAATCGAATCGCTGGCCATCTGTTTGCTGCACGCCTTCGCGCACCCCGCCCACGAGCAGCTTGTGACGCGGATCGCGCGCGAGTCCGGCTTCGACGAAATCAGCACCAGTAGCCACGTCGCCCCTCTGATCAAGATCGTCTCTCGCGGCGACACGACCGTGATGGACGCTTACCTCAACCCCGTCCTGCGGGCGTACGTCGAATCGCTGCGCCGCTCGCTGGGTTCGGGCGAGTTGCGGATCATGACCTCGGCCGGAGGGCTGGTCACGGCCGAGCGGTTCGTGGGCAAGGACAGCATCCTCTCGGGGCCGGCGGGCGGCGTGGTCGGATTCTCACGCGCCGCGCGCGCCGCCGGCTTTGAACGGGCGATCGGTTTCGACATGGGCGGCACGAGCACCGACGTGGCCCGCTTCGACGGCCGCTGCGAGCTGGAATACGAGACCGAGAAGGCCGGCGTGCGCGTGGTGGCGCCGATGCTGGCCATCGAGACGGTCGCGGCCGGTGGCGGCTCGATCTGCGGTTTCGACGGCGTCAAGCTCGTCGTCGGTCCCGACAGCGCCGGCGCCGACCCCGGCCCGGCCTGCTACGGCGGCGGCGGCCCGCTGGCCGTGACCGACCTGAACTTTTTCCTCGGCAAGATCCTGCCGGAACATTTTCCTTTCCCGCTCGACCGACCGGCGGTCGAGGCGAGGCTGGCGACGCTGGCCGAAACGATTCGCGTGGCCACCGAACGCGGCTTCCAACCGCGGGAGTTGTGCGACGGCTTCCTGCGCGTGGCCAACTCGAACATGGTCAAGGCCATTCAGACGATCTCGCTGGCCAAGGGATGCGATCCGCGCGACTACGTGCTGGTGGCCTTCGGCGGCGCCGCCGGTCAACACGCCTGCGCCGTCGCCCGCGAGTTGGGCATGCGGCAGGTGCTGCTCCATCCCGATGCCGGCATCCTGAGCGCGTACGGCATCGGACTGGCCGACGTCACGCGGCACCGCGCGGCCGGTGTCTACCAACCCTATGGCGAAGCGGCCCTGGCCGATCTGGCGCCGACCGTCGAGCGTCTCGTCGGCGAAGCACGCCGCGAGGTGCTCGCCGAGGGAATCGCGCCCGAACGGATCGAAGTCCGTAGATCGCTCGACATCCGCTATCGCGGACTCGACGCCTGGCTGACGATTGCCGGACCCGCCATGTGGGACGGCCTTCCCAGGCCGTCTTCCGCCACAGACGGCCAGGGAAGGCCGTCCCACGGTGAGTTTTCCGGCAATTCCTCAGCGGGTGCCGCGCAGCGCCCATCTTCGTTTTCCTTTGCCGAGGCCTACGAGAACGAGCATCAGAAACTCTACGGCTACCGGCACGAGGGCCGAGCCTTGGAGATCGTCGCCTTGCGCGTCGAGGTCATTGGCCGCACCGCCGACTACGATGCCCCAACCCAAGTGCCACGTCCAGGCGACCCGCGGCCGGAGTGTACCGTCACGGCTTACTTTGACGCCGTCGCGCATGAAACGCAGGTCTTCGACCGGGCCACGCTCCAGCCAGGCGACCGTTTGCGCGGGCCGGCCATCGTGTACGAGAAGCTGGCGACGACGGTGGTCGATCCTGGCTGGCGCGCCGAAGTGCTCGGCCGCGGCGAACTGCTGCTTTGCGACGAGGGGAGCAGTGACGTTGGGAGCGGGGGCCGCCGCGAGGTCTCGACCGATGCCGATCCCGTGATGCTGGAAATCTTCAACCATCAGTTCGCCGGCATCGCCGAGCAGATGGGCATCACGCTACGGAACACCTCGAGCAGCGTGAACGTGAAGGAGCGGCTCGATTTCAGTTGCGCCGTGTTCACGGCGGCGGGCGAACTGGTCGTGAACGCGCCGCACATCCCGGTACACTTGGGGGCGATGGGCGAAACGGTCAAACGCATTCTGGCCGACAACCCCGGCCTGGCGGCCGGCGACGTGTTTGTGACCAACGACCCCTACCGCGGCGGCTCGCACTTGCCCGACGTGACCGTGGTCACGCCGGTCCACGACACGGCGAGCGGCCGACTCTTGTTTTTCACCGCCAGCCGGGCGCACCATGCCGAAATCGGCGGCATCCGCCCAGGCTCGATGCCCCCCTTCTCCCGAAACCTGGCCGAAGAGGGCGTGCTGATTCGCAATTTCAAGCTCGTCGAGGCCGGGCGTTCGCGAATCGACGCCCTCGGCGAGCTGCTGCTGGCCGGTCCCTATCCGACGCGCAACGTGGCCGACAACCTGGCGGACGTCGCGGCCCAGGTGGCGGCGAACAACCAGGGCGCCCGCGACCTGGGGCGGCTCGTCGAGCGTTACGGTCTGAGCGTGGTGACGGCCTACATGCGGCACATCCAGGCGGCCGCCGAGCGGAAGATGCGCGCCGCGCTGGCGCGGCTGCCCGACGGCGACCACCGTTTTCTGGACCATCTCGACGACGGCTCGCCGATCGCCGTCACGATCAGCGTGGCGGGCGATTCGGCCGTCATCGACTTCACCGGCACGGGTTCCGTGCTGGCCGGTAATTTGAACGCCAACCGGGCGATCGTGACGGCGGCCGTGATGTACTGCCTGCGGTGCCTGATTGCCGAGGACATTCCGCTCAACCAGGGCGTGTTGGCGCCGGTGCGGATCATCTTGCCCGAAGGTTTGTTGAACCCGCCCGAAGGTCCAACGCCCGCGACCAGCGCGGCGATGGTCGGCGGCAACGTCGAGACCTCGCAGCGAGTGGTCGATACGCTGCTGGGAGCCTTGGGCGTGGCGGCGGCCAGCCAGGGGACGATGAACAACCTCGTGTTCGGCGACGCGACGTTCGGCTACTACGAAACGATCTGCGGCGGCTCCGGCGCCACGCCCCAGTTCGCGGGCGCCGACGCCGTCCACACGCACATGACCAACACGCGGCTCACCGATCCCGAGGTGCTTGAGCGGCGCTACCCCGTTCGCCTTCACGAGTTCTCGATCCGCCGCGGTTCGGGCGGCGATGGTCGCCGTCGCGGCGGCGACGGCATCATCCGCCGCATCGAGTTCCTGCGCGACTTGGACCTTTCGATGCTCTCGCAGCGTCGCGGCCCGTATCCGCCCTACGGCGTGGCCGGCGGCCGGCCCGGCGCGCTGGGACGCGACACACTGACGCGCGCCGACGGCACGCGGGAAGCGCTGTCTGGTCAGGTGCAGTTCGTCGCGCGCGCGGGCGATGTGCTCACGATCGAAACGCCCGGCGGGGGTGGCTACGGCAACAGCTTCCTTCAAGCCAACTAGACGGCGTGCGGAAACGCGGCAAGAACGAGAATTCAGGGGAACCGCGCGAGGCCAAGTCGCTAGAATAGTGGGTAGGTTGATCTTCAGCCATGAACGTGGAGGCGAAACACCATGCCGATTCACGACTGGAACCGCGTCGAGGCGGGCATCTTTCACCACTTTCATCACGACTGGATCTCGGAAATGGCGCGCGCGTTGAACGGCGGCATCCTTCCGGACGACCACTACGCCCTGGCCGAGCAACAGGCCGCCGGATTCGGCCCCGATGTCCTGACTCTGCAGGGAACTCGAGCGGAACTGGACGGAGAGGGGGCGACGGAAGGGCCGGCACCGAATGACGCCAGCTTGCTCCTCGCGCCGCCCAAAGTGCGCTTTTCGGCCGAGTCGGCCGGAGAGTTCCACCGTCGGAAGAAGAGCACGATCACCGTGCGGCACGTCAGTGGCGATCGTGTCGTCGCGGTCCTTGAAGTGATCTCGCCCGGCAACAAGGGAAGCAAGAACGCCTTCAAGGCCCTGATCGACAAGGCCGGCGAATTGCTGGAACACAAAATCCACTTGCTCTTGCTCGATTTGTTCCCGCCCACGAGGCGCGATCCCAACGGCATTCATGCCGCTGTTTGGGAGGAAATCGCCGACGACGCGTTCACGCCCCCGCCGGATAAGCCGCTCACACTGGCCGCCTACGAGTCCGGGCTGACCGTGCGCGCCTACGTCGAACCGGTGGCGGTGGGCGACGTGCTGAGCGACATGCCGCTCTTCGTGGCGCCGGGGGCGCATGTGCTCGTCCCTTTGGAAGCAACCTACGCGGCGGCCTTCGCGGCGGTGCCCCGGCGCTGGCGGCGCGTGCTGGAAGCGTCGTCCGCATGAACCGGTCCTGGACGTGGCGCCAGGCCAGGCTAGGGCAGGTTTCCGAACGGTCGTAGCTGAACTCGCCGGAGTTCCCGCGGTCGAGGGCCACAAATTCAGGTGACTTGCGATGCCAGTTCGTTAGAATAGGAGGTCAGTCAATCTTCAGCCTTGTAGGTGGAGGCGAAATTTCATGCCGATTCACGATTGGACTCGCGTTGACGCGGGTATTTTTCACGATTTCCATCTGGAGTGGATTTCCACCATCAAGCGCGCCTTGAACCAAGGTCTGTTGCCCCCCGAGTACTACGCCTTGGCGGAACAGGTCGCCGGCGGACTTCATCCCGATGTGCTGTCCTTGGAACGTTCCCCAGAAGCCGGCGGCGACGGCCCCTCGTCGGTATCCTCCCCGTCGGGGGCGATCGCACTGGCCGCGGCCCCCCCGCGGGTGCGATTTACCGCCACGTCCGAATCGGAAGCCTACACACGGAAACGACGCCGGATCGCCATTCGCCACGCCAGCGGCGATCACGTCGTGGCGATCGTCGAAATCGTCTCGCCCGGTAATAAAGGGAGTCGGCACACGTTGCGGTCGTTCGTCGAGAAGTCGATCGAGCTCCTCGACGCCGGCATTCATTTATTGGTGCTGGACTTGTTTCCGCCCGGTCCCCGCGATCCCCAGGGTATCCACGGGGCGATTTGGTCGGAGATGATCGACGGCCATTTTTCGTTGCCGCCGGAAAAGCCCCTGACGTTGGTGAGCTATTCGGCCGGTTCTTCAAAACGCGCCTTCATCGAGCCGACGAGCGTGGGGGACGAGTTGCCGCGAATGCCCTTGTTCCTCGAACCGGAGTTCTACGTTGACGTTCCTTTGGATGCTTCCTACCAGTCCGCCTTCGACGCCGTGCCGCGGCGTTGGCGCGACGAACTTGCTCCACCACCGTAACGGCCGCATGACTCTCGCTCGGATACTCGGATACGGGAAGTCCCTTCCCTTGACGCTTGGAATGTGGTATACTCGTGGGATGGAAGAGGCGAGACGGACGCCAATCCGCTTGTGCGGCCGTACCAGTCCTTTGCTCCTCGTGTAGCCGGCATCTTCTCGAATCGGTCGTTCGAGACGGAAACCTGTCTCTCGAACGCGATCGATCTTTCTTGCCCCTTGTTGGAGCGGTCTTCGCTCCCCTGCGGCGGCGCGGCGCGTCGCGCCGCGCGACTCCTATTCGAAGAAAGGTCTTGATGAGATTTGAAGATTTAGGTTTACCCCCGTCGCTGCTGCGCGCGGTGTTGGCCGAAGGTTACTCCGTGCCGACGCCGATCCAGGCGCAGGCGATTCCGCGCGTGCTCGAAGGCCGCGACTTGCTGGGCTGCGCCCAGACGGGCACCGGCAAAACCGCCGCCTTCGCCTTGCCGATCCTCGATCGCCTGGCCAAGGGCGCGCCGCGCTCGGGACGCGGCCGGCCGATCCGCGCACTGGTTTTGTCGCCCACCCGCGAACTGGCGGCGCAAATCGGCGATAGCTTCCGGGCCTACGGCCGCCATACGGGCCTGCGGACCTCGGTCATTTTCGGCGGCGTGAACCAGAACCCGCAAACGCGGGCTCTGCGCGACGGGGTCGATATCCTCGTCGCCACGCCCGGCCGCCTGCTCGACTTGCACGGCCAGGGCTTCGTTCACCTCGACGCGGTCGAGGTGCTCGTGCTCGACGAAGCCGACCGCATGCTCGATATGGGTTTCATTCACGACATCCGCAAAATCGTGCGGCACTTGCCCCAAGAGCGGCAAACCCTGCTCTTTTCGGCCACCATGCCCGACGACATCCGGCAACTGGCCAACGCGATCTTGCGCCAGCCGCTCCGCGTGCAAGTGGCCGCCGAATCGGCCACGGCCGAGAACATCGAGCAAGTCGTCTACTTCGTCGAGGCCAAGCAGAAGCCGGTCTTGCTGGCGCATTTCCTGAGCAGCCAGCCGGCCACGAGAACGCTCGTCTTCACCCGCACCAAGCACGGGGCCGACCGCGTGGTCAAGCAGCTTTCGCGATCGGGCATCCGCGCCGAGGCGATCCACGGCAACAAGTCGCAAGGCGCCCGCCAGCGGGCGCTGGGCAACTTCAAGTCGGCCCAATCGGCGATCCTGGTCGCCACCGACGTCGCGGCGCGCGGGCTCGACGTCGACGACATTTCACACGTCATCAATTACGACCTGCCCAACGTCGCGGAAACCTACGTCCACCGCATCGGCCGCACGGCCCGCGCCGGCGCGGCCGGTATCGCCGTGTCGTTCTGCGAGACCGCCGAACGGGCACAACTGCGGGCCATCGAAAAACTGATCCGGCAGCCGATTCCCGTCGTCGACGAACACCCGAATTACAAGTCCCAACCCGAACTGCCGATCTACCGGCTACCGCGCGCCGCGGGCGGCCGGCCGACGCAGGGGAGCCCGAAGCAGGGCCAGCCGAAGCAGGCGAAATTCAAGTCGCGGCTGCCGACGGGTGGGTCAACGGCCACGGCCGATCACGGCTCGCGCGGGTCGAAGAAAGCGCGCCGGGGGCGGAATCTGGGACGACGATCAGGTCATGCCCAGCCGCTGGGCCGCGCAACGTAGGGTGGGCACCGCCCACCGTGGAATTTCACCTGATTTTCCCGTAGCCACAATCGACCGAACCTGCTCAAATCCCCTCCCTGCCGTCATCGTCCGGCGGCGGGTTTTTCCCGCCGCTCGCCAAACGACCATGGAGGGACCGGTATGCTGAGCGACTGCGCATTGGGCGTGGGCGTCGACTCGCGGGCGCGGATCGACCCCGAGGCGACGATCGGTCCCTACTGCGTGATCGGTCCCGACGTGCATATTGGCCGCGGCACCCGCCTCGAAGGCCATGTCACGGTGGTCGGCCGCGTGACGATCGGCGAGCACAACCACATCCACTCCGGCGTGCTGATCGGCAGCCTCTCGCGCCGCGCCGGCTCGGCGGTGATCGGCGACCACAATGTGCTCCGCGAGGCCGTCACGGTTCGTCTCAACGGCGCCAAGCAAGGCGGCCCGACGACGATCGGCGACCACAATTTCCTGATGGCATGCACTCATATCGGCCGCGGCTGCCGGCTGGAAGACCACATCATCATGGCCAACGCCGCTCGGCTCGCGGCGGAGGTCCGCGTCGGCCGCCATGCGTTCCTTTCCGGCGGAGTGCTCGTCGAGCCGCGTGTGTCGATCGGCCGCCACGCCTTTATCAGCCTTCTCAGCCGCATCCGCCGCGACGCGCCGCCGTTCATGATGATCGAGGGCAAACCACCTCGCCCGCGGTGCGTGAACCTGGTCGGCCTGAAGCGGCAGGGCTTCTCCGGCGAGGCCATCCGCGCCCTGACCAAGGCCCACCGACTGATCTATCGCGACCGCCTCGATCTGTCGCGGGCTTTTGAAGTCTTGCAACAAGCGGGACTGATGCTCGAACCGGTCGGCGATCTGTTCGATTTCGTCCAGGCCCAGCGGGCCGGCGCGCGCGGGCGCGCATTGAAATCCAACGATCCACTCAAAGGCTAGCCCGGATGATTCATGGTCCGCCGACGATTTGCGGCTGGTTCAAATGCGGGTAACAAAAGCGGTGTACGCGGCGGAAGCGGATGGCCAGCCGCGAAGCGGCGACAGAGTCTAGCCTGGGGCGTAAGCCCTCGTTGTTCTACACACTTTTTATTGCGGGTGGTGAAATGGGGGCGTTGGGAAATTCCGGTCTCTTAATAAGATGCCAGGGGCTTGCCCCCTGGAGTTTCACGTTGGTTTCTAGATCGAATGCGGCCGCATCCCCACTGTCCGTGTCGCCCCGCAGGCCGCCGAAGGCGGCCTGCGGGGCGACACGGGGAAAGGCAGGTAATCCGGGGAGCCTGCGTGTGTAGATGCGAGCGTGAAACTCCACGGGGCAAGCCCGTGGCCTCTTGGAAGATGTGTAGAACAACGAGGGCGTAAGCCCCAGGCTAAGCTATGTCGTCCCTTCGGGACTATCGTACCAAGGAATCTGCCATCCACTGGATCGCGGGGTCGCGACGAAGTGGGCGATTGCGGGCTTCTTACACGCGTCACCCAATGGTAAAATGGCGCAACGGCGGTCGCGCGGCATCGAGCGGGGCGGCGTGAAATGAATTTCTTCACTCCCGAACTTTACGAACAGTATGCGACGGCATCTTCGAAAGATGCCGCCAAGGTCGAAGCGATGTGGGACGCCGCCGAGGCCAAGTATGAGCGGCGATTGAAGCAAATCCGAATTGCCATGCCGGAGGGCGTACGCGAGCTGGCCGACCAACTCTGTCTGCACGACGCGATGCTCGTGGAGGCGATACCGGCTTCGGGAGAACTCCGTAAATGAGATCCACCCGCTTGGCACGGCGACGCGATTGCAAGCCGTCAAGATCCCCGGAAATCGCCGGAACACGAATGGTTCCTCAAGCCAGCGATCGCAAACCGGCATGGTCGCCGACATCCGCGCCGCCGCCAAACTGGCTTACACCAGTCGTCATGCCAAACGCATCGCCAAGACGAGCCGCGCGAAGTCGCCGTCGCCGTGACGGCTTGCCAAAATCGAAAGGAACTCACCAATCTGTCCTTCAGGAGAGTTTGAGATGTTTCGCCGCATGTTCCGCCGGCTCGCGCTCGTGAGTTGTTTTTCCGCGCTGTGGTTCGCCGCGGCGCCGTCCAAGGCCGTGGAGCCGGCGGAATGGGTCCGCGAGCGCCTCGACGAACTGGTCGAGCTCTACCGTTACTTTCACCAGCACCCCGAGCTGTCGCTGCGTGAGAAGGAAACGGCGGCGCGGCTGGCCAAGGAGCTCAAAACGGCCGGCGCGCAAGTCACCACCGGGGTCGGCGGACACGGCGTCGTGGGGGTGATCGAAAACGGCCCCGGCCCGACGTTGCTTATTCGCACCGATCTCGACGCGCTTCCCGTCACCGAGCGAACCGAATTGGTCTATGCGTCGCAGGTCCGCGTCAAGGACGCGCAGGGAGCGGAAACGGGCGTCATGCACGCCTGCGGGCACGACATCCACATCACCACCCTGGTGGGCGCGACTCGCTACCTTGCCCAGCATAAGGACCGTTGGAGCGGCACACTCATCGCGATCGGCCAGCCCGCCGAGGAACGCGGCGAAGGCGCCAAACGCATGCTCGACGACGGATTGTTCGAAAAGTTCCCGCGGCCCGACTATGCCTTGGCCCTGCACGTCGATTCGACGCTCGCGACCGGGCGGGTCGGCTACCATGCCGGCTACACACTGGCCAACGTCGATAGCGTCGATATCGTGGTCCGCGGACGGGGCGGTCACGGAGCCTTTCCGCACATGACGATCGACCCCGTGCTGCAAGCGGCGCACTTGATCGTCGATTTGCAGTCGATCGTCAGCCGCGAGATCAAACCCACGGACCCGGCGGTGATCACCGTGGGTTCGATCCACGGCGGCACCAAGCACAACATCATCGGCGACCAGTGCCATTTGCAACTGACCGTGCGCAGCTATTCCAACGAGGTCCGGCGGCACTTGCTCGATGCGATCCGCCGCAAGGCCAAGGCCGCGGCCGAAAGTGCCGGCGCCCCCGAGCCCACGGTCGAGGTTTCCGAGGGAACGCCCGCCATGTACAACGACGAGAAGCTCGTCGAGCGGATCGTGCCGGTCTTCCGCCGGCTGTTCGGCGACAAAAACGTCGTCGCGAGCGAACCCTCGATGGGGGGCGAGGATTTCAGCCGCTACGGTCTCGCCGGCGTGCCGATCTTCATGTTCCGGCTGGGCGCCGTCGACGAGAAGCGGCTGGCCGGTTTCGCACGCCTCGATCAGCCTCCCCCTTCGCTGCACTCGCCGCTGTTCTATCCCGACGCCGAGCCGACGCTGGCCACCGGCGTCACCGCGATGGTCGCGGCGGCCCTGGAGATCTTGGGGAAAGAACGCGGAAGAAGGCGTTAGATGTCCCGCTTTTCAAGAAACAACCTGTGCTGGCTGGCGGCCTACCTGGCGTCGCTCGGCGCGGTCGTGTCACTACTCGTCCAGACGCGCGCGAGCCGTTTGCAGGCCTGGGGCCGTCCTGAGACGCAAGCGCGCTGGCGCGAATTCCAGGCCGGCGAGCGGAAGCAATGGGACGACCAGACGGGTCCGGTTCGCCGCCGGCCGGCCCAAGCCGGCGCCCCGGCCGACGTCATTTTGTTGCGTGACCACTTCGGCGCCGTGGTCGCCGGCATCGTCGCCACGGGCACGTTTCTGTTCGCCTTCGTGGCGATTTTGTTGCGCGGCAGCGTGGCAAAGCGTGACGCCGCGAGCGTACAATAGAACCTATGACGACCACGCCCGCCACGCATGTTCCGTCGCCGCGCCGCGCCGCGCCCCCCGCCGTCCGTTGGCGGAGCTGGCCGATCGCCGAGGGGGGCTGGCCGGTTGGGTGGTTATCGGCGCTGGCGGCCGGCGTCGTCGCCGCGGTCGGCCTGACCACGGCGAGCGTCGGCTGGTCGGTGGCGGCCGGCGGCTTGCTGGCCGCCGCGGCATGGCGCTGCTTCGTCCCGATCGAAATTGAAATCAACGCCCAAGGCGTCTCGCAAGAGTACTTCGGCCGCCGCCGTCGCATCCTTTGGAAGGCCGTCGCCACGTACGAGATGTGTCGCGCGGGCCTTTGGCTGGCGCCGGCCTCCGGCCGCCGGCCGTTTGACTGCGGGCTTTACCTCCCTTGGGGCGCCCATCGGGCCGAGGTCGAAGCGCTGGTCGATTACTATCTGCCGCGCGACGATCCGCCGCGCGACGACTCGCTGTACCACTTCGATGTGAATCGAGCGTCATGAGTCGTCTGCGGAGGCCTGTTCGTCGCGGCGGTGCAGATCGACCGCGCGCCAGAGATACCAACTGGCCACCGAGCGGTAGGGCCGCCAGCGCTGGCCGTGCCGCGCCAGTTCGCCCGGCGGCGGCAGCTCGGGCCTGCGATACGTCAGCATGAAGCCGCGGCGCACGCCCAAGTCGCCGGTCGGGAGCACGTCGGGCCGGCCCAGCCGGAACATCAACAGCATCTCGACCGTCCAGCGGCCGATGCCCCGCACGCTGACCAGCCGCGCCAGGATCTCCTCGTCGTCCATCCGCCGCAGCCTACTCAACGTCGGCACCGTGCCGTCGAGCGTCTTGGCCGCCAGATCCTTGACGGCCGCCACCTTCGCGCGCGACATTCCGGCGCCGCGCAGCAGATCGTCCGGCGCCGCGGCGATCGCCCGCGGGCTCAATCCGTAACGTCCGGGAAAAGCCGTTTGAACGCGGGAAAAAATCGTCGCCGCCGCCTTGCCCGACAATTGCTGGTGGACGATGGCCCGCAGCAGGGCCTGGAATGGGCTTTGCATCGTTTCCGGGCGCAGCGTAAACGGACCCGCGCGCTCGATGACGCGGGCCAGCCGTCGGTCGGCCCGGCACAGCGCCGCGCTGGCCACCGCCGGGTCGAAGGAAAGTTCCATGCGAGTCGAAGCCTCGTGTAAAATCGATGGCCGCTCGGTCGATTCTGGGAGCGCCGCCCGAACAAGTCAAGCGGAACTTCCGTGGCTTTGACGTATGTGGGGCGGATGCGTCTGTTTCACAAGCTGCGAGATTACGCAGCCTTCGAGGAGATCCTGGACGAGACACTGGCCGAAAACCCCGCCGGGCGAAAGGGGCCCATCGATGGCGGATTGCGTGCCGCCCCGGCGGCTCGCCGTCGGCGGCATGTACGCCGCCGACGGCAAGCCGGTCGGATACCGGCCTAGCGCCTAAAAGTTCAACCAAATTGCCAAAGAGCACTCTCGCGCCGAATTCCCTCGACGATCTACCGCTTGAGACCGATCGCCACGAGCTTCCTCGTCCTCTTTCTCTCTTTCCGCTTCACGCGTCGCGCCTTGCTCGCAGTGGCCCGCTCGCGCGCCGCGGCGCCGACAGCCGCCGGCCGGCCATTTTCGCTCGCCCGTGGCGAGCCGACCCGCTGCGCGGGCTCCCCGGCGTTAGACCCCTGTTTGTCAGACGTGAGGGACGTGCCCGCCAGTTGAGCGCCTTGCCCCGCCACTTGAGCGCCTTGCCCCGCCAGTTGAGCGCCTTGCCCCGCCAGTTGAGCGCCTTGCCCCGCCAGTTGAGCGCCTTGCCCCGCCAGTTGAGCGCCTTGGCCTTCCGGTTGAGCGCCTTGGTCGCGCCTCGGGTGGCCGGCAACGACGGCCCGGCCATTCGTCGTCGCCCGATCCACGCCCCTTCGTGAATCGGTGAAATCTGCGCAATCTGTGGATCGACAAGCGTGTTCGTCGATCGTCGGGGCGCCGTCCGCCGGCACGTCGGCCGGTTCGGCTGGAAACTCGTGGACCACCTTCATCGTCGCCAGCTTGAAGAATTGGACCTTGGGCAGGGGGCGGGGCTTGTCTTCCGCCGCGACGCTGTTTGGGCCGGCGAGCCAGACTTCGGCCTTCATTTCCCAGACCCAATACCCGTCACGGTCGTCGAACACGCGCTGGGCGTCGACGGGCAACTCCCGCCGCGCGCGGCGGACGGTGGCCCACGAGTAGCCCGCACCCTTGGCCTCGCGCTCGATCTCGCTGACGGGCATCCGGCCGCCTCGCAACAGCGACTTGAGCCAGCGGGTGGCATCGACACGCAGGGCGCGGCGGCCGGCCGCCGCGCCGCCCAACGCGCGCGACGCGCCGTCGGCGGTTGCCAGACCTTCGGCCCGCCATTCGACCCGCGCCGCGGCGCCCGGCGCGATCCCCGCCGCGCGGCGGATGCGGAACGCCATCGCCGTCCGATCGTCGGCCTCGGGCGAACGGGCTGCGACAACGTATCGCAACTCCGGCGATGCCTCGTCGCGCAGCAACGCCCACACCGACATGGCCGCACCGCACGATGCCAGCGCGCCCAACTGCCGTTTGGACACGGGCCCGGAAAAGTCGTGACGCAGGCCCACCACCGCCAGCACCGCCACCCCTCGCCGCGCCGCCAGGTCCGCCAGCGACTGAAAGAGCGTCATACTCGCCTCGTCCAACTCTTGGCCACGCGAGGTGAAACCGACGGACGGGGGCTCGAAAATCAGCAACTTGCAGTCGCCGGCAAGCGTCAGCGACTGCTCGATCGACGCCAGTATCTGATCGACTGGGAGCGCTGCCTGCCCGGCCGGGAGCACGATGATGCGGTCCATGTCGGCGCCGGCCGCCGCAAGCCGCGACGGCAGCCTGCGTGCTCTCGACGGATTGCCCGGCACGATCAGTACGCGCGCCGGCTGGGGGCGCGGCGGAATCTCGCCATCGCCGCCGTCGGCCTGGTCGCCGAGCGCGTCGGGCCAAGCGGTTCCGTTCGTGACCCTGGCTGCCAAATCGGCCGACAGGAAGCTTTTTCCGGACATCGTTCCGCCGACCAGGATGGTGAGGTGGCCCAGGGCCACTCGGCCCGGCCAGAGCCAATCGACGCTCTCCGCCGCGGGGGCCGATTCCCACTCACCGGATGCTTCTCTTCCGTTGCACGATGGAGGGCCGTCCGATCGATGATCCCCTTCGTCGCCGGGGGTCGAGGGGGCGATCGAATGGGCGGGCGCCGGGTCGGGCGACCGGGTCGATTGCGAACCATGCTTGCTTGGGCATTCGCACTGGGCTGGCATTCTTGAGTCTCCTTAAAATCGGTATTCAGAACGTAAAACAGAACCCACAGTCCCAATGATACGGATCTTATGTCTACTTGTCAAGAGTATATGTCAGCGATTTCCAGAACCGGTCCCAACACGTTCCCAGGAGCCGGGCCGAAAAAGGTATCGGCGTCAGGCGCGCGGGCTGGATACCGCCGGTGCCGGCCAGTAATCCAACGCCGCCGGGCAACGTAGTCGGCACACTCCGTGTGCCGTAACCTGCGGCGAGTCGACGTCGGTGGGCGGAACGCTACGGCACACGGAGTGTGCCTGCTACGTTGGGCTACTGCCCGACGACCCCAGTTCGTCTCGCTCCGCCACCACCGTCGTGGTTCGCCCGGTCATGCTATCGATCAGGTGCTCGAAGAAGAACTGCTTGCGATCCTCGCGAAAAGCCCCGTCCGCCGCGACCGTGAGCAAGGGGCGGAGATACAGCCGGGCGATGGGCGTGCCGGGCCGGCAAAGCCGCGCCAGCCCGCGTAGCACCGTGCTGTTGCCGTACACGCCCGCACAGCCGACGAAGGCCATGTGTGCCAACAGCAGTGGGTCAATTTAGCTGAGTGCCAAAGCTTCAGTTCCTCGATGTAGCCGGCGACCATGACCGGTTCCCCCTGGGCGAGTGAAATCCTCCGGGCGTCGGCCCACCGGCAGAAGCGTAGGACGGCGCGAAGGTAGGTGAGGCGGGTGTTGAGGTTGCGGATGTTCGCCGTGAAGAATTCGACGAAGCGCCCGATCGCGTCGGGGCCGGCGGAGCGAATGACCGCCGGGACGGCGACGGGGGAGTGAGCGGAAAGTTGACGATTGCCGACGATGATGGGCTGGTTACTCAACGTCGCGAAAGGAAACAGGCGGACCAATAATAGGTTGCATAAAGGGCGTTATGCAACGTATTCTGTCGCGAGGGCGACGGCGGGCGACGGTGCAATAATCCGTCGCGTGAGTCAATGGTCGGCTGGAGTCGCGCCTCGATCTCCCCTTCGACTGCCAGACGCTTATCGGAATCCGAATACTTGGGGGTGAGCAGGGCCGCGCGGTATTTGCGGCGCAGAGAAGCCGCTGCCTCGACCATGTCGTCGGACAGCTTCGCATGTTTCAATTTGGTTTCTAGGGACCTACTCGTGCCATTTCGCGCCGGATGGACGGCATTGTTGACAGCGGCGGCAAACCAAGCATTGACCGTGGCTCTGAGAAGCTTCTTCTTGTTGGCATCGCGGCTCCAATCGGCCAGGCCGGCATCGTGGATCTGCGTCAGCAACGCTTGATAGATCTCCCTGATCTGATCGATGGCGAGGAAGTCGCCATTCGCCTGGACGAGTTGAGAGATTTTGATGAGGTTCGCGTCGCGTAGGGATTCAAGTGAATGGACGACAAACCACCGGGTTCGTTCAATCCAGAATGCACAATCGTTTCCGTTGGCAGACATCACGTGGCCGACCTTGGCGGCAATCGCCGTCCGAAGCAGGGTGAATTCCGGCGTGGTTGTTGCTCGCGTGGCAGCGTCGAGTTCGTAGGTCAGGAGTTTCAACTCGTCTTTCACCGGGCGGCACGTCACGATTCGAAAACGTACCGGTTCGGCGCACCGATCGAACTGCAGCGACTTCTCGAGGATGCAGAGACCATCCGTTTTCGTTCCGTCGGTGTGTTGTTTTTTCTCCTTTTCCAAAAGTTTCGCGATGGTCCAAAGCTGATCTAACTCGTTGCTTTTGACTTGGACGAACTCGATCTCCTCGGCAAGTGCCGATAGCCAGATAAGAGTGACATCATCCTGGCTCTCGCACCAGACTTGCGCCAGTGTAGGGTCGGCGAGCATATCGAGGCAGAGTCCGGCGGCAACATGGTCCTGTACCGCGAAGCCGCGACGGGCTACTGTGCCACCGGTTTCCAGTGGGGCGAGCGCATGGATAGATGCGGGAGGCACGATCAATGTATCTGGGCTGCTAATTGCGGGTGAGAGCCTTCAGCGGTCGATGCTGATAAAGAAATCCTTGAAGGCCATTTGTGGTTGTAACCTGTATCATGCCGCCCAATCTGCGCAGAGCAATTCGGCCTGCTTAAGCACGGTCTGGGTTGCCTCTTCCTGCTTATCCGGCGGATAGCCATACTTCTTCAGGATGCGTTTCACCATCACGCGGAGCTTCGCCCGCACGCTCTCCTTCACGGTCCAGTCGATGGTTACGTTCTTTCTGACGCCGCCGACCAAGTCGCGGGCGATTTGGCGAAGGGTCGGCTCGCCGAGCACCTTGACGGCGCTGTCGTTGGCTTCAAGGGCGTCGTAGAACGCCAGCTCGTCATCCGACATGCCGAGGTCTTCGCCCCGCTTGTGGGCGGCCCGCATGTCCTTGGCCAGTTCAACCAAGCGGGCGATCACCTGGGCGGCGTCGATGGAGCGGTTCTGGTAGGCGCGGATGGATTTCTCCAGCATTTCCGCGAACGAGCGGGACTGCGTGAGGTTCTTCTTGGCGCGGGTCTTGATCTCGTCACCGAGGAGTTTCTTGAGCATCTCCAGCGCGAGGTTTTTCTGCTTCATCCCTTTCACCTCGGCAAGGAATTCGTCGGAGAGGATCGCGATGTTCGGTTGCTGCATTCCGGCCGCGGCGAAGGTGTCGATGACCTGGTCGGAGGCCACGGCCCGCGAAATGATCTGCCGGACGGCGTGGTCCAGGTCGTCGGCGCCCTTGCCGTCGTGGCCGGTGCCAGCGAGCTTGGCGAGCTGCGCGCGGATGCACTGGAAAAACGCGATTTCCTCGCGGATTTCGCTGGCCTTGTCTTCGGTGGCGACGAGAGCGAACGCCTTGGAGAGTTCGGTAGCCGCCTGCATGAACCGCTGCTTGCGGTCATCGGCGGATTCCTTCTCGCTTTGCGGCGTGAGGATGAAGTCGGTGGCGTTGGCCAGGACGGTGAGTCGCTGTGACGGCTTGCCGGTGAAAAACGCCGTGTAGTCGAATCCGTGGAACATCGCGGCCACGACTTCGTACTTCTCCATCAGCACGTCGACGGCCTCCTCAGTCGGGATGCCGACGTAGTCGCGATCCTGCTCGGTGTACTCGGCCAGAGCCTTCTTGAGTTCGGCGGCCAGGCCGAGGTAATCGACGACCAGTCCGCCGGGCTTGTCGCGGAAGACGCGGTTGACGCGCGCGATTGCCTGCATGAGACCGTGGCCCCGCATGGGCTTGTCGAGGTACATCGTGTGCATGGAGGGAGCATCGAAGCCGGTGAGCCACATGTCGCGCACGATGACGACCTTGAGCGGATCGTCGGCCTTCTTGAACCGCTTGGCGAGTTCTTCGCGGGCTTTCTTGGTGCGGACGTGGGGTTGCCACGTCGTGTCGTCGCTGGCCGAGCCGGTCATGACGATCTTGAGGATGCCGTCTTCGTCCTTGTCGCTGTGCCAAGCGGGGCGGAGCTTCACGATTTCCTTGTAGAGTTCGACGCAGATTCGGCGGCTCATGCAGACGATCATGGCTTTGCCGTCCATCGCGTCGAGACGCTTCTCCCAGTGGTTGACGACGTCTTCGGCAATGAGCTTGATCCGTTTCTCGCTGCCGACCATCGCTTCGAGCCGTGCCCACTTGCTCTTGAGCTTTTCCTTGACGGTTTGCTCTTCGCCTTCGGTCACGTCCTCGAAGTCGGGGTCGATCTTCGGCCGCTCGCCGGCCTGGAGTTCGATCTTGGCGAGGCGCCCTTCGTAGAGAATTTTGACGGTCGCGCCGTCTTCGACCGCCCGCTGGATGTCGTAGATGTCGATGTAGTCGCCAAACACCGCGGGCGTGCTCTTGTCGGCGTGCTCGATCGGGGTGCCGGTGAACCCGATGAACGACGCGTTGGGCACGGCGTCGCGCAGGTGCTTGGCGAAGCCGTAGGCGATGTGGGCCTCGTCCTTGCCTTTGCGGGCCAGGAACCACAGGCAGACGGGAATCTGCGTGGTGTAGAAGAGCTGACCGGGGAGCGAGATCATGCAATCGACGAGATCGTGCTCGACGAGTTGGCGGCGGATGTCGCGTTCGCCGGACTGGTTGCTGCTCATCGAACCGTTGGCGAGGACGAAGCCGGCGATGCCGGACGGGGCCAGGTGATGCACCATGTGCTGCACCCAGCCGAAGTTGGCGTTGCCGGCCGGCGGCGTGCCGAACTTCCAGCGGACGTCTTCGCGGAGCCGCTCGCCGCCCCAGTCGCTGATGTTGAACGGCGGATTGGCGAGGATGAAATCGGCCTTCAGGTCTTTGTGCAGGTCGTTATGAAACGTGTCGGCGTTGTGCGGGCCGATGTTGCCCTCAATGCCGCGGATCGCGAGGTTCATCTTGCACAGCCGCCACGTCGTGTTGTTTGACTCCTGCCCGTAGATGGAGAGGTCGCCGACCCGGCCGCCGTGCGCGACTACGAAGTTTTCCGACTGCACGAACATGCCGGCCGATCCGCAACAGGGGTCGTAGATGCGGCCCTTGTACGGCTCGATGACTTCGACGAGCAGTTTGACGACGGACTTCGGCGTATAGAATTCGCCGCCGCCCTTGCCTTCGGCGCTGGCGAACTTGCCGAGGAAATATTCGTAGACGCGGCCGAGCACGTCGCGGCTGCGGCTCTCGGCGTCGCCGAGGCCGATGGTGCCGATGAGGTCGATGAGTTCGCCGAGCCGCGTCTTATCGAGCGACGGCCGGGCGTAGTCCCTGGCCAGCACGCCCTTGAGTGTGGGGTTGTCCTTCTCGATGGCGACCATTGCGTCGTCGAGGAGCTTGCCGATGGTCGGCTGCTTCGCGGCGGCTTGGGGCTTGTCCCAGCGTGCGGCCTGCGGCACCCAGAAGACGTTCTCGGCGATGTATTCGTCGCGGTCCTCGGCGTCGGCACCCTTGTCGGCCGCGAGGCGGTGGTGCAGCTCCTGGAAGGCATCGGAAATATATTTCAGGAAGATCAGGCCGAGCACGACGTGCTTGTACTCGGCGGCGTCCATGTGGCCGCGCAGCTTGTCGGCCGCCGCCCAGAGCTTCTCCTCGAAGCCCAGGTTCGCGCCATTGCCGTTCGATTTTGGTGATTGCTTTGCCATCCTTTGGGGTACTCCTTGGCGTGGATTGTACCGCAAATCCGACGGGTGTTATACCGTGCAACGTGGTAATTTGGCAGGGGTTACGAAGTGTCGGACGGATCGCGCACCGAGTGGCGAGGGGGCGGGCGCGGGAGACGTCGGTCGAACACGTCGATCACGTCACGGGAGTTCGAGCGATGCCTTGAGACAATCGCCGACCTGGTGCATCGAGGCGTCGGGAAGCGTGCCGATCTTGCGGATGACCAGGTCTTGCCGGACGGTGTACAGGTTTTGGCAAGACACCGCGGAGTCGTTCAGCAGTCCGGCTTGCTGACCGGCGGGAGACGCCGACTCGATCAAAAGCTGTGTCGGCTCGGTCTTGGCATGGCGGGTTCGCGACGTGATTTGGGCAATGATCGTGTTGTCGAGCCGGCCGTTGTTCCGGTCGCACTGCACCACGACGGCCGGGCGGACCTTACTTCCGGTCCCGCTGGCGAACGGGTAGTTGACGAGCACGACATCGCCGCGGGCGACCTTCATGGATTTGGCCGGTGAGCGTCGTAGTCGTCGTAGACGTCCATCTCCTTGTCGTCCCAACCGGCTGCGCCGGCGACTTTGCTTTGCGCCGCGTAGGTATCGGCCACGTCGAAGTGTTCGTCCGTGAAAATCGACTGTACGCGCTGATAGACGTTGAGCGGGAGCAAGACGTAGTGCAGATGGGTCTGCTCGTCTTCCACGGTCACCGGCTGCCCAGCCTTGTTGAGCAGCGCCTCTCGCATTTCGGGGGTGAGCTTGGGCGTCATGGCACAATTATAGCACGTTTTGGCGTGCAGCGGGAGAACGATTGGAGATCACAAGTTGTGACTTCCAAGTCAATGCGGCTCGACAAGAAAGCCCCTCGTGCGCTGCACGAAGGGCGGTCTGAGCCTAGACGCACTCCCAGCTCCGTATTGCCTCGCAGGCGGCGCGGGCGACGACTCGATCGAATTCGACCGTGCCCGTGAGGCGGGGCGGGAAGCCGCCCCTGACGAGCCACTCGAACAGCTCTTCGGCGAGCTCGCCACAGCACCTCCGTTGTGGAAAAAGGGCAGAGTTCAGACGGGGCGAGAATGCCGGAGGCGGGGGACAGGCGGCAACGATTTGTTGGCGACGAACGGCCGTTTTTTCTTTGCCGTCGCTTTCGACGTCGGCTACGCTTCTCGTCGATGGCTTCTCGTTCGCGAAAATCACCACCGGCGACCCAGGCGGACCTGGCTGTTTTGCAATCCGGTATGCGATCCGAATTTCAGGCCGACCTTCGGGCGTCGAACAAGGAGCTGATTCGTGCGTTCAAAGTGATGAACGAGAGCTTGCTCGAAGATTTTCGCGGAGCGTTCTTGGACCGCACGGAGCAGCAGAGCGAAAGGCTCGACGACCACGAGCGTCGTCTCGTGGCGGTCGAAGGCAAGCTTGGAATCGCGGCCTGACACTTCCGAGCTGGCTGGTATGGTGCCAATTTTTTGGGTTTTGCGTTATAATCCAGAAATTCCTAAGGAATACAACGATGATTGTCATTCAAGGAAGGAAATCAACGGAACACGGGAATGCGGCTACCGGCAACCTGCGTAAACAGGTTCCGCACTTGCTTAAATACGCGCCGGAACTCGCCGCAATCAATCACGGAACGATCAACGTCGAACTCGAAAAGGCATTGGTCGTAGCTCGGCCAGACTTTCGCACCGATCCAATCACTTGGCAGGAGCAAAACAAAGACGAAGTTTTCGACATCCTGCGAATCAAATTCGAGTCGAAGAACGAACGTGAACCAGTCGATTGCTGGGTCTACATCGCTTACCAGTCAGCCCATCGAAATAATCTCTGGCACCACGAAATCGTTGGCCCTAGGTGGTTGAACATCGTTGACGGGGAGGCTTGCTGCATCCACATCGACCGGGATTCCGTCGAACTGCCGTATCAAGCACGGAAAGTTGTCGTAATCTGACCTCATGCCGAATAATGTCGGGCAGGGCGTCGTCGAGTGGTGCGGCCGGGTTCCGTTGATGAGGCGTACTACTCTGCTGCACGTGCCGCCACGCGAGATACCGGACCGGCGCCGCGGACCAGTGCAAGGGTCGCTGTTCGCGGATGAAGCGGCACCGGCCGCCGATGAGTCCGCCTTCGCGTCGGGGGTGGCATAAAGGGGACAGGTTCAGTTTATGTCGAATGCAAGCCCGATTGCGGGGGAGGCATAATGTCACTCTACCTTTCGAGGTCTCCCGCTCGAAATTGGCTCTCTTTTCAAGATCGGTCCCACGCCTTTCAAAAGGTCGCCCTCGTCAGCATGTGCGTCATGGCGGCGGCTGGAGCGAGCCAAGTTTTACTCTCGCTCTGGAGGGAGCTGAACCGCAAGGAAGCGATCCTTTCGCGACATCGCCGTTCACGAAGAGATTCTTTGCCCCGTCGGACCCGCGAGGAGGCCCCCGGACGCTGAATTCTGCGGCTATGAAGACGTCGTCGTGCAGGATCTGGGATTCGAAGTCGCGTTGATCCGCGCCGAAGCCGGCAATGAGGCGCTGTCGCCGCGTTGCCCCGGCACGCGCGACCCTGGAGCCTGGCGTGGCGCGAGGATTTTTTTCAAACTACGCGAACGCGCGGCGAACGCGCGCGGAATGCGAAGATTCGCCCAGCCGGAGAGCGGGGCGTGACGATGTCCGCCGAGCCTCGTCGCTACGCGAAAAAAAACGACTCCGAAACCCCTCCCCAGGCGATCCCAAAGCGCGTGGGGTAATGCGAAGGGGGGGGAGGCAATTGGATGCCGCTTTCGCGGCTGGCGAAAGACGTCATGGGGTATTCGGAGATCGTTTTTTTTCGCTTCGCCGCGTTTTCTTTCGCACGCTCGTTGCTGCGCAACGTGCGTGCTTTTGGTGGGTCGGTTGCCTGTCTGTCGCCTTTCGCTCCGCGAAAGAACGCCCTTTCGCGGAGCGAACGGCGACATCCCCACGACGTCTGTGCGGGTGGCATAAAGGGGACAGGTCCAGTTTATGTCGAATGCAGGCCCGATTGCGGGGGAGGCATAATGTCACTCTACCTTTCGAGGTCTCCCGCTCGAAATTGGCTCTCTTTTCAAGATCGGTCCCACGCCTTTCAAAAGGTCGCCCTCGTCAGCATGTGCGTCATGGCGGCGGCTGGAGCGAGCCAAGTTTTACTCTCGCTCTGGAGGGAGCTGAACCGCAAGGAAGCGATCCTTTCGCGACATCGCCGTTCACGAAGAGATTCTTTGCCCCGTCGGACCCGCGAGGAGGCCCCCGGACGCTGAATTCTGCGGCTATGAAGACGTCGTCGTGCAGGATCTGGGATTCGAAGTCGCGTTGATCCGCGCCGAAGCCGGCAATGAGGCGCTGTCGCCGCGTTGCCCCGGCACGCGCGACCCTGGAGCCTGGCGTGGCGCGAGGATTTTTTTCAAACTACGCGAACGCGCGGCGAACGCGCGCGGAATGCGAAGATTCGCCCAGCCGGAGAGCGGGGCGTGACGATGTCCGCCGAGCCTCGTCGCTACGCGAAAAAAAACGACTCCGAAACCCCTCCCCAGGCGATCCCAAAGCGCGTGGGGTAATGCGAAGGGGGGGGAGGCAATTGGATGCCGCTTTCGCGGCTGGCGAAAGACGTCATGGGGTATTCGGAGATCGTTTTTTTTCGCTTCGCCGCGTTTTCTTTCGCACGCTCGTTGCTGCGCAACGTGCGTGCTTTTGGTGGGTCGGTTGCCTGTCTGTCGCCTTTCGCTCCGCGAAAGAACGCCCTTTCGCGGAGCGAACGGCGACATCCCCACGACGTCTGAGCAAGCCGCGTAAGCGGCGGCGTCTCCCCGCGCCACACTTCGCACCACCCCACGTTTTTTTGGATCTTCGTTTTTAGGGGGATTCAAAGTCGCGTTGATCCGCGCCGAACCCGGCAATGAGGCGCTGTCGCCGCGTTGCCCCGGCACATGCGACCCTGGAGCCTGGCGTGGCGCGAGGATTTTTTTTTTCAAACTACGCGAACGCGCGGCGAACGCGCGCGCGGAATGCGAAGATTAGCCCAGCCGGAGAGCGGGGCGTGACGATGTCCGCCGAGCCTCGTCGCTACGCGAAAAAAAACGACTCCGAAACCCCTCCCCAGGCGATCCCAAAGCGCGTGGGGTAATGCGAAGGGGGGGGAGGCAATTGGATGCCGCTTTCGCGGCTGGCGAAAGACGTCATGGGGTATTCGGAGATCGTTTTTTTTCGCTTCGCCGCGTTTTCTTTCGCACGCTCGTTGCTGCGCAACGTGCGTGCTTTTGGTGGGTCGGTTGCCTGTCTGTCGCCTTTCGCTCCGCGAAAGAACGCCCTTTCGCGGAGCGAACGGCGACATCCCCACGACGTCTGAGCAAGCCGCGTAAGCGGCGGCGTCTCCCCGCGCCACCCAAAGAGATCCAAAGCTGCGCAACGAGTGTGCTTTTTTCGGGCCGCCACGAACCGCCGCGGCTTGCGCCGCGGGTTAGTGTGACGGCGGCCTACTACTTTACCCTCCGAACTTGGCCCGGTACTCGGCGCTGCCGATGATGCCGATTTGGATCGCGTCCTGGCCCATCCCCTGTTGCATCTGGTTCAGCCAGTATTGCTGGCCCGATGCGTCGAGCGAACGGCCCAGGTAAAGCTGGAACCAACCGTTGATCAAGGTCGTGCGGTATTCGTCGCTGGTGACGAAGCCCAGCACGACGCTCTGCTTGGAATGGGTCTGGATATAGGTGGTCCAGTAGGTCAGGCCCGCCTGGTCCGCGGCGCGGCCGAGGACGTTGTTGTACAGCGCGGTGACCCAAGCCTGGTCGGGCGTGAGGTCCGGGTGCAGCTTGGCCGCCGTCTGATAATACTCCGGCGAACCGATGATGCCGGCCTGCACCTGTTCGGGACCGCCGTTGGCCAACCAGACACTGCTCCAGTACTGGATGCCCGCCGCGTCGGCCGGCCGCCCCAGGTACTGCGTGTAGAGGTTGCCAATCTGCGTGGCCAGCCGCTCGGGGCTTTCGATGAACGTCTGGGCGACCTGCCGCGGCGTTGTGCCCTGGTTGATGGCGTTCTGCCAGTAGCTGAGCTCGGTGGGCGAGGGCGTCCTGCCCAGAACGTCGGCGTAGGTGTTCGCGACCCAGCCGCCGCTGGTCGTGGTATTCGTGCTCGTCGTCGGGTTCGTCGTCGAACCGGCGGCGGGCGGCGGATCGAACAGTCCCACCACGGGCAACGCGAATTGGTTGCCGAACTGGAAGAACAAATCGTGGCCCAGCGGTGTCGGGTCGAAGGGGTGGTTCAAGCCGTTGACCGTGCCGACGGCGGCCGTGGCGGGGTTCGAGACCAGGAAGTACCACTCGGCGAGTCCGGAGGGGGCGTTTTCCGTGCGGCCGGGCACGAACAGCCCGATGTCGGTGACGCCGCTGCCCGTCATGTCGGCGGCCACCGGACGCGCCAACACGCCCGAGAAGCCGATACTGTTGGGCGTGCTGTTGGGAAACAAACTTCCCACGTTGAGCGTGGCGTTGTAGTTGCCCGTCAGCTTGTGGCCCGCATCCAGGCTCGCCAGGTCGAAGTAGAACACGCCGTTCTGGTACGTGGCCAACGAGGTCAGGCCGCTGCCGTCGAAATTGCCTACGATCGGCAGGCCCCGCATGTCGCCGGTCAGCACGGCGCCCGACGTCGCCATGTCGGCCGCGTCGATCGAGTTGTGGCCCAACAGGTCGAGATACCAGGTGCTGCCGTCGAACAGGCCCACCTGGGCGGGCCCGCCGGCCACGTTGTTCCAGTTGCCCGCCACCGGCAGACCGTTGATCGGAATGGCCTGCGGCACGGTGGCGGTTCCCGTGCCGAACTGGTTGTCGTACAGCCACCGCCAACTGCCGTTGTTGAAGCCGTACGCGGCCAGCTTCGAGAAGCCGTCGTTGACGTTGCCGGCCACACCGGCGAAGTCGCCGCTGAACAGGCTGTCGGTCGCGAAGCCCAGCGTGAACACGCTGTCGCGGTTGTTGACGTCGGGGTTGTTCGGATCGAACACGCCGTTGCCGTTCAGGTCGATGGCCACGCTGCCCGAACTGTAGACGCCGAGGTGCGCGTGGCTGTTGACCGTGAAGGTGCCGACGAACGGCCCGCCCGGCGAGTTGTTGCCCGTGGGGAAGGTGGCGCCGTTGAACTCGCCGTCCAGGGCGTTGTTCGCGTTGTCGGCGATCTTGTCGCTGATCGTCAAGGTGTAACGATCGTCCGGCAAGGGGTTGGCGAAGTGCAGCTTGACCGTGGTCATCCCCTGGCTGCCGACGACGGTGTGGTCGATGAAGTCGATCGAGGTGATGGTGACCGGCCCGTTGTTTTCACCGACGAGCTGGTAGTAGGCGATCGTCTGGGCCAGGATCTGGTTGACGGCCGAGTAGACAAAACCGGGCGCGCGGTTCGGGTTGTCGATGAACGTCACGTCGAGCGTGGTAATCGAGGGGGTCGGCGCCGGCGTGTTGGGCTTGGTCAGGAACAGGTTGAAGTTGGGGAAGCCGTCGGGGAAGACGTTGCTGATCTTCGGACCCTGCGTGTCGAGGAAGAGCGTCAGTTCCTTGGGGGCCGAGACGTTGCCGGCCACGTCTTCGGCCGTGACGAATACGTTCCGCACGCCGTCGACGCCGAGCGTGCTGAAGTAGTTGGGGTTGTTCAGGTCGACCGTCGACGTCACGGACCACTGGCCGTTGGGATACTGGTTGGTGCCGTCGAGCGGCGTGGCCGTGGTCTGGCCGATCAGCACATCCGAGTTGATGTTGAAGACGCCGGTGCCGAGCGTATCGGCATAGACCTTGATGATGGCGTTGGCCTCGGCCACGCCGTAGAAGGTGGGGGCGCTGACGTTGGTGATGCGGTCGACCAGCAGGTTGGGCTGGCCGGGCACGGCCGAATCGCTGCCCGCGGCCAGGCCGCTGTTGGGCGTCGTCGGGTTGCCGAAGTACACCGGCGGCGCCTGCGTGTCGATCACCAGCGTAAACGTCGCGGCGGCGCCCTGGTTGATGTCCGAGGGGGTCGTCGGGCTGTCGATCTCGATCTTGGCGGCGATCGTGTGCGAGCCGTCGCTCAAGGCCAAGCCGGTCGGCACCTGGAACTGGAACACGCCGGTCTGGCCCGTCACCGCGTCGGCCCAGCCCAGGAATACCGGCGACGTCGGGTTCGACTCGTCGTAGAGCGCCACGCGGTAGCTGCCGTTGTTGGCGGGGCTGTTGGGCGGCAGGGCCGCCGAACCGGCCCAGAAGGGAATCGGAATGGCCGTCGTGTTGGGTGGCGTGTTGGCCGCGCTGCCGCCGCCTTGCAGGTCGAGCAGGCCGTCGTTGGGGTTGTTCCCCGTGTTGAACGCCGCGTCGAGCCGCACGTAGATCGTGGGCGTGTTGTCGCGGGTGATGTTGTCCAACTGCGAGCGGCCCGTGTCGTTGCTCTCGATCTGGAACAGGTCGTTGGCCGCGGGGGCCGCCGTGAAGGCGCCGGCGAAGGTGAACGTCGGCACGCCGCCGGGCAGCGTGTAACTGCTGACGAGCTGCCGCTGGTCGACCAGCGCGCCCGATGTGAAGATCAGGTACTTGCCGACGTAGAAGCCGGGGATCGTCGACAAGGGGAGCAGTTGCTGGGTCTGAAAGGCCGGCGGCGGCGGCGAAGCGAGGGTGGGGGCGTCGCTGGCCGAAAGGGTCGTGGTGGTGGGCGCGCTGGCGAGGTTCACCTCGCCGTTGGCCACCACCACGTTGAGGCCCACGCTGTCGGGCGTGGGGGCCGGCGTGTTGATGATCGACAGGTTGTAGCCGTTCACCGTGGTGTTCAAGGCGCCGGAGACCTTGAGGTAATAGGTCTCGCCGGCCACGACCGGGATCCGCCGCCGCTGATCGCTGTTCGAGTCGTTCGCACCGAAGTTCGTGATCAAGTTGCCGTTCTTGTCGAAGACGTCGATGTTCAACTCGCCGTTGCCGGGCAGGAATCCGATTTGCTCCTTGAAGTAGGCCTGGAAGTCCATCGTGCCGGTAAACTGGGCCACCACGCGGAACCAGTCGTTCTCGGCCGCGACGAACGTGTGCTCGAAGGCGTTGGGGAAAATGGCCAGGTTCGAGGCGTTGATCGCCGCGCCCGTGCCCAGGTAGGCCGCAGTGGCCAGCGAGCCGTTGGGGTCGTAAATGTCCGGTCCCATGACGAGCGTCTGCTGCTGGGCGCCGGTGGCGTCGCCGGCCGGATCGAAGGTCTTGGCGTCGACGATCGAAACGTCGTTGTAGCTGATGTCGGGGTATTGGATCGGCTCGGCGCCGCCCGAGTTCTGGAACATCCGCACCACGCCCGAGTTGGCGGCGTTACCGCGCAGGACCGCGGCGAAAAGAGTGCTGCCCAGCGCGGTGCCGTCGGCGTTGGCCACCACCAAGGCGGCGTCGGACGCCAGCGGTCCGCCTTCGACGTGTACCAGCAAGTTGCTTGGGAACAGGAAGCCCGGCCCGACGATGTCGGTTCCGGTGGGCACGTTGCGGGCCGGCGCGACCACGAAGGTGTTGTTCCCCGCGCCACCCACGACATAGAGGTTGGGCACGTCGGCCGCCAGCACGACCGGCTGCCACTTCGTGCCGATCGAGTTATCGACCGTCACCGTGCGGTTGGGCGAATCGACCGTGAACGTCGAACCGCCGTTGGGACCATCCACAATCACCTGGTCAGCGCCGGTGCTGCCGCCGCCGTGGATGGTGAACACGTTGGCCGGCAGGCCGGCCATCGTGAAGTTGAAGGCCGTGTTCAGCCCGGCCAGGCTGAACGTGCCGCCGCCCGGCGCGGTCGGCTTATAGGTGATCTGGTCGTCGGCCGGCGTGCCGAACACGTCGAGCGTGTCGGCGCCGCCGTTGCCGTTGAGGTTCACCTGCTGGATGCCGTTGACGCTCACGACGCCACCAAGACCGTCGATCGTCGTCAGCGTGTTGGTCGCCACGACGCCCAGGTTGACCTTGATCGCCTCGGCGCCGCTCGTGCCATTCAGGTTCAGCACGTCGTTGGCCGATTGATTGCCGCCGTTGACCAGGATGTTGCCGTACGGGTTCAGCGTGTTGCCGTTGTTGACGTTGAAGGTATCGCTGGCGCCGGCCAGGCCGTTGAGGTCCAGGTTCTGGATGCCGGTCTGGCTGATGGGCAGGCGGTTGTTCTGGTGAACGGTGCCGGTGGTCCCGTCGACGGTGAAGGTGTCGGTCGCCGAGGCGCCGGCCACGGCCAGGGTGTTGCCGATACCCATGTCGGCGACGGCCAGCGAGCCGCCGGAACCCATGTTCGTGTAGCTGATCGGCAGCAGGCTGTTGACTTGCACGGTGCCGGCGTCATTGGTGCTACCGGGCGTGTGCGTGATCGTGTCGCCGCCGGCCCCCGTGCCGTTGACGGTCAGCGTTTCGTTCTGGGCGCCGCCGTTGACGGTCAGTTGGTCCATGCCGCCGGTTGACGAGTGGTAGGGTGCCGTGCCGAGGACGGGGTCGATGATCGTGGGGATCGTGAAGGCGCCCATCGTGATCGTGCTGGTGTTCGCGCCGCCCTGGTTGTACGTCAGCGTGCCGGCGTCGGCGCCCGAGGGCGTATAGTTCAACGCGCCCGCCGACGGCGTGTTGAAGCTGAGCGTGTCGATGTTGCCCGAGCCGGCGGCGTGGGTCGTGCCGGCCACGGAGATGGTCTCGTTCCAGGCGCCCATTGCGGCGGTCGGGCCGGTGATGTTCACCTCGTCGTCGCCGGCCAGCGTGTCGATGAACAGCGTCGGCTCGTTCGCGAAGGGGATCGTCGGCCCGCCGTTGACCGAAACCGTGAACGACTGCGGGCCGGTGGCGGTGACCTGGATATCGTCGTCGCCGTTGGTGCCCTGGATCAGCACGGGGCCGTTGTTGGCGGGCACCGCGCTGCCCGTGATCGAGCCGATGGTCTCGATCTGCGTGAAGCTGACCGGCGCGTTGGCGCCCACCAGGAAACCGCCCGAATCGGCGGTGGGGCCGGGGAAGTACGCCACCGTTTGCGTACCGACGCTGAGATTCAGCACATCGCCCGGCTTGACGCCGACCGGGTTGCCGCCGTTGACGTTGATCGGCAGGGCGCCCGGCGTCACGCTGAACGTGTCGTTGCCGTTGGCGCCGTTCACCGTCAGCGAAGCGGCGCCTGCGTAGTTCACGGTCTGCAAGATCCGTGCCGGGCCAGTGGCTTCGGTGGCCGCCACGCTCGCGCCGCTGATCGTGAACAGGTCGTTGTACTGCGTGCCGTTGACCACCAGGGCGTCGTTGGCGTTGGCGGCGGTGAAGCCGACGGTGAGCGCACCGGCGCTGGTGGTGTTGACCACCGGCGCCTGTCCGGCGATTTGCAAGGTGCTGCTGTTCGTGCCGGTGAGCGACACGTCGAACGTGTTGTTGGCGACCGCGTCGTTAGCGGTCAGGCCGCCGGCGCCGCTGTTGACGTTGATCGTGCCGATACCCGTGGTCGTCACGGTGCCCAGGCCGCCGCCCGTGATCGTTTGATTGCCGGCGTTGAAGTTCAGCACGGCATTCGCGCCGCCGCCGGTCACATTGGCGACGTCGCTGCCGGCGCTACTGCCGTTGAGCGAGATGCCGGTGTACGGCTGCGGGCCGGTGACGTTGAACGTGTCGTTGCCGCCCAGGCCGTTGAGCGTCAGGTTGGCGATACCGGGCGAGGTGGCCGCGTTGCCGACGGGCAACTGGCTGTTGAGCGTGATCACACCCGTCGTCGCCGCCACATGGAACGTGTCGGCGCCGGACGTGCCGTTGTAGACCAGCATATCCAACGGTCCACCCGAGGCGTTGGAGAAGTCGAGCGCGCCGCCGGCGCCCAGGTTCGAGTAACTCAGCGGAATGCCGCTGGCCGGGGTGGTGGCGCTGGTGATCGTGAGGCTGCCGGAATCGACGGCGGCGCCCGGCGTCAGCGTCAGGGTGTTGGCCTGGGCCGGCGTGGTGACGGTCAGCGTGTCGCCGCCGCCCTGGCCGTTGATCACGGCCTGGGTGATGTTCACGCCGTTGATCGTGACCGGGCCGGCGCCGGTGATCTTGGCCGAGTTGGTCCCCAGGTCGATGTAGTTGATGTTGTCGGCGCCGGTCGTGCCGTTGGCGATCAGCGTGGTGCTGGTTCCCTCGCTGGGAGCGCCGCCGTTGACCGTGATGTTTGTCAGGCCGGTGGGCGTGTTCGGGTTGTTCAAATCGACCGTATCGGTCCCGGCGCCCGTGTTGATCGCGAGCGTGGTCTTGGCGGTAAAGTTGATCGCCTCCAGCGAGTTCACGGCGACCTGGCCCCAGGCCGCGTTCGGCGTCGCGGTGGTGTCGTTGCCCTCGCTGTAGGTGATGGCGTCGTTGGCGTTGGTGCCGAAGACGGTCAGCGGGCCGGGCACGCTGTCGTAGACCGGCGAGAGGTTCGAGAAGTGGACCGTTTCGGTTCCGGCCGGGAACAGCCCCGCGGCGGGTAACTTCAGCAGGTTGGTCCCCTGGCCCTCGCCCGGTCCCGGATAGTAGGCGTCGGAGCTCGAGGGGAGCGTGTCGGCGGTGCCGGACTGCTGCAACGTGAGCGAGTTGTTGTTGCCCGACCCGCCGTTGTAGACGATGGGCGTGGTCACGGCGGCGTTGCCGCTGTCGACCACCAGCGAATTGCCGCCGTCCAGCCCGTTGACGTCGAGGCTGGCCAACTGGCCCACTGTGTAATTCACCGGCAGGTCGCCCGTGACGGTCACGCCCGACACGGTCGCGACCGCCGCCGAGTTTTCCGCGGTGAACGTCTTGCCGGCCGACGAGCCGTCGATGGCCAGCGTGTTGCCGGCGCCGCTGAAGGCGGCGGTGATACTCTTCGCGCTGGTCACGACGAACACGGGGCCGGCGCCGTTGTCCTGGGCGGTCGCCGCGTTGAGCCCCGTGGGCGTCACGGCCAGATGGTCGCTGCCCGTCGAACCGCTGAACGTCAGCGCCTGGCCGGTCCCGGCCGATACGTTGACCGTGCTCACGCCGGAGAAGTTGACGGCCGGGTCGCCCGTTTCGGTGATCGTCTGGCGCGTCAAGTCGACGGTCACGGCGGCCGTGCCGTCGCCGTTGAAATTCAGCACGCTGCCGGCCGACGCATTGGCGCCGTCGACGGCGGTGGTGAAGGGGGCGTCGCCGATCGTGTTGAACGTATCGACGCCGCCAAGTCCGTTGAACTGCGCGTTGGTGATGCCGGCGTTGGTGTTCAGCGGCAACTGGCTGTCAATGGTCACCACGCCGGTCTTGGTCTCGCTGAACGTGTCGTTGCCGGAGGTGCCGTTGACCACCAGCGTGTTCGCCAGTCCCGTGTCGGCGACGTTGACCTTGGCACCCGCCGCGACCGTGCCGAGATTGGTGAAGGCCAGCGGGAGCAGGCTGTTGACCGCCAGCGTGCCGGCGTCGGTTGTGGCGCCGGGCGTGTAGACGATCGTATCGGAGCCGGCGCCCGTGCCGTTGACGGTCAGCGCGTCGCCCGCGGACTGGCCGTTGACGGTGAGTTGGTTCACGCCGCCGTGCGAGCCGCCGGGCACGGCGCCGCCGCCGATGTTGATGGTCGTGGTGTCGGTGAGGGTAGCGCCCCCATAGGCCAACTTGCCCGAATCGGCGCCGGCGGGAGTGTACGCCACCGCGCCGCCGCCGGGCGTGTTGAAGCTCAACACGTCGAAATTACCGGAGCCGGCCGCGTGGGTCTTGCCGGCGATGTTGATGGTCTCGTTCCAGTTGTAACCCAGCGGGCCGGTGAGGTTGAATTCATCGTCGCCGGCCAGCCCGTCGATGTTGAGGATCGGCTCGCCCGTCACCGGAATCGTCGGGCCGCCGTTGACCGAGAAAGTGAACGAGTTGGTGCCGACGGCGGTGACCTGGATGTCGTCATCGCCGTTGGTTCCCATGATCGTGAACGGGCCGCTGCCGACGCCGCTGGTGCCTTTGATCTGGCCGACGGTCTCGATGTGAACGAAGCTGACCGTGGCGTTGGCGCCGACCTGGAAGCCGCCCGAATCGCTGGTCGGGCCGGGGAAGTACGTCACGGCGGAACTGCCGACCGTGAGGTTGAACACGTCGCCCGGCAGCACGCCCACCGGGTTGCCGCCGTCGACGAAAATCGGCACGGTGGCCGAGGGCGTGACGTTGAACGTGTCGCTGCCGTCGTTGCCGTTCACCGTCAACGAAGCCGGGTCGGACGTGTAAGCAATCGTCTGCAAGGCGCCCTGGGGCGTATTGCTGACCTGCACCTGCGCCGTGACCCCGTTGACCGCGATCGAATCGGCGTATTGCGAGCCGTTGACCACCAGTTGGTCGCTCGTCGCGGCGGTGAAACTGACCGCCAGCGGGCCGGTGCTGCTGGTGTTGACCACCGGCACCTGGCCGCTGATCTGCGTGGTCGAACTGGCGCCTCCGGTCGGCGTGACGATCAGCGTGTTGTTGGCGCCTGAGTCAGCCACCGCGGCGGCCGCCCCCGTGCCCGCGCTATTGTTCAGGTTGACGGTGCCCACACCGGTGATCGTGATGCTGCCCAGTCCGCCACCCGTGACCACCGCGGTGTCGTTGCCGGCCAACGTGGCGGTGGCCAGGGCCGTGCCGTTGCCGGTCAGGTTCACGACGTCGGGGTCCGCCAGGCCGCTGCCGTTCACGTTAATGCCGCCGGTGTAGGGCTGCGCGGCGGCGATGTTGAACGTGTTGTCGCCGGCCAGGCCGTTGAGCGTCAGCATCGTCACGCCGGGCGTGAGCACGGGGATCTGGCTGTTGAGGTGAATCGTGCCGGTTCCGGCGTCGACGGTAAATGTGTCGTTGGCCGGCGTGCCATTGTAAACCAGCGCGTCGGCGCGGCCACCCGTGTTGGCCACGGTGAGGCTGCCGGCGCCCAAGTTCAAATAGTTCAGCCCGGCCAGGCTGCCGACCTGCACCACGCCCGAGTCGACCGTCGCGCCCGGCGTGAGCGTAACGGTGCTGGTGGCCGGCGAGGTGACGGCGAGCGTGTCACCGCCGCCTTGGCCGTTGATGGCCACAGCGGGCACATTGGCGAAGGTCACGGTCGCCGAGCCGGTAATCGCCACGTTGCCGCCGGCGGCACCGGTCGGATTGTAGCCGATGACGTCGGCCGCGGCGCCGCCATTGACCGTCAACAGGTCATTGGCGCCCACCGTGCCGTTGACGTTGATCGCCGGCGTCGTGCCGACGAATACCAGCCCGACCGGCGAGACGTTGTACGTGTCGTTGCCGAAGCGGCCGTTGAGGTTCAAGGCGTTGAAGTTGCTGAAGATCACCGGCGCCTGGCCGTTGACCCAGGCCAGGTTGTTCGCGCCCAGGTGCGCCGCGGTGATCGTATCGTTGCCGTTGGTGCCCAAAATCGTCAGTTGGTCCGTCGTGGAGGACGCGTTGTCGTTGACCGTGACCAGCTTGACACCGCCGAAATTGACCGTGCCGTCGGCGTTGGCCACCGTGCCGGAGTCGTTCGTGGCGCCGGGCGTGACGATCGTGTTGCCGGAGGCGGCGGTGTTGTTCACGACCAGTGTGGCGCTGGCGGGTGTCTGGCCGCCCAGCACGGTCAGGGCCGGGCCGCCCGTTCCCGATACGTTGAAGGCGTCGGCGCCGAGGCCGCCGGCCACCGTCAATGCGGTCGCATCGGCCGAGGTCACGTTGACGGGCAACAGTGAGTTGACCGTCACCGTGGTCGTCGCGCCGCGGACTACGCCGATGGTATCGCTCGCGGCGGTGCCGTTGACGATCACCTTGTCGCCGTCGGGCGGGTTGGTGTCGCCGATGGTCAGGCTGGCCGCAGTGAGATTCAGCACCGGCACGACGCCGTTGGCCTGCACGGTGGCCGCGTTGGCCGCGGTGGGCGTGACATTGAATGTGTCGGGCAACGCCGTACCGCTCACCGTGACCGCTCCGCCCAGGTCGTTCAGGTTGACGACGCCGACGCCGCTGACATCGACCGTGCCCAAACCGCCGCCGACGACTGACGAGGTCGGGCCGCCGAGGTTCGCCGTCACGGCCGTTCCGTTGCCGTTGAGCGTGAGCACGTCGGGGTCGGTCAGGCCGCTGCCGTTGACGTTGATCGTGGTGTAGGTATTGCCGGCGGCGATGGTATAGCTGTTGTCGCCCGCCAGGCCGTTGAGCGTCAGCGTCGCGGCGCCGGTGGCTTGGATCGGGAGCTGGCTGTCGAGCGTGATCAGGCCGCCGGCGGCGACGTTGAACGTGTCATTGCCTGCCGTGCCGTTGTCGACGAACGCCGGATCGCCCGTGACCGTCACCGCGGCGGTCGCGCCCAGGTTGGTGTAACTCAAGGCCAGCAGGTTGCCGGCGGCCAACGTCCCGGCGTCGGTGGTCGGGCCGGGCGTGGCCACCACCGTGTTGCCGCCGCCGGCGACGGACAATGGATCGTTCTGACCCTGGCCGTTGACGGTGAGTTGGTCCATCCCGCCGGTGGACGAGACATAAGTGGTCGGCGAGGCCGGGAAGTTGAGGATGGTGAAGGCGCCGATCGTGATCGTGCTGGTGTCCGTGCCTCCCTGGTTGTAGGTGAGCTTGCCCGTATCGGCTCCCGAGGGCGTGTAGCCCAGTGTCCCTTGCGTGGGCGTGTTGAAGCTCAACACGTCGATGTTGCCCGAGCCGGCGGCGTGGGTGGCGCCGGCCACGAAGATGTTCTCGTCCCACTTATAGTTGCTCCCCGCGGCCGGGCCGGTGATGTTCACTTCGTCGTCACCGGCCAGCGTGTCGATGTACAGGTTCGGCTCGCCCGTCACCAGGATCGTCGGGCCGCCGTTGACCGAGTAGCTGAAGGAGTCGGTGCCGATGGCCGTGACCTGGATGTCGTCGTCGCCGTTGGTGCCGGTGATCAGGAACGGTCCGGGAGTGGGGCTGAGCGTGACGGCGATCGTGCCGATCGTCTCGATGTGGATGAAGCTGACCGGGGCGTTGGCGCCGATCTGGAAGCCGCCCGAATCGGTGGTTGGGCCGGGGAAGTACGTCACCGGCCCGGCGCCGGCCACCAGGTTGAACTGGTCGCCCGGCTTGACGGCCACGGGGTTGCCGCCGTCGACGAAGATCGGGATCGCGGACGGCGTGACGTTGAACGTGTCGCTGCCCGCCCCGCCGGTCAGGTCGAGCGCCGCGGCGCCCGTGTAATCGACCGTCTGCAAGCCGACGATCGCCACCGTGTTGGGCGCCGTGTTGACGTTGAACGTCTCGCCGCCGGTCGCGGGGGTCGTGCCGTTGACGAGCAGCGTGTCGCCCGCGGCCAAGGTCGCCGTCAGCGGGCCGCCGCTCGTGGTGTTGACCACCGGCGATTGGCCGCTGATCTGCTCCGTGGACGTGGTGGCGGAGGTGGGGGTTACGTCCAACGTGTTGTTCGTGGCGGCGTCATCCACGGCGACGGCGGCCGTGCCGTCGTTCAGGTTCACCGTGCCGACGCCGGTGATCGTCAAGGGAGAAGCGACCGTGCCCAGCCCGCCGCCGCTAACCAGTGTGCTCGCGCCGCCCAGCGTGACCGTGGCCGGGGTGCCGTTGCCCGTCAGGTTCACGATATCGCCCAGGCCGCTGCCGACCAGGAACGTGCCGGTGTAGGGCAGCGGGCCCGTGACGTTGAAGGTGGTATTGGCGCCGGCGGCCTGCAGCGTCAACAAACTGACGCCCGGCGTGTCGAGGGCCGACAAGGCCAGGAAGGCCCCGCTTGCGCTGAACAGCGAGACGCTTGCGCTCCCGGCGGCGAAGGTGTCGCCCGCGCTCGCGGCGTTGATGGTGAGGTTGTCGGTGCGGCCTCCGCCGATGTTGGCGAAGGTAAGTGTACTGGCGATGTTGAAATTGCTGTAACTGACGGGCACCAGCACCTTCCCGTTGCCTGCGCCGCCGTTTTCGCGCAAGGCCATGCTGCCGGAATTGGCCGTGGCGCCCGGCGTGAAGACGATCGTGTCGCCCGTGGCGCCCGTGTCGGTCGGCGTGGTCACCGTCAGGCCCTCCGTGCCGCTCTGTCCGTTGACGACCAGCCCGGCCAGCGAGTTGCCCGTAATCGTCACCGGCCCGGCGCCGGTGATCGTGGCCGACGTGGCCGAGAGCGGCGCGACGTCGATACCGGTGCCCGGCACCGCGTTCACCGTGAGCACCGCGCCCCCGGCGGCGGGCGTGGAGTTGACGATGATGCCGGTCAGGCCGGTGGGCGTGTTGTTGGGGTTGTTCAGGTTGACCGTGTCGTTACCGGCCAACGTGTTGATCGCCAGCGTGATCTTGTTCGAGAACTCGATCGTCTCGAGGTTGTTCACGCTCACCAGGCCATCGGCGCCCGGGGCGACGGTGCCGTTGGAATACGTGATCGCGTCGTTGCCGTTGGTGCCGAAAACGGTCAGCGTGGGCGACGGGACGGTATCGATGACGGGCGCGAGGTTCAGGAAGTGGACCGTTTCCGTGCCGGCGGTGAAGACCAGCGTGTCGGTGCCCTGGCCGGGGTTGGGGCCGGCCGCGTACGTGTCGCTGGTGGCCGTGTTGACGTTGTCCTTGAGCACCAGCGTGCTGTTGCCCGTCCCGCCGTTGAACGTGATGGGGGTCGTGACCGGGCCGTTGGAGCTACCGACCGTCAGCGTGTCGTTGCCGGAGACGCCGAACACGTTCAGGGCCTTGAAACCGCTGAAGTCGATGGGCACCCAAACGCCACCCGTGGTCTGCGTGAGCCGGGTGATGGAGGCGCTGAGCTGGCTCAGGCCGATCGTGTCGTTGCCGCTGGAGCCGAATTCGGCCAGCGTGTTGAAGCCGGCCGTGCTGGTCAACGTCAGGTTGTCGTTCGCGTTGTTGAAGCCGGTGATGTTCAGGGCCGGGCCGCCGCCCACCAGGGCGAAGGCCGCGCTGAACGGGCTTTCGGGCGTGTAATCGACGGTGTTCGAGGCCGCGGCCATCTGTACGGCGATCGTGGCGTCGGTGTTGAGCGTGGCCGTGGCCAGGCTCGTGGCGTCGCCGTAGTTGGCCACGGTCAAGGCCGTGCCCGTGCCGTTGAGCACCAGGTTGCCGATGCCTGAAAGCGTGACCAGGCCGCCCACGACGCCCGAGACGCTGTTGTTCGACAGATCGAGCGTACTCGTCGCGCCGGTGGGCGCCGTCACGGTGTAGCCGCCGCCGCCGCCGACGATGTTGACGCCGCCGCTGAAGAGGGCGCTGTCGGCCAGGAACGTGACCGTGTCGTTGGAGCCTTGCAGGTCGAGCACCAGGTTGGTGTAGCCGCTGACGTCGATCGAGTTGGTGACACCCAAGGGATTCTTGACCGAGACCACGCCGGCGGCCGAGATCGTCACCTGGTCGCCGTTGTCCGGGGCGACGATCACGGCCGACGTGCCGCTGGCCGACACGGCGCCGAAGATGTTGCTGTACGTCAGGGGCAACAGGGCCGTGTGGTTGAGCGTATCGGTGGTGGTGACGGTGCCGGTGCCTGGCGTGGTGCCCGGCGTGATGACCGCGTTGGCGTTGGTCACGGTCAACGAGGCGGTCGCGGTGCCGGTTTCGTTGACATTCAAGTTGGCGACGTTGGTCAGGTTGTAGGAGGTCGCCAATAGGCCGGAATTGAGGCCGACGGTGCCCGTTTGCGGGCCGGTGGAGGTATAGGTGAAGGCGTCGGTGCCGGCCGTGCCGCTGGCGTTCAACAGCAACGTTCCGCCGGCGCCGGGCGTGCCGCCGGCGACGTTGACGTTGGCGATGTTCCAGCCGGTCGGCTGGGCGATGTTGAACGTGTCGGCGCCGCCGTTGCCCTTCAGGTTGATCTCGGTCGCGGCGCCCGTGCCCAAGGAGGCGAACGTGACCAGCGGGCCGCCGTTCACCTGAACCGTTCCGGCGCCGGCGCCGGTGCCTTGCAGGTTGAACGTGTCGTTGCCGCCGGTGCCTTGCATGGTGAGCCTGTCGCTGCCCGCGCCGCCGTCGCCGGTGATGCCGACGTTTTCGACCTGCGTGAAGGTGATCGGCGGCGACACGCCGCTGGACAGCGTATAGCTGGCCGTGCCCGAACTGCTGTTGGTTCCCGGAGCGATGGTGTAGGAGTCGTTGCCCGCCGCGCCGGGCAGATTGATCGTATTCGCGCCGCTGCCGCCTACGACCGTGACGCCGGCCGGGCCGCCCGTGCCGCTGAAGGCGTACGTGTCGTAGCCGGCGCCGCCGCTCAAAACGAGCGACTGCGTGTCGGCGTAGGGCAGGTTCACTGGCAGCAGGTTCGTGCCCGTGTTATTGGGCCCGTTGTTCACGGTGACCGCGGTCGTGGCGCCCAGTGCCGTGGTGATCGTGTCGCTGTACGACGTGCCGTTGACGGTGACCGTGTTGTTGCCGCCGAGCGGATCGACGGTGAGCGTGCCGGTGGTCGTGGCGTTGAGCACGGGAACTACGCCGTTGGCCTGGATCGAGGCGCTGTTCGCGCCGGTCGGCGTGACGTTGAAGCTGTCGGCGGTGGCCGTGCCATCGACCGTGATCGTGCCGGTGCCATCGGTGAGGTTGACGGTGCCGACGCCGCTGACGTCGACGGTGCCCAAGCCGCCGCCCGTCACGGTCGGCGTCGCCGTGCCCATATTGACCGTCACGGGGGTGCCGTCGCCATTGAGGTTGAGCACGTCGGGGTCCGCGAGGCTACTGCCGTTGACGTTGATCCTGGTGTAGGTATTGCCGGCGGCGATGGTGTAGGTGTTGTCGCCGGCCAGGCCGTTGAGCGTCAGCGTCGCGGCGCCGGTGGCTTGGATCGGGAGCTGGTTGTCGAGCGTGATCAGGCCACCGGCGGCGACGGTGAAGGTGTCGTTGGCGGCCGTGCCGTTGTCGACGAACATCGGATCGCCCGTGACGGTCACCGTGGCGGTCGAGCCCAGGTTCGTGTAACTCAAGGGCAGCAGATTGCCGGCGGCCAACTTCCCGGCGTCGGTCGTGGGGCCGGGCGTCGCGACCACGGTGTTGCCGCCGCCGACCAGGTTGAGTGGATCGTTCTGGCCTTGGCCGTTGACGGTGAGTTGGTCCATGCCTCCGGTCGACGAGGTGTAGGTGGTCGGCGAGGCCGGGAAGTTGGCGATGGTGAAGGCGCCGATCGTGATGGTGGTGGTGTCCGCGCCGCCCTGGTTGTAGGTCAGCTTGCCCGTATCGGCGCCCGAGGGCGTGTAGCCGAGCGTCCCTTGCGTGGGCGTGTTGAAGCTGAGCGCGTCGTTGTTGCCGCTTCCGGCGGCGTGGGTGGCGCCGGCCACGAAGATGTTCTCGTCCCACTTATAGTTGCTGCCGGCGGCCGGGCCGGTGATGTTCACCTCGTCGTCGCCGGCCAGCGTGTCGATGTACAAGTTCGGCTCGCCCGTCACCAGGATCGTCGGACCCGCGTTGACCGAGTAGCTGAAGGAGTCGGGGCCGATGGCCGTCACCTGGATGTCGTCGTCGCCGTTGGTGCCCTTGATCAAGAACGGTCCGCCGCCGCCGCCGACGGGGCCGCTGATCGTGCCGACGGTCTCGATGTGGACGAAGCTGACTGGGGCGTTCGCCCCGATCTGGAAGCCGCCCGAGTCGGTGGTCGGGCCGGGATAGAAGGTGACCGAGTTGGCGCCGACATTCTGGATGTTGAGCGTGTCGCCCGGCAAAACGCCCACCGGGTCGCCGCCGTCGACCGAAATCGGGATCGCGGCCGCGGTGACGTTGAACGTGTCGCTCCCCGCTTCGCCGTTGACCTGCAAGGACGCCGCGCCGCTGTAATTGACCGTGTTGGTGAACGAGCTGTTGGCCTCGGTGACGAGTGTGCCGTTGACCGTGAACGTGTCGGCCAGCGGCGTGCCATCGACGGCCAACGTGTCGTTGGCGCCGGTGAGGAGGTTGGCGGTGAACGTGCTGGCGGCGCCCGTGTTCGTGACGTTGACCAGCGGCGACGAACCGGCGATTTGCGCCGTGTCGGCGTTGGCGCCGCTGGGCGTGACGACCAGCGTGTTGTTGGCGCCGGCGTCAGCCACCGTGACGTTGCCCGTGCCGTTGGCGAGGTTGACCGTGCCCACGCCGGTAATGGCGACCGTGCCCAGCCCGGTGCTGGTGACCACGGTGGCGGGGGCGTGCGAAACGGGATCAACGAAGCCGAGGGTGACGGTGGCGGCCGAGCCGTCGCCGGTGAGGTTGACCACGTCGGGGTCGCTCAGGCCGCTGCCGTTGATGTATGTATTGGTGTAGGGCAGCGGAGCGGCGATGTTGAACGTGGTGTTGGCGCCGGCGGCCTTGAGCGTCAACAGGCTGATGCCCGGCGTGTAGAGATGCGACAACGACAGGCGATCCGTATTCTGGTCGATGAGCTGCACGTCCCCACCGGCGTAGACATCGACGAGGTTGCCCGCGCCCTTGGCGTTCACGGTGAGGTCGTCGAGCCGGCCTCCGCCGGCGTTGGCGAAGGTCAGCGAGCCGTCGATGTTGACATTGGTATAACTGATGGGCAGCAGCAGGTTCTTATTGCCGGGACCCTCGCGCATCGCGATGCTGGCGGAATTGGCCGTGGCGCCCGGAGTGAAGACGATGGCGGTGTTGATGCCGCCGGGCGTGTTGACGGTCAGATTCTCGGCGCCCCCCTGGCCGTCGACAATCAGCCCGGCCAGCGAGTTGCCGCTGATCGGCACCGCGCCGGCGCCCGTGATCGTGGCCGAAGTTGCCGTGAGCGGCGAGACGTCGACCGTGTCGGCCCCACCCGTGCCGTTGACCGTGAGCGTGGTCGTGCCCAGCGCCGGCGTGCTTTGGACCGTGATCCCGGTCAGGCCGGTCGGCGTGTTGTTGGGGTTGTCGAGGTTGACCGTGTCGGCGCCGGCCAGCGTGTCGATCGTCAGATTCGTCTTGTTGGTGAAATTGAACGCTTCCAGGTTGTTGACGCTGACCTGGCCCCAGGCCGCGTTGGGAGCGCCGGTCGTGTCGTTCCCCTCGCTGTACGTGATCGCGTCGTTGCCGTTGGTGCCCAGCACCGTCACCGCCCCGCCCACTTGGTCGTAAACCGGCGTGAGGTTGTTGAAGTGGACCGTTTCGGTGCCGGCGCCGAAGACCAGCGTGTCGGTTCCCTGGCCGGTGCCGGGACCGGGGGCGTACGTATCGTTGGTGGCTGTCCCGCCGGTGAGCACGAGCGAATTGCCGCTACCCGTGCCGCCGTTGAAGATGATCGGGGCGGTCACGGGTCCGGTCGAGCTGTCGACGGTGAGCTGGTTGCCGCCGCCGAGACCGTTGAAGGTCACGTCGTTGAATTGCTTGGGCGTAAACGCCACTAACGTCAGGCCCGTGACGCCCACCTGGGCGGCGTTGGCTTGGAACTTGACGCCCGACGTGGCGGCGTCGATCACCAGCGTGTTGGTGGTGCCCGTGAAATTGGGAACGATCGTGTTCGCGGTCGTCACATGGTACAGCGGCCCCGCGCCGTTGGCCTGGACGGTGGCGGCGCTGACTCCGGTCGGGGTGACGGTCAAACTGTCGCCGCCGGTCGTTCCCGTGAACCAGGCGCCGAACACGTTGTTGAGGTTCGAGTCGATATTGACCAGGCCCACTCCCTGGAAAGCGACGGTCGCGTAGCCAACTCCGAAGCTCTCCGCGACCGTAGGCGTCGGAATGTTGTCGACGTTGACGTTGACGGGATTGTTCGTACCGTCACCCGCATAGGAAAGCACGGTGTTGCCGCTGCCGTCGCTGTCGCCGAAGACCTGGATGCCGCCGGCGAGGAACTTTGCGCTGGCGTGGATTATCACCTGGCCGTTGTCGCCGGAAACGTCGATCACCAGGCCCGTGTACGTGCCGGCGGCGTACGTGTTCGTGGCGCCGGTCGAGCGGTTGAGTACCTGCACGGTGCCGTCGAGCGCGCCGTCGGCGATGCCGAAGACCGTGACGGTGTCGTTGTTGGCGGTGGCGTCGACCACCAACGTGCCACCGCCGGAAGTGGGGCCCAGGGCCGTGGCGATGTTGGCGTACGTCAGTGGGAGCAGGGCCTGGCCGGCGACGTTCGACGCCGTGACCGTGCCCGAACCGGTGGCGCTGCCCGGCGTAATCACGGCGTTGGCGTTGGTCACGTTGAGCGTGTTCGTGCCGGCCGCGCCGTCGATGGCGAGGGTGGTCACGCCATTGATGGTGTAGGTCGATCCACCCGGATTGTTGGCACCGAGCGTGGCCGAGTTGGCCGAATTCGCGGTGTAGCTGAAGGCGTCGGCCGCGGCCGTTCCGGTGACGCTGGCGGAGCTGGACGCTCCGCCGTTGACCTTGACATTGGGAATCGGGCCATTGGCCGCCGTGGCTTGCGTCAAGGCGAACGTGTCGCTGCCGCCGCTGCCGCCGACGGCGTTCAGGTTCAACGTCGTGCCGACACCAAGATCCGCGAAGCTGATGGCCGGGCCGGCGTTGACCTGGGCCGTTCCTCCGAGGGGAGGAGCCACGCCCACGCCGCCATTGTTCACGGTGAACACGTCGTTGCCGCCGGTGCCGTCGAGCGTGAGCGTATCGGCGTTGCCGCCGCCGCCGCCCACGATGCTCACGTTCTTGGTGCCCGTGTAGTTGAGCAGGGTCGGCGCGGTCGCGCCGGAAAGTTGCGTCGAGATGGTGCCCGCGTCGCTGCTGGCCCCCGGCGTCACGCGGAACACATCGCCACTGGCGGCGCTGCCGTCGACCTGGATCGTCTCGGCGACGCCGGGTCCGCCGCCCACGTTCAACCCCAGGCTGCCGTCGGCGCGGCCGGAAATCAGGTTGAAGAGATCGCTGCCGCCGCCCATCGCGACGTTGAGCGTGTTGAAGTTCGTGAAGTTCTGCAGGTTGTAGAGCACGTTGGCGGCGCTGCCCGCCGTGTCGAGCACCTCGGCCGGCGAGGGAGTGCGCGGCGAGGGCGGGTTCGCACCGGCGTCGTAGACGCGGACCATCGGGTGCGTGCCGTCCCCTGTCGCCATGAAGTTCGCCAGGAAGTTCTCGTTGCCGCTGGTGGTGGGGTTGGCCGGGTCGGTCCCCTTGAGGGTGAGCGAGTCGGTGGCGCCGGCCGTTCCGGGTGGGTTGCCGGCATTGACGACGATGTTGGAGTTGTTCGTGTAGTTGACCACCGCGATGGGCGTGCCGGTGGCGGCGTTGATGTCGCTCACCTGCCCGGCCTGCGGCGCCGAGGGGGTCACCGTGATATTGTTGGAAACGCCCCCCACGCCATTGAACGTCAGCAGATCGAGGCCGCCATCGCCGCCCACGACATGCGCGTTGCCCTGGTTCCAGTAGGTTTCGATGCCCCAGCCCTGCGGCGTGTTGTTGGCGTAGGGCGTGATGTCGAGCGCGTTGACGCCGGCGGGGTCGGTCGTGTCCGGGATGGCGTTGCCTTGGGCGTCGAAGCTGGTGGCGGCGCCGCCCATGGCGTTGATCCGCGTGACGCCGTGGAAGAAGATCGGGGAACTCAGATCCTTGGCCCCGCTGGTGGGGTTCCATTCGCCGGCGATCTGCAACGAGAACTGGCCGACTCCATCGGTTGGAATCGGGCTTTGCAGCAGGTCGGGACCGCCGCGGACCTTGAAGTAGTCGTTCTGGTTGCCGCCGGCGATGTTGTTGTCGCCGATGAGGTTGACGATGCCGTTGCCCGGCGCGACGTTCAGCCGCTCGATGCTGGTGTAGGTGACCGGCTGCGTGCCGCCGCCGGCGTTGTTGATGCTGACGTGCGGCGGGTTCGCGCCGTCGCTGTAGACGTTCACCGCTCCGGGCGTGGTCAGGTTGAGCTGATCGCCCTGGGGCACGCCGTTGAGGGGTCCAGGGTTCGTGGCCGTCGGCAGGCCGCCGTTGACGAGGATGTGCAGCGTGTTCGAATTCGTGGCGGTGATGTTGTCGGCGATGCCGCTGGCTTGCACGCCAACCTGGTCGCCGGCGTTGACCGTCAGGGCCGGGGCCGTGGCGCTGGGGTTGCCGAAGGAGGCGGTGGCGATGTTCGTGGTCAACAGCGCGCCGACGATGTTGTTGCTGATGGTGACGGCCGTGTCGCTGACGTTGATCGTGTTGTAGGCGTTGCCGGCGGTGCGAATGGTCGAGGTCTGGAACCCGCCGATCGCCGCGTCGCCCTCGGTCATGTCGCTGCCGCCCCAACCGGAAGTCGCGGCGAGGGCAAGGGTGGGATCCTCGGTGCTGGCGTTGACGACCAATTGGGCCGTGCCGCCGCCGCCGTTGACCTTCAAGCCGTTGGTTTGGGCGAGGCCGGCGAAATAGAGGTCTGGCGCCGTGCCGCCGCCGAACACGCCGGGGTTGTTGGCGCTGGAGGTCGGTGGGCTGATTTCCGGGACGCCGTTGAGGAACACGTCGGCCGAGTTGGCGGTAGTGGGCGTTACGGAGAGCACGCTGCCGCTTCCCACGCCGGTGACGGTCGCCAGGTCGTTGTTGTTCGCCGTTCCGCCGAAGAAGTTGACTTCCTGGGCGGCCAACACTTGGACGGCCCCGGCGCCGGTGAGCGGGTCGGTGCCCAAGCCGGTGACGTTGACCTGGCCGCCGAGGGCCGACGGGTACGTAAAGCCGAGCGTACGCGGGTTCGAGTCGGCCGTGGTGTCGAGATTGACGACGTTGCGGGCGGCCGACGTGCCGCTGGTGCCGGCGTTGACCACCAGCGTGGTGCCGGCCTGCGCGCTGGTCGAGGCGTTGGCGGCGTAGTTGAGGTTGAAGGTGTTGCCGTTTTCATTGCCGTTGAACGTGTTCGAGGCGCCCGCTTGCAGCTTGTCGGCCTGGACGTTGAACGTCGAGCTGCCCGTGCCCGCCGCGGTGCCGTCGGTAATCGTGTTGCTGACCGTGGCGCTGGTCAAAGCGATATTGTAGAAGTTGTTGCCGGCGGAACTGCCGGTGAGGTTGAAGTGGGCCAATTGTCCGGCCGTGCCGTTGGCGTCGTAGGTGATGTCCGCCGAGACGCTGGTGCTGAGCGTCGTCGAGCCAGCCACGGCGCCCGCGGCCAATGTGTAGGTGGTGGTGGCCGCGCCGCCCAGGTCGGAAATGTTCAACGTATCGCCGCCGCCCTGGGTGTTGAGGAAGATCGGGCCTTGGATGCCCGCCAAGTTGCCGCTGTTCGTCGGGGCGTCGCTGGAAATGTTCACCGTGTCGGCGCCCGTGCCGGTATTGATGTTGGTGGTGACGCCGGTGGCCTGGATGTTGAACGTGTTGCCGCCGCTACCGCCGTCGATGGTCAGGCCGCTCGTGTCGAGGTACTCGAAATTGATGTCGGCCGGGGCCAGGCCGTGGATCATGCCCCAGACGTCGGTGTTGCCTTGGGAGTCGCTGGGGTTCGGCGAGAAGGAACTGAGCGTCACCGCGCGGCCGGTGGTGTCGGCCGAGTCGTTGACGGCGATGGCGTTCGAAGTCGGCGGGTTCTCGATGTTCAATGTGCCCAAAATACCCTGCGCGCTGCCGGCATTACCCACGTTGACGGTTGCATTATTTCCGCCAACCCAGTTGGTGGTGACCGTGGTGGGTGTGTTCAGCACGTTGACGACGTCGCCGGTGGTGGCGCCGCCGTTGACGTTCAGGGTGGTCAGTTGGTTGGGCGACCCGGCGTCGACCTGAGTCGGCAGGTTCTCGGTGATCGACTCCACGGCGGCCGCGCCAACGAACGTCACGTTGGTGGCGTTGCGCCAGTCGATCAGTTCGTCGGCGCCGCCGTAATTCAACTGGTAGGTTGTGGCCTGGGCCAGGGTGAAGGGATCGATGCCCGTGGAGGTTGGTCCCGTGAGGATATTGATGGCGCTGGCCCTGCCATTGTCGTTGATGGTGAGCGAGGTGACGGGCGTGAGGCTTTCGACGGGCGAGAGGCCGCTGAAGGTGATCGCTTCGACGGTTGTCCCCTGGGTGAACGTGTCGGTGCCCGAGTTGGCGGGGCCGACGATGGCGGGAGTGTAAACCTCGCTGACGCTCGCCCCCGCGTTGCCGATGACGTCGAGAAAGTTGCTGACACCGCCGTCGCCGTTGAAGCTGATCCCGCCGGCCGGGGCGATCAGCCCGCCCGAGTTGTCGACCGTCAGCGTATCGTTAAGGGATCCGCCGTTGACGGTGATGCTGTTCAGCGAGGCGTAGTTGTATTGGCTTTCCACGCCGTCGACGAAAACATCCAAGGTGGCGCCGGCGTTGATCAGGGCCAGCGAGATGGTGTTGTTCGTCGCGAACGGGGCGTTGATGAACAGGTTGAACGTCGCGGGTGGGGAGGGCGGTGAGGCGTTCACCGTCTCGATGCCGGTGTAGCTGGTGACGACCGTGTTGCCTCCATTGGCTACCGAGCCGCTGCCATTTCCGGTCGTCGTGACGGTGCTGCCGGCCGGCACGTTGAGCACGTCGCCGGGGGGCGTCGTCGGCGCGTTGCCGTTGATGTTGAGCGTGACGCCGGCGGCCAGCGCGCCTGTGACGTTGAGCGTGTCGCTGCCGCTGCCGCCGTTGAAGAAGTTATCGCTGTTGTAGTGCGAGCCGCCGATAGGATTGACGCCGAGGCCGCTGGCATCAATCGTGAACTGGTCGCCGGTGCTGCCGACGACGGGGCTGCCGCCGTTGATGGTGTTGGTGCGTTGAAGCCCGCCGCTTTGAGCGCCGGCAGTCGCGTTGACGGCCCATGTATTGCCGCCCGTGCCGCCGTCGATGGTCAGGGTGTGGGTATCGCCGAACGAGTAATTGATATCGGCAGTCGCCGCCAGACCGTGGATTGTACCCCAGTTCTCCGTGGCTTCGCCGAGACCGGTTTGGACGAAGGAGTTGAGGGTCACGGTGCGGCCGATGGTGTCGCCCGAATTATCGACCGTGATGGCGTTGAACTCCGCGGCTGGGCCGAGGAGGTTGAGCGTTCCGAAGATACCCTGCACGCTACCGGCACTGCCCACGTGTACGGTGGCATCGGTCGCCGCGGAGTTGCCGTTGGCAAACCAGTTGGTGGTGACGCCGGCGGGGGTCGCCAGCACGTTGACGGTGTCGCCGCTGGTGGCGCCGCCATTCACATTGAGCGTGCTGAGTCCGGCGGCCGGGTTGGGGTTGTTGACGGTGAACGTATCGACGCCGGAGACGCCGTTGACGTTGACGGTTGTCTTGTTGGCGAAGGTCATCGACTCGAACGTGTTGGCCGGGCTACTGTTCACCTGGGTGGTCTGCGTGGTTCCGACCGGCGTCCCATCGACGATGTTGATGGGCTCGCCGGCGGACGTGCCGTTGATGGTGAACGTGGCGGAGGTGACGGTGTCAGTGGCCGGCGTCAAACCGCTGAAGCTGATCGTCTGCGTGGTCGCGCCCTCGACGTGGGTGAGCGTGCCGCTGCCGGGCGTGCCGGAGGTGGGCGTGTAGGTGCCCACGTCGGTCGCGTTGCCGCCGCCGAGGTTTTGCAGGATGTCGCTGACCCCGCCGGTTTCCGTTTGGGTGATGCCGTTGACCGGGGCGAATAGACCGCCGGCCGGGTTGTTGATCGTGAAGATGTCGTTGCCGGCGCCGCCGTTGAACGTGAACGACGTGGCGTTCGCGAATGCCACGGGCGTCCCGCCGTTGAGTACGTACGTGCCGCCGTTGAAGCTGGTGGCGGTGACGACCAGCGTATCGTTGCCGCTGGTGCCCGTGACAACGTAGGCGCTCGATGTGCCGGGGGCCGGTTGGAAGCCGGGTCCGGTCGCGAAGTTGGTGCTGCTCGTTAAGAAGGGGGTGACGGTCGCCTGGTTATTCGGATCGACGATCGTCCCTCCCGTGCCGCCGGGGTTGTTCGGCGAGGTTGGGCCGGTCGGGGAGCCCCAGTAGTTGTTCGTGGCGTCGAGCGTGCCGGTGTAGGGGTTTGCCGTCGAGCCGGACGACGCGGGGTACGCGTCGAGTTGGAGGGCGTTGCCCGAATTGGCCTGGGCGTTAATGCTGTTGTCGTTGATCGTGATGTTCGAGTTCGGGGTGGCGTCGTTGTAGCTGCCGATTTCGATCCCCGCCGAGCCGTTGTTGGCCGTGTTGCTGTTGGTGATGATGTTGTTCGTGATGGTGTCGTTGCTGTCGTCGCCGTAGATCCCGATGCCGCTGCCGGTCGAGTTCTCGATCGTGTTGTTGTTGATCGTCGAGCCGGTCGTCTCGAACATGTACAGGCCGTTGCCGTTGGTGTCGAACAGGTTGTTCGAGACGGTGACGTTCGACGTCTGCTTGGTGCCATCGGTGCTGCTGAAGCCAATGCCGGCGGCGGGGTTGTTCACGAAGGTGTTGCTGTCGATCAGCACGTTTTGCACGCCCGTACCCGCCGTGTACTGGTCGAGATAGATGCCGTTGCCGCTTCCAGGGCCAGATTGATTATTGTTCTGGAACAGGTCGTATTGCACGACCGCCTGGTCGGTGGGGCTGTTGTTGACCAGATCAAGTCCGATCTGGTTGTTCTGCACGATGTCGTTGATGACGTGCGTGCCGTGAAAGCCAGGCTGAATGAAGATCGCGGCGCCGGACAGGAAGGTGTTCGTCTCGTTCTGGATGGTGAAGCCGTTGATCACGACATCGCTGGCGCCGACCTCGAACAGCGTCTTGCCGCTATTGGACATGGCGTCGAGGACCGACTCGTTCGTGCCTCGGCCGGCACTGGTGGCGTCGACGCCGAACTGGGCACCCCGCAGAGTCAACGGCTGAGTAATATCAACCGTTTCGCTGTAGGTGCCTGGCGCGACGTCGACGGTGCCGCCCGAAGGGATATTGGCCGGGGCCGCCGCCGTGTTGATGCTCGTGAAGGCGTTGGTGCCGAAGGTCAGGTTGTTGACCGGCGCGAACTGTCCGCCGCCGAGCCAGTCGACCCTGTCGCTGTTGCTCGGCGTCGAGGTGTTGCTGTTTGTCGTCACATCGAAGTACGAATTGGCGACGTAGTCGATCGCGGCGACCGCCAGTAGCCGGCGATCTTCCAGCGATTCGATCCGCAAGCCGGACGAATAGCCGGAGCGCGAGGGGTCGAGCTTGGCTTTGAACGCGCTCGTGTTGAACGCGAAGCGTTTGAACGGATTGAACGAGCGGCGAGATTTCGCGGAACCATTAGTCTTGCGGAATCGCATGATGCACCTTGAAGAAAAAGGACGCGGATAAAGTCGGGTCAGTTGCGGATCAGTTGCGGGTCAGTTGCTAGTTGTTGGTTTGTTGGTTGCTGGTTGTGGCCACCCTACTTGGTCCCCACACTAACCCGCGGCGCAAGCAAGGCCCAGCGTTGAACCTACCTTGCTTGCGCCGCGGGTTAGTGTCTACCTTGCTTGCGCCGCGGGTTAGTGTTACGGCAGTCTGCGCTCGTTCCCCAGGGACCATGAATAAACCGGGCTGCAAAAAACGTCAATTCACTTGCAAACGTCGCCATCATAGGCAGGGCATTCTAGGAAAGCAAGGGGATTTGAGTCGATTCGGAAAGATTTTTTGTTCAGGCAATATACAGTGGTAGGGTGGGCACCGCCCACCGGTCGCCTTTCGCTCCGCGAAAGGGCGTTCTTTCGCGGAGCGAAAGGCGACATTACGGCGACATTACGGCGACATTACGGCGACATTACGGCGACATTACAGGGGATCGATCGGGCTACATGGTAAACAGCAGGTTTTGAGAAAGCAAGGATGATTGCGGAAAATTTAGCAGTTAAAAAAGATAGCGATGACCAGGTGGTATCCGGCCTTGTCGCAGGTCGTCGCACGAATAGCCCGGATTATTCATGGTCCCCACACTAACCCGCAGCGCAAGCAAGGTAATTTCAACGCTGGGCCTTGCCTGCGTTGCGGGTTCGTGTGCGATCAGGCACAATACGGGCTAACCTACCCGGCGTGTGGTATACCCGCTGATTACAAGCAGGGCAAGCAATCGGTGAGCTTGCCCACGACCCACTGCGCGGGTGCGCCGGTTTTCACGCTGGCAGCTAAAAGGCCAAGAGGCCATCGGCTTGCCCGGAAGTGCAGGCCAGGACCAGATGGCTTGTTCCCAGGCTCCGCCGACCCGCTGCGCGGGTGCCCCAAATGCTTCTTCGGCCGCTCCGCGGCCCCGTCTCGCAGCACGCGCCGGCGAGCGCCATGTGGACGCGGAGCGTCCGGTTGGACGTTCCCACGCGGAGCGTGGGAACGAGGGAACACGCCGCGACTGCGGTTATCGGGTTTCCCTGGTGCATCGTCCTGGGTATAATGCCGGCGTGGAAACCCTGACCGTGGGCGGCGAGTCCGCGGCGCGCGGAGCGAGCATGGCCAGACAGCGAAAAAGGGATGGCGAATGAGCACGCTTACGGTGCGAGTGCAGGTTTCGGACGCCTTTGGGGAACTCGGGTACAGTGACGAGGAACTCGGCCGGGAAGTTCCGGTCCTGCTGGTTCTGAAGCGCTTCCGCCAGGGGCTGATTTCCTCGGGCAAGGCCGCCCGCATTCTCGGTTGGCCGCGGCGGGAGTTCCTCGACCTGCTCGGCCGTGAAGGCATCCCACTGTATGACCCCTCGGAGGAGGAGTTGGCCGAGGAATGGAATACGGCCCAACGGCTCGCGGGCGGCCAATGACCGTCATCGCGGATGCGACGCCGCTGATTTACCTCGCCGCCATCGGCAAGTTCGACCTGCTTCGCGTCTTGTATGGGCGGATCGTCATCCCCTGCGCCGTCTACGATGAAGTCGTGATCCAGGGAGCCGGGCGCCCGGGCGCCGCCGAGACGGCCGGGGCTGCCTGGGTTGATCGGCAGGCAGTCAGCGACCCAGCCAAAGTAACCAGCCTCCAGACCCATCTGGACAGCGGAGAGAGCGAAGCGATCGTCCTGGCGGAAGAACTCCACGCCAACCTCGTGGTCATGGACGAAACGGCGGGTCGGCGCGTACTCGCGGGACGAGGGATCGCGTTCATCGGCACGGTCGGGGTGCTGATGCAGGCGAAGCAACGGGGCCTGATCGCGGCTATGAAACCGGAATTGGACCAACTCCGCGCCAATGGGTTTCATCTCACTGACCGCGTTTACCGCGCCTGCCTGGCGGCCAGCGGGGAATAGGCTTCGGCCGATTGGTGTCATTCGTGGAACCGCCTTCGATGCTTCGTGCTGCCACGCGCGCGCGCCGCGCAGTGTGCGGTCACACCAACCCGCAGCGGTCGCCATAGCCCAACTCTTGCTAGCCCGGATTATTCATGGTCCCCACACTAACCCGCGGCGCAAGCAAGGCCCAGCGTTGAACCTACCTTGCTTGCGCCGCGGGTTAGTGTCTACCTTGCTTGCGCTGATGTAATAGCACTGCCTGGAAAATGAGCGGCAATCGTGACCCTGCGGCGCCGGCTCGACGGCATGGCGATGGGTCGCGGATTCTTGAGGCGAAATTTTGTTTTCTATGATGTTTTACGGCCATTTTTCGCTGTGAGCTTTCGGAGCGTATGGCGGGTTGGCTGACTGCTTGCGGCATAGGGCTGCCTATTGTTTAATCACGTCCGCCTAAAAAAAAGGCACACGCCGTCTTCATTCTACGGGTGTACAATCGTTTGGGCAAGCCGGCGAGCCGCCTTTCGCGCCGCGAAAGGAGCTGAATAATCCGGGTTAGGCAATGAACTTATCGTAATCCGCGTGACTTCCAATCCAGATCCACTGGATGCCACCGGAGGCGTCAACCCCTATGGCCCGGTAATGTTGTCCCACTCGAACCGACCACAATTCTTCGATACGTTTGAGCTGCAGGGACGGGTGGCGAGGATTGGCCTTCAGCAACTCGTAATTCTTGTCGGCCAGTTCGCGAATCTCCGAGGGAAGGTTGCCATAGAGCGACCAGAAAATCGACGAGGTGTAGTGTTTCAAAGCTCGCGCACCTTCCCTTGAGCGAATTCCTTCCGTGCCTCATCAATCAGACCGGTAAACTTCCCCGCCTTGAAGTCGGACTGGATCTGATGATCCCAGAGTTCGTTCTCGAACTCATGGAACCAGTCTCTGAACCGCGCCAAACCCTCACTCGGTAGATTACGGACACGCGTTTCAAGTTCTTCGACTTCGCTCATGGCGTTAAATCCTCGCTAGACTGGAAGCAGATGGGGCTGCCTAAAAAATGAGCGGCATTCGCGCCCCCGCGGCGCCTCCTCGACGGCATGGGACGGCTTGGCGATTGGTCGCGGATTCTTAAGGCGAAATTTCTCGACCGCGTAGACCGCTCGCAATGTACATTATACGGGTGTACAATCGTGTGGGCAAGCCGGCGAGTCGCCCCCTGTTGATTTTGTGGAACTGCCGCCGTGCCGATTGGGGTAGCATGATCTTGGTGATCGCCCGCAGTCCCGCAACCGTGAGGAGGCCGATGCCCTCTTCACTCCCCGGCATGGATCCGTATCTCGAAAACCCCATCCTCTTCCCCGACCCGGCAAGCTGATCGGATTCTTGACGTGAAATTTCGTTTTCCATGATGTTTTACGGCCATTTTTCGCTGTGAGCTTTCGGAGCCTATGGTGGATTGGCTGACCGCTTGCTTGAGATACTTCCGAGCGCCGGGTACAATAACACCGCTAAACCGTTTGCTGGAGGTAGACCATGCCGGTTCACGACTGGGCGCGCGTCAGAGCGGGCACGTTTCACGATTTCCACAACGCGTGGATCACCCATCTGCGGGACGCCCTCAATGGCGGCCTGCTCCCGAGCGGATTCTACGCCCAGGGAGAGCAGCACGCCGGGAAAATCCACACCGACGTCCTGACGCTGCACGCGGGGAGTGAGCCGGCCGCCCATGGGGCGGGCGTCGCCGTGCTGGCCGAAGCGCCGCCGCGCGTCAGCCGCAAGGTCGCGGCCTCGGAAGCCGCCTTCGCGCGCGCCGCCCGCCGCACACTCATCATTCGCCACGTCAGCGGCCATCGCGTGGTCGCCTTGCTGGAGATCGTTTCGCCCGCCAACAAGGATCGGCCCAGCAGCGTCGCCGATTTCGCCCGCAAGGCGGAGTCGGCTCTGCGCCAGGGGATTCACCTGCTCGTCGTCGATCTGTCGCCGCCCGGCCTTCATGACCCCCAGGGCATCCACGAAGTCATCTGGGATGCCTACCGCGACGAGCCCAACGCGCCGCCGCCGGACAAACCGCTCACGCTGGCGTCGTACGTGGCCGCCCGGCTGCCCGAGGCGTATCTGGAGTTCGTGGCAGTCGGCGACGCGCTGCCGGCGATGCCGCTGTTCCTCGACCAGGACGCCTACGTCACGGTGCCGTTGGAATCGACCTACGAGGCGGCCTACCGCGGCGTGCCGGAGATTTGGCGCGATGTCCTGGAAGGACCAGCGCCGCCCGCAGTGTGAGGCATAACCCATGTCCGTTACCTCTTTCAGTCGTCCGCCTAAAAAAGAGGGGACTTGCGTCACGGCGCGGAATGGGACGGGGAATCGATAATCTGGCTTAGCATCGCGGATTAAATAACCTCCCAAGTTTTTGCCGGACAGACCGAGAAAATGGCCGAAAAACGTAGGTGCTAGCACTCCCGCCAGCCTGAAATTGGGAGGTTATTTAATCCGCGATGCTTACGCCCTCGCTGTCGAAATAGATTGGGACGGAGCCGGGAGCGACAAAAACGGCCGCGCCACCGGCCCATCTCGCCGCATGCCGGGAATCGATCTCGAACCGCTTGCCGCCGGTCAACTCGATCGTGAACACCCGAAACGGCTGTCGCGACATCAGCGCCTCAAGCACTTGCTCAAAATTCTCCGCTCTCATCGCCCGATTCCTTCGTTACTCGCCAATCCTAGTTTACATCAACCCGAGCTAAGCGTGCTGTAACGTCGCCTTTCGCTCCGCGAAAGAACGCCCTTTCGCGGAGCGAAAGGCGACAGGCCGCAAGTCCGGCAGCCCAACCAGCCGCTTCGCGGCTGGCAACCCGCGGTCCCTGCCGTTGCGGATTTCTTCGAACGACTGTCTCATTCTCGGCCGCGTAAACCGCTCGCAATGTCCATTATACGGGTGTACCATCGTGTGGGCAAGCCGGCAAGTCGCCTTTCGCTCCGCGAAAGGAGCGGCCCCTCGCAGCCAACGTCACGGGAAAACGCGCAAGCCGGTGGCCGGTGGCACCCCGGAACAACTGCTGGAGATAGATCCATGATATCGGTTCCGATCCTTGTGGAGCTGCCGGCCTACCGCCGCCGTGCCGATTGGGGTAGCATGATCTTGGTGATCGCCCGCAGCCCGCAACCGTGAGGTGGCCGATGCCCTCTCCATTCCCCGGCATGGATCCGTACCGGATGTGAACGTGCTGCGCGCCAACGGCCCCGGGCCGGGTGGGCAGCTCGCGCCGGAGGGCGCGGCCGTCGCGCTGACGGTGCGCAGCCAACCGGTCGTTAGCCACGTCCCGCACGACCCGAAGAAGCGCACCTGCGTCGAGGTCTTCCACCCGAGGGACGGCGGGCGCCTGGTGACCACGATTGAGATCCTCACCATGATCGCCGCCGCCCAGGCGCGAGGAGAGCCGCGGCGTCCATCTGCGGATGGATTTTCCCACGCCCGACAACGAGCATTGGCAAAAGCACCTCGCTTTTCGGAGGAGTTGACGTCATGTTGGTCAATCATGGGCTTCTTCGTCAGAGGCCAGGGGCTTGCCCCCTGGAGTTTCACGTTGGTTTCTAAATCGAATGCGGCCGCATCCCCACCGTCCGTGTCGCCCCGCCGGCTGCCTCTGGCAGCCGGCGGGGCGACACGGGGA
>Ga0307374_10000277_pt1 | contig 98150 bp, 83 predicted proteins | sample OX3MG_FD_202532 | JGI IMG/M metagenome (GOLD analysis project Ga0307374, IMG submission 202532) | Soil microbial communities from Risofladan, Vaasa, Finland - OX-3 | ecosystem: Environmental > Terrestrial > Soil > Coastal area > Acid sulfate soil | place: Finland: Risofladan, Vaasa | collected...
GCACCGACCCAGCACGCCCCGCGCATTATGTGGCCGAGACCAACCTCAGGGACAGGCCCAGCAACGAAAACACGCCAGCCGGCCACATAACCCAGTCGTCCACGTAATGCCTCTTATGGAGAATTCTCCATAACCGGCACAGCTGCGCCATGGACCTCCTTCGCTGTGGTGTCGACTCAGCCGTGCTGGCCCTCTGGCTCGGCCACGAAAAACTCGAATCCGTCAACGCGTACATCCACGCTGATCCCACCCTCAAAGAGCAAGCCCTCCAACGTCGAGCACCCCTCACCTCCTCATCCCGACCAAATGGTCGCTACAAGCCCGGCGACAAGCTCCTCGCATTCCTGGAAGCCCTCTGATAATGCCGCGTTGACCGCCGACGTGAACCTCCAAAAACGCCGTCCCGACAGGGATACAAACAAGGTGCCCCAACCCCACGCGGCATTACCGGCCGCGCGGCACTAAAAGCGCAGGTCCTCGACAACACCGACGGGATCATCGTCGATCACCATGTCGTGGTCGGCAACCCTGCGGACGCGCCGATGCTGGTCCCTGCCATGAAGCGGGTGATCACCCGGCTGGGGCGAGCCCCCAAGGCGCTCACCGCCGACCGCGGTTATGGAGAAGCCGGCGTCGAAGCCGACTTGGAGGACCTCGAGATCAAACACGTCGTGATCCCCCGCAAGGGCAAGGCCTCTGCGGCGCGGGCGGAACTTCAACGCTCGACGCACTTCGTGAAGCTGGTCAAGTGGCGCACCGGATGCGAAGGTCGCATCGCGACTCTCAAACGCAACTGGGGATGGGGACGCACGCTCATGGACGGCATCGAAGGGGCCGCCATCTGGTGCGCGTGGGGAGTCGCCGCCCACAACAGTCTCAAGATCGCCACCCTCGCCACCAACATGACCGCCGTCGCCCACACGACAACACGACCCCGACCGCGGCGCCCACCCGGTTCGGGACCACCAACAGGACCCCCAGATGTCCGACCCGCTGTCGCCTGACCCCGCCCGCCCCGCTTCTCCTCCCGCGCCCGAACGGCCGGGAAAGGCCCCAAACAAGGGCCGACAGAAGCCGGAAACGGGCGGGGACAGGCAAACACAGCCCTCCACCAGCCATTCACGCCACCAACGAACCCGTCACCGAAAAGAGTTTTTCGGGGCGAAGTAATTAGAAGGTTCGCGTCCGACGCCGCTCGCTCGCGCCGGCAAAAGGGCAAAACAAGCAAGACACGCTCCCGATCGTGCAGGTAGCCGCCTGCCGCAGGCAGAACTCTGAGGAGCACCATGCCATCAGCTGTCCACGACCGCGTTGCTAGGTTGGCCGCGAGGAGGGCCCCTGCCAGCGCGAGAGCCGGAAGGTGGCCGAAACCGAACCTTCTACGGCCTACTGGGGGGTCCGAAGAGTGAGATCGTCACGACGCCAGACCGCTGCCATCGCAGCGGTGGTGGCACTGATCGCAGGAGCGTGCGGGGCCAGGGTCCCGCCCTACTTCGGGCCGGCCAGCCAAGTGGGCGTCGGGGCCGGGAGCGGCCAATCGGCAGTCTCCAACGGCGGGCAGAGCGCGTCGGGCCAGGGCACGACCGCCACGACGCTGTCGAGTCTCGGCGTCGCGCAGTCGGCGAGCGCCGCCCAGGCCGGGGGCGGAGGACAATCAAGTGGTGGCGCCGGTGGCCAAACGGCTGCTGCGCAGGCCCTCTCACCGGCGAACTTCAACCTCGACCCTCGCGCTGAGGCCGCCTACTGCTCAGGCGGCTCTGCGAACAAGGCTTCCGACGTCGGCATCACGCCGACGACGATCAACGTGGGCAACGTCAGCGGCCTGTCGGGCCTCCTGTCCAACAACTTCAACCAGGGCCCAGAGGCGGTGCAGGCGCTGTTCGCCGCGGTCAACCAGGCCGGCGGCGTCTGCGGACGGAAACTCAATCTCCAGGTCGAGGACGACGGCCAGGACACATCGCACAACGCCTCCGACATACAGGACCTCATCCCCAAGTCATTCGTGTTCGTCGGGTCCACATCGGACGCCGACAATGGCGGTGTCCCCGCGATGCAACAGGCCGGGATACCGGACATCGGTCAAGCGATCAACTTCACGCGCGGAGCGAACGCGAACTACTTCACCGCCGGAACTTTCGGAGCGCAGCAGAAGGGCAACCAGGACTACATCTACGACACGCTGGCCGCCGGCCTGAAGGCCAACAACAACTTCCCGAAGAACATGGCGTTCCTCGCCTACAGCATTCCCATCAGTGCCCTGGCCGCCAAGCAGTTCGAAACCCTGTGGCAGGACAGCGGTGGGGGCGTCTGCGCGGCATCGGACCTGAACGTGTCGCCCGCGAGCCCCAACCTGACGGCGGACGTGCTCAACATGGAGAACGACCACTGTGACGGGGTGTTCACCACCATGGACGTGAGCGGTAACGCCAAACTGCTGCAGGCCATGTACAACCAGGGCTATGTGGTTGGAAAGCCCGGGGGACCCATATATGCGGGAACCACCCTCGACGGGTACACGCCGGCGCAGATCTCGACCGCAGGCGTACAGCAGGCACAGGGCTTCCAGATCTTCTTGAACTTCACCCCGTTCAACGAGAATCAGCCGGCCCTCAAGATGTACCTCAGCCAGCTCCAGACCTACGAGCCGGGAAAGCAGCCCAGCTCCTTCGGCATCGAGGCCTGGGCATCCGCGCAGATGTTCATCTATGCGTTGATCAAGGCCGGCCAGAATCCGACCAGGGCTGCGATCAAGAGCATCCTCAGTAGCCTCACCACCTGGGACACGGCGGGCGCGATGGCACCCGCCCATGAACAGGCCCGCACCCCCGGCAACTGCATCATCGAGGTTCAGGTGAAGGGCAACGACTTCGTGCGTGTCTGGCCGTCCAGCGGGTTCTACTGCTCGAACAACCTCGTAGCCGTCCCGGCTTCATAGGGGACCCCTGGTGTTTCCCTTCATCGTCGTCGGTCTTTTCACCGGAGCGGTGTACGCGCTCGCCGCTATGGGCCTGGTGCTCACCTACAAGACGTCAGGCATCTTCAACTTCGCCTACGGCGCCATCGCCATGATCTGCGCGTTCACCTTTTCGGAGCTGCGCGACACGCTTGGTCTGAGCCAGTGGTATTCGCTGCCCATCGTGCTGATCGTCGTAGCGCCCGTGATCGGCGTAGCCATGGAGCGGTTGTTCCGGCCGTTGACCTCGGTCCCAGCCGAGATCCAGATCGTCGTGACGCTCGGCGTGCTCGCCTTCTTCCAGGCCCTCGAACCGATCATCTACGGCGGCCAGGCACGCGCTTTGCCGAGCATCTTCCCGACGTCCACCTTCAGGATCGGAACCCTGCGCGTCGGGTACGACGAACTCGCGACGCTCCTGTTGACGATCGGGCTCGGCCTGGGCCTATGGCTGCTGCTGCGTCGCACGAAGTTCGGCATGGCCACCCGGGCGGTGGTCGACAACCGGGACCTTTCTGCGCTGGCCGGGGTGAGGTCGGAGTCGGTGAGCCGGGTGGCTTGGGTCATCTCCTGCGTCTTCGCGGGCCTGGTGGGAATCCTCCTGAGCCCGGGCGAGGGTCTCGATCGGTACTCGCTGGTGTTGCTGGTGATCTACGCCTTCGCTCCGGCCGTTCTCGGGAAACTGGTCAGCCTCCCTCTCGCCTTCCTAGGGGGCATAGTGATGGGCGTCGTACTGAGCGTCCTCACCAAGTACGACAGCAACGCCACCGTGGCCGACATCCGGCTCGCGTTCCCCTACGCCGCTCTGTTCGTGCTCCTCGTGGCGTACGGCGGCCGGCTCAAGGAGGTTCGCTCCTCCTTCCGACCGCTGCGCAGCCCACCGCCGCGGCCGATCAGCGGATCGTCGTTTGTCACCGGCATCGTGCTCCTCATCGCAGCGTTGATCCTTCCGTCGCTCGTCAGCGGGCCGCAGCTGAGCGACGTCACCCTTGGGGTGATCTTCGCCGCCATCGGGTTGACCCTCGTGGTGCTGACCGGATGGGCGGGGCAGATCTCGCTCGCGCAGTTCAGCTTCGTCGGGATAGGCGCCTTTACCGTCGGTCACCTCGGCGGTGCCCACGGGGCTGGCTTCTTCCCCGCTGCGCTGCTCGGCGTTCTGATCGCGATCCCTGTCGGACTGCTCGTCGGACTGCCGTCGCTGCGACTGTCGGGCCTGTACCTGGCTCTGGCCACGATGGCGTTCGCCCTCCTGATGGACAACCTCGTCTTCAACCGGCCTGACGTCGGGGGAGGGTCGACCGGGATGCCGATACACCGTCCACGTTTGGGACCGTGGAACTTCGCGTCGACGACCAGCTTCTACTACCTGTGCCTGGGCGTCCTTGTGGTCTACGTGATCGGGGCTTCGGTCCTGCGTCGCGGCCCCATCGGGCGGCGGTTGCAGATGATCAACGACTCGCCCCTGGCCGCGTCGACCTTCGGCGTCAGCCTGACCCTCACCAAGTTGATCACCTTCGCGGCGTGCGGCGCCGCCGCCGCTTTCGCCGGCGCCCTCTTCGCTGCAGGCAGGCAGTTCATGAGCCCGAGCGACGTCTCGTTCAATGCCTCCCTGGAGCTTCTGCTCCTGGTCGTGCTCGGCGGACGGTCCCTGGTCGGGGGAGCACTCGTGGCGGGGGCCGTGTTCGGAGTGCAGCTTTTCCCCATCCCGGCAACGGTCGAGCAGTACATCCCGCTGGGTGTCGCCCTCGGGGTCATCGGAGTGGCGAACAATCCAGAGGGCCCGATCGCCATGACGGTCAGGATCGTCAAGTACCTGTCAGCTGTGCTGCAACGCGCGCCGCGACCCGGCGAAGTCGCGCCCCCGGCCCAACAGGCGACCCCACATCGGCTGGTGGACGAACAGCCGTCCGTACCGACCCCGGCAGGCGCCCGTGTCTAGCGACACCACGGTCGAGCTGGCGGTAGCGCAGGTACTCACCTGCCAGGAGATCACCGTACGTTTCGGTGGCCTCGTCGCTCTCGACGGCGTCGGCTTCGCTGCGCGGGCAGGGAGCATCACCGGTCTCATCGGCCCGAACGGGGCCGGCAAGACAACCCTCTTCAACGTCATGACCGGCGTTCTGGAGCCGACTAAGGGCCGCGTCTACTACGACGGGGTCGACATCACGTCGTGGGCCCCGCATCGCAGGGGGCGGGCCGGGATCGCACGCACCTTCCAGCGGCTCGAGCTGTTCATCGGTCTCACCGTCTACGACAACCTTCTTGCGGCGTGGGAGGCCTCTGTCAGGGGCGGCGTGGTCGGGCGGCATTCGGCTGACGGCCGCGAGGTGGTCCAGGGCGTGATCGAGTGGCTACGCCTCGAGGACCTCGCGTACCGGGCGGCCGGAGGGCTTTCGACCGGCCAGGGGCGGCTGGTGGAGCTCGGTCGGGCGCTGTGCACGAACCCCAGGCTGCTTCTCCTCGACGAGCCGAGCTCGGGCCTCGACTCCCGCGAGACCGATCGTTTCCGTGACATCCTGCTCGAGGTGGCGCGCGATCCGAACGGGCCCGCCGTGGTGCTGGTGGAGCACGACATGGGCCTCGTCATGGACGTGTGCGATCACATCACCGTTCTCGACTTCGGGAAGGCGATCGCCGAGGGCTCCCCCGACGAAGTCCGCGACAACCCGGCGGTCGTGTCTGCGTACCTGGGCGCCCAGGAAGACGGCTCAGGGAGCACGCGATGAGCCAGCTCCTCGAGCTTCACAACGTCAGCGTGTCCTACGGGGGCGTGCGCGCTCTGTCTGAGGTGTCCTTCTCCGTACCGGAGGGCTGCGTCGTCGCTTTGCTCGGCTCGAACGGGGCCGGCAAGAGCACCACCCTGCGGACGATCTCCGGCCTGGTTCGCCCGGAGGCGGGTGCGATCACCTTCGACGATGAGCGAATCGACCGGATTCCTCCACACGCCATCACGCGGCGCGGAATCCTCCATGTGCCCGAAGGAAGGGGGATCTTCCCGAGCCTGTCGGTCAAGGAGAACCTCCTGATGGCCGACTACGCCCTTCGGATGGCGGACGACGCGGTCGGCGAAGGAATCCAAGTCTTCCCGGCTCTGAGTTCACGGCTCGGCCAGCTGGCCGGAACGCTGTCCGGGGGGGAGCAGCAGATGCTCGCCATGGCCAGGGCCCTGATCATGCGGCCCCGCCTCTTGATGCTCGACGAGATCTCGATGGGGCTCGCTCCGCTGATCGTGAGCCAGCTGTTCGCCGCGGTACGGGAGTTGGCTGAGCGAGGCGTGACCATCCTCCTCGTCGAGCAGTACGTCGAGGCAGCTCTGGAGCTGGCCGACTACGCCTACGTCCTCGACAAAGGCAGGGTCGCCGACATCGGCGAACCCGGAGACCTGCGCGAAGAAGGCCTATTGACGGCTTACCTGGGAGGTGGCCACTGATGAGGATGACTACGAGGGCTCGCACCGCAGCCAGGCTTGTTGCGTTCTGCACCGCCGCCGGAGCAGCGACCGGCCTGGGCCTCCCCGTAGCGACCGCCCAGACAGCGGGATCGCTCGCGGGCTTCAACCTGGGCGCGACGTCAGCCGTGGTGCAGTTCGAGCTGAACAGCCCGGGACTCCTGCCTTTGGGCGACCCGACGGTCGGGAACATCTTCTCCGCCGACGTCCCCTTGGCGCGCACCACGGCGTCAAGCGGCCCGCAGATCGATGCGCTGGGTTCGCCGATCTACCCCGGAGACCCCGGGGCCCACGCCGGCACTGCAATCGCCACCTTCGGCGGCCCATCGCTTCCGAACGATCCCGTCTTGGCGGAAGCCACCTACCCCCCGACGCCGACCACCAAGACGAGCGAGTCGTTTTCTGTTCCCGGTGTCAGCAACGGCGCATTCTCCGTCGGCCCCGCTTCCTCTCAGTCTCAGGGTTCGCCAACCGGCGCTTCGGTCGACTCCACGATCGGTGACATCGGGATAGGCCCACCCGTCGGCAGCGCCACCAATCTCGTTCACATTCAGAGCGCCCACGCCACCAACGCGATGCAGATCGGTGACAGCAGCGTCTCCAGCATCGCCACCTCTGTCGCTACCGGGATCGACGTTGCGGGACAGATCCAGATATCGAGCGTGGAAGGCACCGCCGGAGGCACGTCGGATGGCAACAACGGGACGCCCAAAGCCGCCCTCACGATCGGCAAGGTGACCGTCGCCGGTCAGCCTGCCTACATCGACCAGGACGGTGTGCACCTAGTGGGCCAGAACGCCGGCGGCCCTGGGGTGACGGTCGCCAACGGGGTGCTGCAGAACCTCGCTAACCAGGGCATCAGCGTGCACACCATCTCGCCCACCGAGGTCACCAACGGTCCGGTCGGGTCGGGCGACTCGGGCGCGGTGGTGGTCACCCTCACGACCTCGACCCCGGACGTGCCGGGCGCCGGCTCACTGGTTCCGGGCGCACCACCTGTTCCTGGAGCGCCATCGATCCCTCTGGTGATCAACATCCTCATCGGCAATGCGGACGCCACCGCGAACGCCAGCCCGCTCCCGAACTTCAACTTCGGCAGTTCGGACTTCGGCAACAGCGTTGCATCCACCGGTTCGGGGACAGACACCGGCTCCTCCGGCTCCGGCCTCACCGGTGCCAGCGGAATCGCGCCGACGCTCTCACCCACGACTGTCACCATCCCACCAACCGGCCCAGGTTCCAGCGCACAAGCCGCCCGGCGGTTCAGCGCCGTCCTCGCGGGTCTCGGCAAACCCATGTCGGTAGGGCTGATCATCGGGCTCCTCTTCCTGGCGCTGTGCGCCTCGGGGGGAATGCTCGGTTACGCCCGCTGGCAGTTGATCGACGGGAGACGGAGTTGAAACTCTCAATGCCCAGGAAGCTTTCGCTCGGCGGAGGGGCCGGACGACGCCCTCTACTCGGACGCCGGCGCTCAGGACCACCGGCCGCTCGCCAGCGAACCGGGCCCGGCCTGGCCTCGCGCCTCGACCTTCGAAACACCTGGCAGGTCGTCGCGGGCTCCATTCTCATACCCCTCGGCGTCGCCGCGATCATGATGGCCTGGTACGGGGCGGCCCACGCCCGGGTCGACCAGCAGCAGATCCCGTACCTCATCAGCGGCGGGTTGCTCGGTCTCGGGGCGATAATCGCCGGCGCACTGCTCTATTGGGCGCACTGGCTGTACCGCATCTACGACCAGGCCGCCGTCCAACACCAGGAGTTCATGCGCAGCCAGGCCGAGATCCGCGACGCGCTCCTCTCCGGCGGGGGCAACCGCCCGGCCGCCGGCGGGTTGCGGCGCCGCTCGCCGGAGCAGGCCGTAGACGTCACCACCGGGGAGTCGGCCGCGAACGGCTCGGCGTTTGTCGCGACCGCGTCTGGCTCCAACTTCCACCGCCCCGACTGCCCGATCGTCGCACGCCATCCCCGCGGGTTGCGAGCGGTCTCGGAGAAGGCGGCGCGCCAGCTCGCTCCCTGCCGCATCTGCGAGCCACTGGTCCCCCAGACCTAGGGGCAGGCCGGGCCTTCCGCCCGAACGCCTACGGAAGCGAATAAGCGCGGCCGTGAGCGCGCGCTTCGAGCGCGGTCGCGAACGCGGTCCAGAACGCTGCGCGGCGCCGCCCCTCGTCGGCGAGCTCGTATACCCGGCTGAGCGGCACGGCGCCGGCGTATGACGCCAGCTCGCTTCCGGGCTCGGTCCGGTCGAGCCATTCGACGAGCTCCGACAGCTCCGGGCTGGAGGCCATCGCCGGGTCGTCGCGCCAGTCGCCGGCGGGACGGGGCGGCACTCGCGGCAACACGCCGACTGGGGTCGCCGGCGCCCCGTCGAACTCCCGCCGTATCCGCCGCACCGTCTCGGGGGACACCTTCGCCACGCTCGCAATCTCCCTCAACGACCCACCCGGATTCGCTCGCAGCGCCTCGACTACCCGCTCACGGATCATCCCGGGTTGCGCCGGCCTGCAGCGCCCGTCGCGCCCCAGCCGCGACTCGATGTCGACCACGGTCCCTCTCTCCAACACTGCAGCACTCTCCTTCCGGGCGCCCTCGGCAGGGGACGCTGCCACGGCTGCAAGCGGCGCTGCCGCGGTTAGGGGCTTGGGGCGCGACGAGCGCAACCGGGCGACGGTGTGGGGCGACAGCGCGCACGCCTCGGCGATGCGGCGATCGGACCAATCGGGGTGCCGGGCGAGGATCTGCTGGCCCGCCCGTGTGCGGTCCGCGACCGACAGCGGCAGGCCGTGGCCCACGTTGCGACGGACCGCCTCGACGAAGGCTTCGTCTGCGGTTCCGTGGAACGCCACGACCCGGACCGTCGGATGCCCCAGCCTCCTCGCCGCCGCCAGGCGGTGCGCTCCGTCGAGGACGACATTCGGGTGGTCGGCCCACACCAGCAGCGGCGGCCAGTTCCCTTCGAGCTCTGCGAGCGCTGCTACGTGGGACTCATCGAGCCCATCGGCGCGCAGGTGGTGGCGGATCTGCAGCTGATCGACCGAGGCGAGCGCACCCTCGTCGGCTCCACCTCCGGACAGCGCTTGGGCTACAACCGACATTTCAGACCCCCAGCCGGTACCTTGTCTATCTAACAGACGTTAGATTGCCCCTCCAGGCGACGCGGTGTCAAGCCGACGAACCGCCCATTCCCTGCAGGAACAGGCGGGTGTACCAATCGGTCAATTCGGTGTAACTCACCCTCCCCGGCTCCCGAAACCATGTCGGCGTGGCGTTGAGGACCACGAACAGGGTGCTGGCGGCCACCGTCGGGTCAGTCGACTCATCGAACACGCCCTCGTCGATGCCCTGCCGGATGATGTCCGCGACGAAGTGGTTCATCCGGTCACGCCATGCGAGCACCTCGGCCTGTCTTTCTTCCGACAGGAACCGGATGTCGCGCTCGACGACCCTGATCTGCGGTGGGTAGGTGCCACCCATCCACTGCCGGATGAATGCCGCAAGGCGCGTCTCCGCGTCCGCGCCCGCCACTTCGCCCGGCTCGTCGAGCAGAGCGAGGCCAAGTTGGTGCGCCCGCTTCATCACCGAGAACAGCAGATCCTCTTTGGTCTTGATGTAGTAGTAGAGACTGGGCGCCAGCAACTGAACTCGCGACGCGACGTCCTGCAGCGTGGTCGCCTGGTATCCCTTCTCCTCGAACAGCGCCGAGGCGGCGTCGAGGACTTCCTGCCAGCGGCGGTCGTTGAGGGTCCCGCGCGGCGAGACGCCTTCCGCTTCGGGATCGGCTTGACTTGAAGATGCGGCTCGGGTCGCTGGAATGGCTCGGGTCATCGATGGCTCCGTGTCCAACTGTGCTACCTGCTCGGTTGGACAACATTTCCAGATGGACTACCCGCCGGAGAAGCAATGGACTTCGAGCTCACTGACGACCAACAACAGCTGAGGGATACGGCGAGGTCCGTACTCGAGCGCGAGTGCCCTCCTTCGCTGGTGAGAAGCGCCTACGAAGGGCGCGCTTCGGAGGTCTCGGCGGCCCTGTGGAAGAAGATGGTGGATCTCGACTGGCCCGGCCTCGCGGTGCCCGAGTCGCTCGGCGGGCTGGGTTACGGCTTCGCCGAGCTCGGACTGCTGTGCGAGGAGCTGGGCCGTGTCGTGGCGCCGGCGCCGTTCATGTCGACGGTCACGCAGTTCGTTCCCATGGTGCTGGAGGCGGGTAGCGAGGAGCAGGCCAAGTCGCTTCTGGACCCGGTGACCTCGGGCGGAGGGACCGGCACGCTAGCTGTCGCGGAACCGGAGCACGGCTGGGATCTGCGCCGGCTCGGGGGCGTCGCGCGCACGAGCGCGACGGGATGGGTGCTGTCGGGACGCAAGACGTTCGTCTTCGATGGCGGTTCGGCCGACACCGTGGTCGTCGTCGCCGCGAGCGATCGAGGGGGTACGCCGGGGGTGTTCGCCGTGCCGAGATCGTCTGCGAAGGCGATCGCCTACGAGGTGATCGACCCGAGCCAGCCGCTCGCCGATCTGGAGTTCGACGGTGTGGAGGTTCCGGCGGAGGGCGTACTGATCGAGCCCGGCGATCCCCGTGCAGAGAGGGCCGTGCGCAGGGCGATCGAGCAGTCGGTCGCGGCCCTGGCGTTGAGCACGGCCGGGACCTGCCGAGCGATCTTCGACACCACCCTGCAGTACACCAAGGATCGCGAGCAGTTCGGCCGACCGATCGGGTCGTTTCAGGCGATCAAGCACCGGTTGGTCGACATGCTGATCGCCCTCGAGCGAGCGAGCTCACTCGCGTATTTCGCGGCGCTGACGATCGCCGAAGACGACGATCGCCGCTCGACCGCCGTATCGATGGCGAAAGCTGCCGCCGGCGACTGCCAGCGCCTGCTGGTCCAGGACGGTCTGCAGCTTCACGGAGGGGTTGGCTACATGTGGGAGCAGGATCTGCATCTGCATCTCAAGCGCGCGAAGTCGGGGGACTTCCTGCTCGGTTCCGGCCGCGAGCACAGGTCCGCCGTTGCTCGGGCCCTCGGACTGGTGGCCTGATGCGGCTCACGTTCGACCAGTCGGTCGAGGACTTCCGCGCAGAGTTCCTCGCGTGGCTGGAGAGGAACCGCCCGAGCACCGAGGAGATAGAGGCCGATCCCGCCAAGTCGTCGGGCCACGTACCGGGGTGGGCCAAGCGGTGGACCCGCAGGATGTTCGACGACGGGTGGCTCGTGCCGGGCTGGCCGCCTGAGCTGGGGGGGCGCAACGCGACACCGGTGCAGCAATTGGTCTATCTCGAGGAGATGGCCCGCGCTGGCGTTCCGCGCACCACGAACCCTCAGGGCCTCGGAATCGTCGCCCCCTCACTTCTCGACTACGGCACGCCCGAGCAGATCGAGCGCTACGCGATGCCGCTCCTCAGGGGCGAGGTCGGCGCCTGCCTCGGCATGAGCGAGCCCGGCGCGGGCAGCGACCTCGCGTCGCTCAGCACCCGCGCCGTCCTCGATGGCGACGAGTTCGTGATCAACGGGCAGAAGGTGTGGACATCGGGAGCCAACCATGCCGACTTCTGCTTCCTGTTCTGCAGGACCGACACCAGCGCCCCCAAGCACAAGGGCATCTCGGTCGTGCTGGTCGACATGAACACGCCGGGGATCACCGTGCGCCCGCTGCCGGAAATCGTCGGACCCGAGCACCCCGACCTCAACGAGGTCTTTTTCACCGACGTCGTCGTCCCGAGAGAGAACCTCGTCGGCACGCTCAACAACGGCTGGGCCATGGCGAACGGCTCCCTTGCTCACGAACGGGGGATGGTTTGGGTGTCGGCTTCGATAGTGCTCGACGAGGACGTAAGTCGCTTGATCGCAGACGCGCGCCAGTGCCTCGGCAACCGGGGGGACGCCGAGCGCGCCACCCTCGCCGGCGAGGTCGCCGACGCGTACATCGATACCGTCGCCGTTCGCTGCCTGGGTTATCGCGGGTTCGGCAAGTTGCTGAAGGGTGGCACGGCCCCCGAGCAAGCCGTGTTGAAGGCGTTCGCGAGCGAATCACGCCGGCGGCTGGCCCTCGTGGGAACGGAGGTCCAAGGACCGGAGGTCCTGAAGTCCAGCCCACCCTCGGTAAGAGGCACGATGCTCAGCAGCGAAGTCGGAAGCAACTGGCTCGAGCTGTATTTCCGGACCTTCGCGCTCACGATCTCGGCCGGGACTTCGGAGATCCAGCGCAACATAGTCGCCGAGAAGGTGCTAGGCCTTCCTAGAAACTGACAGCCACCAACACACAGAACCGGGAGCGTGAGGCCGTGAGCGCGAGTTCCGAACAGGCGGCGGACTTCGACCCAAGAGAGTTCCTCGATCCGGCCAACTCGGCCAACCCGCAGCCGTTCTGGGGCCGACTGAGAAGCATCGGGCCCGTGGTGCCGGGCCTGTTCGGCAACGTGCAGGTGGTGGGCCGCCGCGAGGTCGAGTTCGCCCTCCAGAACCCGCAGGTCTTCTCCTCTGCCATGGACGCTGTGGACCTCGGGCAGAAGCGGCCGCTCATTCCCCTCCAGGTGGACCCACCCGACCACGTCAAGTATCGCCGGCTCCTGGACCCCATCTTCGCCCCCCGTGAGATGGCGCGGATCGAAGGCGACGTCAAGGAGCTTGTCAACAACCTCATCGACGATTTCATCGAGCGGGGCGAGTGCGAGTTCGGTGCGGAGTTCGCGATCCCGCTTCCTTCCGCCGTGTTTCTGAAGATGATGGGGATGCCGATCTCGGACCTCGAGATGTTCCTCCAGATGAAGGACGGGATCATCCGCCCCCAAGGCGCCGACCTGGAGGAGATCCGCGACAACCAGCGCGGCTGGGCCGGCCGGATCGACGACTACTTCGCGTCGGCGCTGCAGGAGCGGGAAAAGGAGCGGCGGGACGACCTGATGAGTCGTTTTCTCGACGCTGAAGTCGCAGGCGAGAAGCTGAGCGAGGACGAGATCCTCGGCATGTGCTTCCTGTTGCTGCTCGCGGGCCTAGACACGGTGACCGACACCCTCGAATGTGACTTCGCTTACCTGGCACAACATGACGACGCGCGCGCGGCGATCGTGGAGAACCCCGACCTGATCCCCTCAGCCGTCGAGGAGCTACTGAGGTGGGAGACACCTGTCACCGCTCTCGGGCGCGTCGCCGCCGTCGACACCGAGCTCGCCGGCTGCCCCATCCCGAAGGGGACCAAGGTGGGCATCGCGCTGGGCGCCGCCAACACCGACGACTCGGTGATACCGGGCGCCGGCGAGGTCGACCTGTCGAGGAACCCGAACCGTCACCTCGCGTTCGGCGGCGGCGTGCACCGCTGCCTCGGGTCCCACCTCGCGCGGATGGAGCTGCGCGTCGCGCTGCGCGAGTGGCACCGCAGGATCCCCGAGTACCACATCGCTCCCGAAACGCAGCTCGTCTACACGCCGGGACTGCGCCAGATCGAGCGGCTGCCGCTCGTGTTCACCGCCGCGCCGGTGTAGCACCCGCAACGCGCTCACGGGGCACTGCGGATCGTCCCCCCGTCGACCGGTAGCGCAACCCCGGTGATCCACGCCGCCTGCTCGGAGCAGAGGAATGCGATCGCCGCCGCCACCTCGCCGGCCGTGCCCACGCGCCCGGCATCGATCGGAGCGCGTTCGACCATCCTCTCGAGCAGGTCCTCGGTGGAGCGACCGGTCGCCGAGGACGCCGCCTCGAAGCTCGCCACGATACCTTCGGTCCGGGTCAGTCCCGGCAGCACACAGTTGGCGAGAACCCCTTCCGACGCGTACGAGCGCGAAAGGTTGCGGGTCACGTTCACCAGCGCCGCCTTCGCCGCGGCATAAGGAGCGCAGAACGGCTCGGGCACGCGGGCCGTGTAGGACGCCATGTTCACGATCCGGCCCCACCGCTGCTGGCGCATGTTCGCCAGAGCGGCCGTCGTGAGACGTACGGCGCTGACAACGTTGATTCTGTACGCCCTCTCCCAGTCGTCGTCGGTGAGGCGATCGATGGGCAGGTGGCCGGCGTCGCTGCCGGCGTTGTTCACGACGATGTCGGCACCGTGCGATGCACTCACCCCGGATGCGGCCGACACGAGCGCCTCAGTGGTGGCCAAGTCGCACACGTCGCCGGCGACACATCTCAGCTCGATGCCGGGATGCGCCGCCCGGATATCCGCCTCGAGCGATGACAAGCCCTCGTACCCCCTCGCGGATACCACGAGGTTCACGCCCTCGGCGGCCAGGACCATCGCGACCGCCGCCCCTATTCCCCGGCTGGCACCAGTGACGATCGCCGTCCGGCCGGCGATACCGAGGTCCACGGGCCCCAGATCGTACTAGCAGTCGAGCGTCGTAGTATCGGTCCCGAATGAGGATCAGCATCGACCAGTCCAAATGCACCGGCCACGGCCGCTGCTACGTGCTCGCCCCCGACCTGTTCGGGGCCGACGACAGCGGCTACGGCGCAGTCACCCGCGAGGACGTGCCCGAGGAGCTGCGCTCGCAGGCGGACGCGGCGCAGCAGAACTGCCCGGAGCACGCGGTCGTCCTCGAGGAGGACTAGACCGGCGGCGGCCGGTGTGAAAACGCCGTTGTCGCTGGTATAGGGTCGGGGCGGACTTCGGATGGGGAGGGCCGCATGGACGTCGATGACCTGATCATGGTGAGCGTGGACGACCACGTGGTCGAACCGCCCGATGTGTTCGAGGGAAGGCTCCCCGCCAAGTACAGGGACCTCGCGCCCAGGTTCATCACCCGCGAGGACGGAACCAACGCCTGGGAGTACGAGGGCAACGTGATGTCCAACGTCGCGCTCAACGCGGTCGCCGGCCGGCCCCCCGAGGAATACGGCATCGAGCCGACGTCGTTCGACGAGATCCGCCCGGGCACCCACGACATCCACGAGCGCATCAAGGACATGGATGCCAACGGCGTGCTCGGCTCGCTGTGCTTCCCGTCGTTCACGGGGTTCTGCGGTCAGCTGTTCGCCCGGACCAAGGACAAAGACGTCGCCCTCGCGATGGTCCAGGCCTACAACGACTGGCACCTCGACGCGTGGTGCGGCAGCTACCCGGGCCGCTTCATTCCCTGTGTCATCCCGGCGATCTGGGACCCGGAGGTGATGGCCGCCGAGCTGCGCCGGACCGCCGCCAAGGGCGCCCTCTCCGTCACGTTCTCGGAGAACCCGTCGAAACTCGGGTGGCCGAGCTTCCACTCCGGCCACTGGGACCCGTTCTGGCAGGCCTGCTGCGACGAGGGAATCGTGGTGTGCCTCCACATCGGGTCCTCATCCGAGCTGGTCATAACCGCACCCGATGCCCCCATGGACGTGCTCATCACCCTGACCCCGATGAACATCGTCCAGGCAGCTGCGGACCTGGTCTGGTCACCCGTCCTCCGCAAGTTCCCCGATTTGCGCATCGCGCTGTCAGAGGGCGGGATCGGCTGGATCCCGTACTTTCTCGAACGGATTGACTACAACTACCAGCGCCATCACTTCTGGACCGGCCAGGACTTCGGCGACCGCCTCCCGAGCGAGGTCTTCAACGAACACATCATCACCTGTTTCATCGACGACCACTTCGGCGTCGCCAGCCGCGACTTCCTTGATATGGACAAGGTCTGCTGGGAGTGCGACTACCCCCACTCCGACTCGACCTGGCCGACAGCGCCCGAGACATTCATGAAACAGATGGACGGCGTGGACCGCCACGACATCGACCGGATCAGCCATCTCAACGCCATGCGCAACTTCGGCTACGACCCCTTCAGCTTCATGCCGAAAGAGGAATGCACGGTGGGTGCGCTCAGGCGTAAGGCGGCTGGCCACGACGTGTCGATCAAGGCAAAAGGAAAGCGGGGGACTGGCGCGACGCTCGCCTCCCAGCTGAACTACAAACGATGACCGGAACCGACTATCGCTATATCACCTACGAAGCCCTCGAAGACGGGACCATCGCCCGGATCCTCCTGAACCGGCCCAAGACCCGCAACGCTCAGAACCGCGGGCTTCTCGTGGAGCTTGACGACGCGTTCAGGCAAGCCGAAGCCGACGACAATGTTCGCGTCGTGATCCTGGGCGGCGTGGGACCGCTGTTCTCCTCCGGGCACGACATGGGATCGTCCGAGTCCGTAGCCGAAAGGACCCCGGGGCCCGACCAGCACCCGAGCATGGTGATCAACGGCGGCACCCGCGTCGGTGCGGAGAAGCTGATGCTGCAGGAGTGGCACTACTTCTTCGACAACACCCGCCGCTGGCGCAACCTCCGCAAGATCACCATCGCCCAGGTGCAGGGGACCGTCTTCGCCGCCGGCCTGATGCTGATGTGGGCGTGCGATCTGATCTGCGCGGCTGACGACGTGATGTTCGCCGACGTGGTCGGCACCCGCCTCGGGATGTGCGGCGTCGAGTACTTCGCCCATCCCTGGGAGTTCGGACCGCGGCGTGCGAAGGAGTTGCTGCTCACCGGCGACTCGCTCGACGTCGAAGAGGCCTACCGCATCGGCATGGTCTCGAAGGTGTTCCCTCGCGAGAGCCTCGAAGACAAGACGCTCGAGTTCGCGAAGCGGATTGCCAAGACTCCGACGATGGCCGCTCTGCTCATCAAGGAGTCGGTCAACCAGAGCGTCGACAGCATGGGCTTCTACAACGCTCTCAACGCCTGCTTCACGATCCACGAGCTCAACCACAGCCATTGGGCGCAGATCCACGAGTCGAAGTACCCCGTGGCCGAGCCGGCGGACGGTATCCCCGATTGGCGCACGGCGCCGCCGGTGCTCCCTCTCGTCAAGGACCAGCCGTCTGCGGCGCCGCCCAACGGCGCCGCAGCGCAGACTCCTTCCGCTCGGTGACCGGCGCCGGCAGCGGCGACACCCGGGCGGAAGCCCCGACCCTGCCCGCCGGCGTATTCGACGTACTCGACCGCCCGCTTCGCAACAGCCCGCACCACCCAGCGCTCGTCACCAGCCAGGGCGAGACCTCTTACGCGGGCCTCGACGCCCTGGCCAACCGTGCGTCGAACGCCCTGCGCGACCTGGGAGTCAACCCGGGCGATCGCATCGCGGTCTCGCTGCCCAACGACCTCGACATCGTCGTCGCGTTCCACGGCGCGATGCGCCTCGGCGCCGTGTGGGTGGGCGTCAACCGCGCGCTGGCGAACCCGGAGAAGGCGTACATGGTCGCCGACGCCGGCGCGACGATCCTGCTCTCGTCGGACGCCCCCCTTCCGGAGCTGCCGCGTGGGGCGAAAGCCGTCGACCTCGAAACCTGGCGCGGACTCGTCGCGTCCAGCCCGCCGTCCACTCTCTCGACCCGGTCGCAGCCCGATCCGTTCGCACCCGCGGCGATCGCCTACACGAGCGGGACGACCGGATTCCCCAAGGGGGCGGTCCATTGCCAGGCCGGCCTCATCATGCCCGGCGCCGCCACCGTCGCACGCCGGCGCTGGGGCCCGGAGCTTCGCAAGGGCGACTCCTTGCCGCTCACCATCGTGAACATGATGTGCCTGACGACGCTGCTGACAGCGCAGGCCGGCGGCACCGCCGTCATCATGGAGAAGGCCGACACCACCTCGATCGTCGGCTACATCCGCCGCCACAGGGTCGCCGTCTGGAACGGACCGCCGGCGCAGCTGCACACCCTCCTGCACGACGAGTCCGTGTCACCCGGGGACCTGGCCAGCCTCCGAGAGGTGTGGGTCGGCGGTGGCGACTGCCCCGACTTGTTGCGCACCGGCTTCGAGCAACGCTTTGGGGTGCCGGTCAGCCGTACCTACGGCCTCACCGAGGCCCCGGCGCTGGTGAGCATCGACGACCTGGAGGGTCCGCGCCCTCCCGGGTCGAGCGGCAGACCGCTCGACCACATCCACATCCACACCGGCGAGGGCGGCGAGATCGTCATATCCCCCACCAGGACCGGGCCGTGGTCCGGGACCTACCGGCCGGTGCTCGGATACTGGAACCAGCCGGAAGCCACCAGTGCCGTTCTGACCGGCGACGAGCTGCACACAGGCGACCTCGGCCACCTGGGCGACGACGGACACTTGCTCGTCCTCGGCCGGCGCAGCCAGCTGATCATCCGCGGCGGCGCCAACGTGTACCCCGCGGAGGTCGAGCGGGTGCTCGTTGACGCCCCGGGGGTCCGCGCCTGTGCCGTGGTCGGCGTGCCCGACGAGCGCCTCGGCGAAAGGGTGGGAGCGGTGATCGAGCCCGTCCCCGGTGTGGCACCCGACCGCGGCGCCATCCTCGCCCACTGCCGGGTAGCTCTCGCCGCGTACAAGGTGCCCGAGCGGATGGAGTTCGTCGAGCAGCTACCCAGAAACCAGATGGGAAAGGTCCCGCGCGCCGAAGTGATGGAGATCCTTCGGGTAGAGCGACCAACCGCACCCGATGCCATGATTGGGAAATGATCCGCGGCGAAGGTGAGGCGCTCATAGAGGGGGTGAGCGCGGACGACGTCTTCGACTTCGTGCTCGATCCGGCGCAGTACACCAAGGCCGACACGAAGATGCGGTGGGTCACGAAGCTCGCCGACCTGCCGGACGGGATGATCGCACGCGAGGACGGCACCTTCATGGGCCGGTTCAACGGGTCGGTTGTGACCCGCTACCGCTGGGACAGGCCCACCCACATCGACGTCACCTTGGAACACGGCGTCCCGGCGCATCTGCACGCCTGGTTCGAGATCGAAGAGCGCCACGGCGCGACGCGGATGCGCCACGTCGAGGAGATGGACTTCGGTCACGGGCCGCTCGGGATGCTGTACGACCTCGTCGCAGGCAGGTGGTTCGCCGGCGCGGTCAGCAAGGAGGTCGCTGAGATAAAGCGGCTCCTCGAAGCCGGCGAGCGAGGCCGGGGCCTCTCCGCCCTGTGACCGCACGCAGGGAAGTCGGGGGAGTGCTGCCGTTGCGGGTCAAGCCGTTCCTCGACCCCGACAACACCGCATTCTGGACCGGCGGGGAGAAGGATCAGTTGCTGATCCATCACTGCGCCGACTGCGGCTGGTGGACCCACCCGGCCGCGCCGAGGTGCAGGAAGTGCCACAGCGCGCATGTCTCCCCGGAGCCGGTGAGCGGCAAGGCGAGGGTGGCTACCTACACCGTCAACTACAAGCCCTGGATCCCCGGCTCGGAGCCGTACATAGTCGCGCTCGTAGAGTTGCCCGAGCAGCCGGCGCTCTACCTCACCACCAACCTCGTCGGGATCGAAGCGGAGGACGTGGTGATCGGCATGGAGGTCGAGGTCGTGTTCGAGGAAGGCAACGGCGTCTGGTACCCGCTGTTCAGGGCCGCTGGATCGGGCGCCGGCGCATGACCCGTGCGACCACCCGGCGCATCGGGGAACGCCGGTCGTACATCTCCGGCATAGGGCAGTCGGTCGTCGGCCGGCGCCTTGGCCTGTCCGAGATGGAGCTCACCATGCAGTCGGCGCTCGAAGCGGTCGCCGACGCGGGCCTGCGCCCCGAGGACATCGACGGGCTTTCCACCTACCCGGGGACCGGGAAGGGCACGTCCGCCGGCGGCTTCGGCGGGCCCGGTGCGACCGACGTGATCGACGCTCTGGGCCTCAACGTCGAGTGGTACAGCGGGAGCATGGAGGGCTCCGCGCAGCTGCAAGCCGTCGTGAACGCCTGCATGGCCATCGCCAGCGGCCTCGCACGTCACGTGCTCGTCTACCGCACCGTCACAGAATCGACCGCGCAGGGTTCAGGCAGCCGAGAAGGCATCGGGGCGTCCGGGATGGGCCGCGGCGTACCGGGACCCTTCCAGTACCTCATCCCCTTCGGAGCCATGTCCGCCGTCGACTGGCTCGCCTACTCCGCCCGCTACCACTTCCACCACTTCGGTCTGACGAGAGAGAAGCTCGGTCAGATCGCGATCAACAACCGTCGCAACGCCGGACTGAATCCCAAGGCCCTCCTGCGCGAGCCGATGACCCTGGAGGAGTACCTGTCCGTGCGCATGATCGCCGATCCGCTCTGCCTCTACGACTGCGACCTTCCCTGCGACGGATCCACGGCTCTGGTGATCTCCGACGTCGACACAGCGGCCGACTCCGCCAAGACCCCGATCCAGATCCACGCCGTCGGGACAGCGGTCAGGGGACGTCCCTCGTGGGACCAGTGGGCGGACCTGGCGACCTTCCCGGGGCGCGGCCCCGCGGCGCAGCTTTGGGAACGGGCCGACCTGACGCCCGCAGATGTCGACGTGGCCCAGCTGTACGACGGGTTCTCTATGATCACGGTGCTGTGGCTGGAAGCGCTCGGCTTCTGCCCGACTGGCGGTGCCGGCGACTTCCTCGAGGGAGGCAAGCGCATCGCCCTCGACGGTGAGCTGCCGCTGAACACGAGCGGCGGCCAGCTGTCCGCCGGCAGGCTCCACGGGTTCGGCCTGATCCACGAAGCTGTCGTCCAGTTGAGAGGCGACGGCGGCGAGCGGCAGGTGCCCGGAAGGCACGAGGTTGCCGCGGTCGCCAACGGCGCGGGGTTCACCGCAGGCTGCATGCTCCTCACCCGCGGGCTCGCCTGAACAGCATCGCAGAGGGGCCAATACACTGCCCGGCATGATCAAGGTCGGTGCCCGCCTCGCCTGCCCGGACTGCCCCGCCGAGGTGGTCGTCACCCGCGCCGCCGAGACGTCGGCGACGCTCGCCTGTTCGGGGTGCGAGCTGGTGGCTCTCGATGCCGCCCGGCCACAAGGTGGCCACGCCTCGCCCGCTGACGCCGCCCCACAGCTCGGCAAGCGCTACGTCGACGACGACGCCGGCCTCGAGTTGCTCTGCACCAAGCCCGGTACGGGCGAGCTCACCTGTGACGGCAGGGCACTGTCGCTCAAGGCTGCCAAGCCGCTGCCCTCCAGCGACTGAGCATCGGTGGTCACGACCGGAACGGACCTCAGCCCCGAAGCGCAGGCAGAACGCGCCCGGCTGATGGACGCCGCCCTCAAGGTGATGAGGGTGAACGGCTTCCAGGCGGCGAGCGTCCAGGACATCCTCGACGAGGCCGGCCTGTCGACGCGGGCGTTCTACCGCCAGTTCCGGTCGAAGGACGACCTGCTCCTCGCGATGTTCCGGACCGCGTCGGCACGCGATGTCGACGCGGTCGCCAAGCGTGTTCGCGAGGCGTCGAACCCGATGGACGGGCTCCTGGCATGGGTCGACGAGATGCTCTCCATCGCGTTCGACAGGCGGCGGCTCAGCAGAATGGTGATGTTCAACAACGTCGCCCGGCAGATGACGGACTTCGACGAAGAGGTCGCCTACGTGCGCGCGGCGCTCAGCGCACCGCTGGTCGAGGTGCTCTCCGCCGGCGCCGCGGACAAGACCTTCCCGTCGACCGATCCACAAGAGGACGCCTCGACGATCTTCGATCTTCTGTGGAGCGTCGCCGGCCCGGCGCGGCAGCTCGGACGCGAATCGGCGCTAGAGCATCTGCTGCGGTTCTGCCTCCCGGCACTAGGCGTCGCAACCGACTGAAAACGGTATTGTCGCTGGTGCCGTCGGAGCGCCCGCTCCCGGTGAACAGAGGAACCTGCGTGGCATCGGATCGGTCATACGAGGGGTTGCGGGCTTGACGTCGCACACGGGCGCCGGCCACCTGCCCGAGGCGTTCAACCTCGAGGCCTTGGGCGGAGGGAGGTTCCGCGCGTCGAGCATCGGCGACCCCGAGGTGCACGACGTGGTGTTCGGCGGCCAGATCCTCGCCCAGGCCATCCTCGTCAGCGAAGCCGCTGCCAGAGAAACCGCGGCGGGCGGCGCCGAGCCGGGCAAGGACCTGTCGTCCATCCACACCGTCTTCAGCCGCGTGGCCACGATCACCAAGCCGCTCGAGATCGATGTCGATGTCCTTCACGACGGCCGCACCGCTTCGAGCCAGACGATCACCGTCCACCAGGGCGAACGGATCTGTGCGCGCGCCCTGGTTCTGCGCCAGGCGCCGGCGGCCGATTTCCTCCGCCACCAACACCCGAAGCCGGGCGTGCCCGGGCCCGCGGACTGCAAGCCGGCCGAGGCGCGCGGTCTGGTAGTGGAAGGCACCGAGGTACGCGTCGCCGGCGACGCCGGCACGTGGGACTCCTCCGAGCCGACCGGCCCGCCCGAGCTCAACGTCTGGATTCGCCCCCCGGGCGAGCTCACGCAACCCGAAGCCTTGAGCCAGGCACTTCTTGCCTTCGCGACGGACGGGTACCTCATCGGCGCCGCGATGCGCCCGCACGAGGGTGTAGGCCAGGACATGGCCCACCGCTCCTTGACCACGGGCGTCGTGACCCACACCATGCAGTTCCACGAGCCGGTTCCGCCGGCAGCGTGGCTGTTGATGGCTCAGGAGTCGACCCACGCCGGCCGGGGCCGGGCGTTCGGGCGGGCCGAGGTGTTCGCCGAGAGCGGCGCACTGGTGGCGTCTTTTTCCCAGGAAAGCATCATCCGCGACGGCAGGAGGCCCGATGCCCGCCTTTGAACCAGAAGAACGCATGCTTGTCGAGGGCAAGCTCACCCACGCAGACAGCGGGCGGACGTTCGACAACGTGAACCCGGCCACCGAGGAGATCATCGGAGTCGTGGCCGACGCGGGCACTGAGGACATGGACCGCGCGATCGCCGCCGCGCGCCGCGCGTTCGACCAGACCGACTGGGCCACCAACCACAAGTTCCGCCAGCACTGCCTCGGCCAGCTCCAGGTCGCTCTCGAGGAGGAGAAGGAGGAGCTTCGCTCCGAGTTGGTCGCGGAGGTCGGGACACCCGTGTTGCTGACTTACGGACCGCAGCTCGACGCGCCGTTGTCGGAAGCGATCACATGGCCGGCGTCGTTCATCGACGAGTTTCACTGGGAACGCGACCTGCCGGAGGGAACCGCCTTCGGATCGCGGAGCTGGCGCAAGGTAGTCAAGGAACCCGTTGGTGTCGTCGCGGCGATCGTCCCGTGGAACTATCCCTTCGAGGTGACGCTCAACAAGCTCGGCCCCGCGCTCGCCACCGGCAATACGGTCATCCTCAAGCCGGCGCCGAACACACCGTGGAACGCAACGCGCATCGGTCGTATCGCCGCCGAGAAGACCGACCTTCCGCCGGGGGTGCTGCAGGTCGTCCCGACCTCGGACAACACGGTGGCAGAACGGTTGGTCACCGACCCTCGGGTTGACCTCATCTCGTTCACCGGGTCGACCGCTGTCGGGCGGCGCATCATGGAGAAGGGAGCGCCGACGTTGAAGCGGCTGTTCCTGGAGCTCGGCGGCAAGTCCGCCGACGTCGTGCTGGACGACGCCGACTTCGCGTCGAAGCTTTCGATGTCGTGGACTGTGTGCGTGCACGGCGGTCAGGGGTGCGTCATGCTTACCCGCCTGCTCCTGCCCCGTTCGCGATATGACGAGGGCATCGAGATGATCGAGGCCGGGTTCCGCACTGTGTCCTACGGAGACCCGACGGACCCGTCCAACCTGCAGGGGCCCCAGATCAGCGCAGCGCAGCGCGACCGCGTGCTGGGCCTGATCCAGACCGCCCGGGACGAGGGCGCACGGATAGTGCTCGGCGGAGGCAGGCCCGCCCACCTGCCGGTCGGCTACTACGTGGAGCCGACGCTGATCGCTGACGTGGACAACTCGATGACCGTCGCGCAGCAGGAGATCTTCGGCCCGGTACTCGTCGTCATCCCCTACGAGGACGAGGACGACGCGGTCCGCATCGCCAACGACAGCCAGTACGGGCTGGGTTGCGGCGTCACCTCCGCGTCCGAGGAGCGCGCGATCGCAGTCGCCCGCCGCATCCGTGCCGGCACGGCTTCGGTCAACGGCGGCATCTGGTACGGCGCCGACTCCCCGTTCGGCGGTTACAAGGCGAGCGGCATCGGGCGCCAGAACGGCGTAGAGGGGTTCGAGCAGTACACCGAGACGAAGACCATCGCTGGCCCGCTGCCGGTCGAGCCCGGCGCCGGCGGCTTCCTCGACCCCAGCAGCTGAGCACCGTCCGGTCCAGACAGGGAGAACGTTCATCGTGAAGCGCATCATGGAGGGAATCCGGGTAATCGAGGTCGCCGCTTGGACCTACGTGCCCATGTCGGGTGCCGTGCTCGCCGAATGGGGGGCCGACGTCATCAAGATCGAGCACCCCGACACGGGCGACCCTCAGCGAGGACTGATCACCTCGGGTCTGATGCCGTCGGGTCCGGGTGGCGTGAACTTCATGATCGAGCTGCCCAACCGCGGCAAGCGCAGCGTCGGCCTCGACCTCAAGAGCGAGAAGGGACACGAGATCCTCCTCGAGCTGGTGAAGACCGCCGACGTGTTCGTGACCAACTTCCGCCCCCAGGCGCGAAAGAGCCTCAAGATCGACGTCGACGACCTTCGCGCCGTGAACCCCCGTTTGATCTACGTGCGCGGGTCCGCCCACGGCCAGCGTGGACCGGAGGCGGAGCGTGGGGGGTACGACGGGTGCTCGTTTTGGGCGAGGGGCGCGTCGGCGGACATCATCAGCGACCCCGACGGCTACCCGCAGATGCAGCCGGGGCCTGCATACGGTGACGTGATCGGCGGTCTGACGATCGCCGGCGGCATCTCCGCCGCCCTGTACCACCGGGAACGGACGGGCGAAGCTCTCGTCGTCGACAACTCTCTGCTCGCCACCGGCATGTGGGCGACAGGTGCCACCGTGTTGATGGCCGGCCTGTTCGGATTCGGGCGCATGCCACGCGGCAACCGGGCCAAGGTTCCCAACCCGCTGGTGCTGACCTACAAGACCAAGGACGAGCGGTATCTGTCGTTGATCATGCTCGAGTCGGACCGCTACTGGGCCGACCTGATGGAGAAGGTCGGGCGGCCGGAACTGGCGACCGACCCGCGCTTCGTCGACTCGGCCGCCCGCGCCCAGAACAGCGAGGCGTGCGTGGCCCTGCTCGACGAGATCTTCGCCAGCCGCACGTTCGAGGAGTGGAAGACGGTGCTGCTCGAAGTAAAGGGCGTGTGGGCGCCGGTCCAGACCGCCCAGGAGGTTCTCGACGACCCGCAGGTGCTGGCAAACGGCTACATCCGCGAGGTCGAGGCCGCATCGGGGACCAGCTTCCGCATGGTCGCCTCACCCCTGCAGTTCGACGAGGAGCCGCCCGACCTGGTGCGCGCGCCGGACCACGGGGAGCACACCGAAGAGGTCCTGCAGGAGCTCGGCCTCGACATGGACGCCATCATCGACCTGAAGATCTCCGGCGCCGTCCTGTAGGCGCCGTCCGATAGGCGGCAGTCGGCACCGGCGGCTTCAGCAGCCGGTCGGGGTGATCGCGACCTGGCCGGCGTCGTTGGTGACCGGCGTGCCCGACGGTGCGGCCGGGGTGGACGGGATTCCGTTCTGGTTCATCTGCTGGCCGCCGCCGGCGACCACCCCGCACGTACCCACGTAGACCGCTGGCAGGGGGTACACGGGCAGCGCCGGCGAGCCCTGCGGGTCTGGGTCCTCGTAGAACTGGAAGCCCGGCTCGGCGTAGACGTTCTGCGCCTCCTGCTGGCGGTACCAGTCCATCGTGTGGTTTCCGCACCCGTTCGGCCCCGGCGCCTCGGATGTCGTGCCGCCGCTGCTGCAGTTGTAGGGATCCCACGTCTTGCCCTGGTAGTTGTAGACGTCCCGGCTGCTGCCTTGTTGGCTCGCTGAGCACTGAACCTGGGCGTTGGCGCCGCAGCCCTGGTAGACGGTCTGGCGCTGCGTCGTCGCCTCTTCGCATATGCCGTCGGCGCAGGCTCCCTCGTAGGCGCCCGCGAACGGAACGGGGTCGTAAGCCGTCGGGGTCTGCGACGCCATCGCCGGCAGAAAGAAGATGCCGACGCCGCCTCCGTCGGAGGGGCCGGTGACCGAGCCGGCCGTTCCGTTGGTGCCACTGGCACCGTCGTGCTCGCCGGCGTCGGTGTTGTCGTCCTGGCCGTAGTAGAGGCGGAACCCGCCCATCACGAGCGATTGGAGACCCGACGTGTCGGGCGTGCCCGTCTCCGGTGTCAGTGTCAGAGGCTTGCTCGTGTTCTGGATGTCGAATGTGGCGTTGGCACCCGTGCCGCTGCCTGAGCCGCAGCCGACACCGGGGCCGCCGCCCGTCCCGTTCGTGTTCACAGCGGCGCAGCCGGAGTGGATCGAGTTGTCGTTGCCCGGGTATCCGAGCGAGAGGGGAGTAGGCGTTCCGGCCGGACCGTTGTTCGGCAGCTGGTCCAGACCCACTTCTGCGTAGCGGGTGTTGCCGTCGCCGCCTTCCACGTTGATCGCCACGTTGTGGCAGCCCGGCTCCGCAGCGGGCTCGGAGGTGCCGGGGTTGCCGGCGTTGTTGGCATCGGCGTTCGCCGAGCAGTCCTGCTGCGAAGGCTGGTACCCGCCTCCGCTCACAGCCCAGGCCGCGCCCGTGAAGCCGGCTGTGGCACCCGCCAAACCGAGAGCCACGACAGCAGCCCAGGTCCAGAGACCTCGCCTACAGGGCGTCGGTTCCATCGCACAACCTCCCCAGATCACGCACCCCGCCTGTGCGGGCGACCAACCCAAGTGAACCATATAACGCATATAGAACAAAACCTGTCTTGTTGGTACAACGCTCCGCCCTGGCCCCGATGGCGGCGCTGGTTCACGCCGGCGCCGCCTGGAACGCCCAGACCCCGCCGAGGTCGCCCAGGGGGTTGAGGGTCTGGTTCAGGGGGGTCTGCTCGCAGGCCTGGCGCAGCGCCGCCGGCGCCTGGTCGGCGCAGGCCTTGAACTCGACGTCGCTCTCGGACGTCCCCTGGCCGATGACGACGGTCCCGTTTCCGATGGCCGCCCCCGAGGAGATCGGCGCGCCGAGGGGGAAAGCCCAGAGCGGCTGGCCGGTGGCGGCGTCCAGCGCCCGGAACACGCCGTCGAGAGATCCGGTGTAGACCACCCCGTTGGCCGTGCTGGTGGGGCCGTAGCTGTATCCCTGCGCGCCGGACCACGCGTTCGCGCCGGTGGAGCCCGAGAACGCCTGGAACCCCGGAACCCCCCGGACCAAGGTGGCGGGGTCCTGCAGCACCGGGTTCCCGTTCGAGTCGTAGGTGACAGGCGTGTTGATCGCCACGCCGCCGAACACCCGCGGGGCGGCGGCCACCTCGCCGACCGCCGTGGTGCCGATGAACCCACCCAGGGCGAAGCCGGGCTGAACGTTGCCGTTGCCGGTCTCCGCTGAGCGCCAGACGAGCTTGCCGGTGTCGCGGTCTACCACCATGTAGTAGCCGTCCTTGCCCGCCAGGCCGACGACGGGCGTTCCGTCCGGCAGGTCGAAGAGCTGGGCGGATGCCCCGTAATCGTCGTCGTCGTTGCTGAGCGGCGGATGAGCCTGGTAGCTCCACAACGGCGTGGGAACCGGTGTCCCTACCGACAAGGCGATGAGGCTTTCCGAGTACTGGGACCATCGGTCGGCGTAGTTGTACTGCTGGCCCGCTGGGCAGAGCGGGTCCGAGTTGTCGCTGGGGCAGGGGGTGCCACTGTTGTCGGGGCAGTCCGCTGTCCCGAAGTACAGGACGGCGCGGTGCGTTGCGTCACCGCCTGTATCGAGCCCGAGAGCCGGCGACGACCACACGTTCCCGCAGCCGTAGAGGGCCTTGCCGGCCGCGGTCTCGGGATTCCAGTGCCACCGGACCTGACCGGTCTGCGCATCGAGCGCCCAGATTCCCTCGCCGGTGTACCCGCTGTCCTGGTTCGCGTCGGAGCCCACGAAGACCGTCGGGCCGCCGGGAGCGCTCTCCCACACGAGAGGCGACGACTCGACCTCCCCGGAGCTGGTGGAATGAGCGGGATCGAAGTCGGTTCGCCACACGATGGCGCCGGAGGACGCATCGAGCGCGTACAGCGACCCGCCGCCACCCACAAAGACCATGTCCTCGCCCTTGACGGCCGCCACCGCCGCGGACGAGGTGATCGTCCCGTAGGCCCCTCGATGCTGATCCCTGTAGGGCGTCGCGGCCGCCGGGCCCACGACGGTCTTCCAGAGCTGCTGCCCCGTCTGCAGGTCCAGCGCGAAGAAGTTCCCGCCCCAGTCCCCGACGTAGACCACGCCGCGGTAGATCGTCGGCGTCGCCGTCACCACGTCGGGGGTGTGAACGTGCCAGGCCGGGACCAAGGTGCCGGCGGACGACACAGACGGAGCACCCGGGCAGTCGCTCGACATGGTGCGGGCGGGGCCACCGCCGTACATCGGCCAGTCGCAGGACGGTTGGGGCGATCCGAGCAGCGATGGCAGGCCGGGGCCGGCAGCACGTGCCGGCAACCCGGCTGATACCACCGAGAGCGCCGCCGCAGCGGCCAGAAGCACCCAACGGCGGCGTCGCCGGATTGTCCCCATACTGCGAGGTTCTCAGCGCGCGCAGGTGCTCCTGCCTGGACGCCGAAGAATATTGGGAGGCGGTGGTGCACAACACCTCCCCGGACGCATGTAACAGAAACGACCAAACATGTAACATGTGTCCCCGTCCTGGGTATCAGAGAGCCTGAGGATCAGATCACAGACACAGCGTCCAAGGGTGAGATTCGCCCGACCCTGCGACAAGCGGGGCCGGACCCGGTGGGGAGGATTCGATGAGCCACACAGAAGTCCGTCCGGTTGACACAGTGGACAGCCAGCTGGAGGGAGTGTGCCCTCATGCCGGATCGGTGGAGCCCTTCGACACCAGCGAGCCCGGCTGGTCACTCAAGGTGATGCTGGACCCCGAGTTCGCCAAGGACCCGCGCCCGTTCTTCGAGCGGATGCGGGCGGGGGCACCCATGCGCGACGAGTTCCAGATGGAAGGCAGAAAGCCCACCGTGCTGGTCGCCACGGCGAGCGACGTCGAGAGCACGCTACGCAACCCCAAGCTCTTCTCGTCGCAGTTCGGGGAGGGCATGGGATCGCTCGGCAACGACCGGCCGCTCATCCCGCTCCAGATCGATCCGCCGGACCACAAGAAGTACAGGGTTCTGCTCGACCCCTACTTCTCGCCGCGCCAGATGGCCAAGCGCGAACAAGATGTCGCCAAGCTCGTCAACGAGTTGATCGACGGGTTCATCGACAACGGAAAGTGCGAGTTCACTTCGGGCTTCGCTGTCCCGCTTCCGTGCACGGTCTTCCTCCGGCTGATGGGTCTGCCGCTCGAGGACCTCGACCTGTTCCTCCGGATCAAGGACGGGATCATCCGCGGCAATGGCGAGACCAACATCATGAAGCAGATGGAGGCTCGAAAGGCTGCCGGGGAGCAGTTCTATGCATACTTCGATGAAGCGTTCGACCGCATCGTCGCCGACCGGGTCGAAGGCATCCTTCTCGACCTTCACGACGCGGAGGTCGATGGGGCCCGCCTGACCCGCGAAGAGATCATCGACATCTGCTACCTGTTCATCATCGCCGGCCTCGACACGGTCACCGACAGCCTTTGCTGCTTCTGGTCCCACCTCGCCGAGAACCCGGCCAACCGCCGGCGGATCGTCGAGGATACGGCCGTGATCCCTGCAGCTGTGGAGGAACTGCTGCGGTGGGAGTCTCCGGTATCGGGGGTCGCTCGTGTCGCCACGGAGGACACCGAGATCAGCGGCTGCCCGGTCTACAAGGGGGAAGCCCTGCTCATCTTCGTCGGGGCGGCCAACACCGACGCTTCGGCGGTGGAGCACGCCGACCGGGTCGACTTCGACAGGGCTGTCAATCGCCACCAGGCATTCGGCGGTGGCATCCACCGGTGCCTGGGGTCCCACCTCGCGCGGCTAGAGCTCAGGATCGCGATGCGCGAGTGGCACAGGCGCATCCCCGACTACCACATCGCCGAGGATGCCGAGCTCGTGTGGACCCCCATGCTCCGGGCGGTTCACGAGATGCCGCTCGTCTTCAAGCCTTAAGAGAGGTTCGCAGAATTGCGTGAGCAGAAGAGCGCTGCTGAGCAGCGTTCTTCTGCTCCACCGATGGCGCGAACCTCTTTAGAGCCTCATACCGGGGCCCGGGGTCGCGGGGCGCTACCGTCGGGTGACCGTGAGCGACCTCGTACCAGCCACCCGCGACCGCATCCTCGAAGGCGCTCTGCTCGCTTTGGGCCGGGTCGGCATGCGCCGCCTGACGATGAGCGACGTCAGCGAGCGATCCGGTCTGTCGCGCGGAACGGTCTACCGGTACTTCCCGTCGAAGGAGGACCTGCTCGCAGTCTTGGCCGAGTACGAGCGCGACCGGTTCTCGGAGGGGCTGCGGCGGACGCTCGAAGGGATCCCTGAAGAGGACCAGAGCCTCGATCTCGTCGTCGAGTACATCATCAATTACCTGCGCCAGCACCCGGCGCTGACGCTGCTCATCGACACCGAGCCGGCTTTCGTGCTGGGCTTCTTGAGCCAGCAGCTGCCGGTGTTCCGCCGCATCACGGAAGAGCTCATCGACCCCGTCATGCGCAACACCGTCCCGGTAAGGGAAGGCTGGGTGACGATCGCCGAGCTCAACGAGCTGCTCCTGCGCGTCGTCCTCTCCGTGTTCCTGGTGCCCGGTGAGAGCCGGGCGTCCGTCGTCGGCGCGCTGGAGGGCACCCTCGGGAGCATGGTCCGCCTCGCCGCCGGCCGGGAGCTGCCCAAGCAAGCCCGGCGCAGCACCACCGGGCGCAGCACGGCCGGTCGCAGCAGTAGCGGCCCCAAGAAGGCCGGCCGATCGACGCGCACCAAACGCTGAAAGCCGGGACCTATTCCGCCGGCAGCTCCACGTCGACGGTGCCCTTCGCCATGACCGCGTCGTGCTGGTTGATGAGCTCGACAGCGACCGTGACCATGTGGCGGCGCTTTCGTTCGATGTTCTTGCCCGTCACCGTGCCTCGCACATAGGTGACGTCACCCGTGAACGCCGGGTTCCGGTACTGCGCGTTCGAGTGACGGATGAACCCCCACTCCCCGGCCCACGCCGCGACGTAGTCGAGGACCCACGCTCCCATCGAGGCACCGTACCCGTAGCCGCGGGCCATGCCGACGTGCTTGGCCCAGCGCGGCTGAAGGTGCCCTCGGGATGGCCCGTAATAGGCACCGTCCGTCAGCTCGGGGTTCACTCGCTCCATACGCCGGTCGCCCTCGAAGCCGGCCATCTCCTTGGTGTACCCGAGCGCCTCCGCGCGCACCGTCGTCGGCCCTTTCAGCGTGGCACCCCACGTCGTCATCGGGTAGGCACGCCACTCGGTCGTGAAGCTGGCCAGGCTGTGCGGCCCGAGCACGTTGAGGGCGAGTTCCTGTCCTTCCTCCACGGAGCCGAACAGGCGCTTTTCGTGAGCGAGGTCCTGGATCTGTGCGATGAACCCGCCCTTGATCTCCTCCAACTCGAGCAGCTGCTCGTCGGTCCACTCGGGTTCGCCCGGCTCGTCGAACATCTTCTTCTCCCGGGCCTGGCGCACCTGGTAGCGGATGGCGGTCGAACGTTGGAGAGCGACCCGTTCACCACGCTGGTTGATGTAGAGGGTGTCGCCGCGCTGGAAGCAGGTGGGACCGGCGAACTTGGTCTCGGTCACCTTGTAGTCGAACGGCATGCGGTGGCACACGAGATGGTCACCCGGCTCCACGCGCGGCCCGAAGAACCACCACTCGTCGCCACCGAAGATGAGGTGCGAGTTCGGGATCAGGCCGACCTGCGCCGGCGACGCGCCGTGGCTCGTGTCGCACGCGACGGTGAACGACTGCGGCGCGACGATCCGCCCGAACCTGCTCGTCGCGGCCCAATCCTCGTCGTAGTGAAGCGGGTTCGGGTAGTGCATGCCCTGCACCCAACGGCGAATGTCGTTGACGGCGACCGGCTCCTTCAACTCCCCCGGCTCCATCGGCACGCCGATGTACTTGTCGAGATCGGACGTGTCGAGACCCTCGGTCGTGTCCTTTTCCCTCATAACCATTTCTGGGCTCGTCATCTGTGGCTGTTCTCCGGTGTCTGCAGGGCTCTCGATGTGTCGAGGCGGGCGTCGATGATTCGCCGAAGCTCGTCGTCGCGGACCTTCGTGTCGCTGGATGTCATGGGCACCTCTCCGTCGGACAGGAAGAGGATCTCCGTCGGGACTTTGTAGGCGGCCAGCCGCTCTCTCAGAAAGCTTCGCACGTCGTCCGCTGTGGCGTGCTCGCCGTCCCGCAGCACGAGGCACAGCACGACGATCTCACCGAGGCGCGGGTCTGGCCGGCCGATGACCCTGGCGAGCTTGGCCGGCCGGAACGCTCGCAGCGCCACCTCGATCTCCGCCGGCGACACGTTCGCTCCGGCGGTCTTGATCATCTCCGAACGACGGCCCGTCCAGTGCAGGAACCCCGCCTCGTCGAACCAGCCCGCGTCGCCGGTATGGAAGAAGCCCTCGTCGTCGAAGCATTCGTCCGGCGTCTTGCCGACGTAGTGCTCCATGAGCGTCGGACCGGCGACGGCAAGCTCGCCCGCTTCGCCAGGACCGAGCAGGCGGCCGCTGCCGGGGTCGATCACCCGCAGCCGGTTGCCGGGCAGGAGCCGCCCGGTGCTGTGCTTCAGGAGCTCCCGCGGATCATCGCTGTAATGCGTCGCGAAGATCGAGCAGGTCTCCGACAAGCCGTATCCCACGGGCGAGTTCCAAGCCGGGTCACCTTTGACGCTGGAGTGACGGGCGAACGCCGACTTGCCGAAGACGTTCTTCAGGGATGAAAGATCGGCCGTCTCCCACTCGGGCAACTCGACTAGAGCGGCCGTCTGGTGAGGAAGCGTGTAGGGCTCGGTGACTCTCTCGCGCTCAATCAAGCGGAGCGCCTCTTCGGGCTGGAACGTCTCCTGCATTACCCAGCAGCCGCCGGCGGCGAGCGTCGCTCCCATCCCGGTGTTGAGGCCGGCGGTCCAGAACATCGGTAGAGCGGTCCACATCCGGGTTCGCGGGTGGCGCCCGAAGACCTGCGCCTGGATCCAGAACTGGAGGCTCGGGGCCCCGTTGGCGTGGAGTATCCCCTTGGGGCGGTCGGTGGTGCCCGAGCTGTAGACGATGGACCCGGGATCTTCTGGGCGAACTCCGTTGGCGCGTGCTCGCAGCTCGCCGTCGCCGATAGTCGTTCCGCCGGCGAGGAACTCCTCCCATCCTTCTCCGACAGCAGCGACTGTCTCGAGCGACGGCGTTTCGAGCGACTCGATCTCCTTCGGGAGCGTTCTGCCGAGGAGCTTCGACTGCGTGAGCAGCACCTGTGTGCCCGAGTGGTCGATCAGGTACTCGAGCTCGGCCGGCGCGGAGAAGGTCGACATCAGCACCGCGGTCGCACCGGCGAGGGTTGCACCGAAGAAAGCAATCACCGCCTCGGGGCGATTGCCCATGAGGATCCCGACTCGGACTCCCGGCCGGACCCCGGCCGCCATGAGAGCGCCGGCGACCCTCCAGGACTGCCGGCCGAGTTGCTCGTACGTCCAACGGGCCGTCCGCCCGCCGAGAAGGGGATCGTCGAATACGAGCGCCTCGTTGCTGCCGAAGCGGTCGACCACTTCGAGGAGGAACCCGCCCAGCGTCCTCGCGCCTATTCCACGAGCGAGAGCGACGGGCGGGCCCTCGAAGGTCGTCATGCCCGCGGGCCGCCCTGCGGGAAGAGAGCCTCGAAGCCGTGTTCCTGGACTGCCGCGCCAAGATGCGCTGCCGTGGTGGCGGCGCCGAACGGTAGGCGAAGATCCGGCTGGATGTGCCGGGCGAGGATCGATACGTCGTATTCGTCGCACACGCCGGCAGCGCCGTGGAGCTGCTGGGCCGTGCGCAGGACCGTTCGCGCGGTCTCGAGCGCGTACAGCCGCAGGGCAAGGGCATCGACAGCGGCACCGGCGGGGTCGGAGCAGGCCTTCCAGGTGGTGTAGCGGCACAGCTCGTCGAGCCCGGCGACAGCGACCGCCGCGTCGGCGAGCTGGAACTGCACCGCCTGGAACTCGGAGAGCTTCTGGCCGAACTGCTCACGGTCGCGGACGTGGGAGACAGCGAGCTCCAGCGCGCGTTCGACGCACCCGAGGATCCGCCACCCGGTGAGGGTGATCCACATTGCCGCGGCGCGCGCGCCGCCGGCGTCGCGGGATTCGCCCCTCTCGAGGTCGCTGACGAAGGGGCCGAGCCGGGAGCCCAGCGGCTTGGATGCCCTCACCGCGATCCCGGTGGTCCCGTCCAGGCCTACCAGCCGCCATGTCGTGAACAGATCGCCGTGGTCTATCCGTGCGGTACCGCCTCCGCCAGCGGCTGCTGTCGGGTTCCCGTCGTGGTCGCGAAGGACAGCCGCCGCCACCGGGTATGGGAGAGCCACCCTGCCGGCGGCGCGGCAAAGCGCCCCTGCAGCGGCGGCGGTGTCGAGATCCTGTCGGGGGTCGAGGTCCTCTGCGCCGAGCGACTGCAGGACGGGCACGACCTCCCGCTGGCGTACCGCAGGGTCCGCCTCGGCGCGGCGCGCGACATCGACCGCCCCGAGGGCCGTGAACGCCTTCTCCGCTGCGGCCCCGAAGGAGGCGGCCTCGTCCGGAAGCTGGGGGTTCACTTGGAGGCACCCAGGAGCTCGCGTGCGACCAGCATCCGCTGGATCTCGATGGTCCCCGATGCGACGGTCGCCGCCTGCGCGTACCGCCAGTGGTCCTCGGCTGCCCCGTGGAGGGGAGCGCCGGCTGCCTTGTCCTCGATGCTGCGTTGCTCGAGTGCGTCGAAGAGCACCTCGGCCACCTGCTGGTCGCACTGGGTCACCGCGATGCGTGCCGCGCTCGCGCTGGCGTCATCGACCCCGCTCTGCTGGCGGGCGACCGCCCGGTAAGCGAGCAGCCTCGCCACCCGGACCTGCACGAGCGCCCAGACCCACTGCTCCCGCAATGCCGGCGGGAGGCCGTCGATGCCTCCGGCCAGGTCCGAGTACTCCGACATGAGCCTGTCGCAGCGGGCGTAGCGGGCGATCCCCACCCTCTCGTGCGCCAGCGCACGCCTGATCACCTTCCAACCGTTGCCCACGCCGCCGAGCACCTCGTCGGGTTCGACCCTGACCGAGTCGAAAAATACCTCGTTGAGATGGTGCGGCCCGAGCATGCTGCGGATCGGGCGCACCGTTATCCCTGGCCGGTCCATCGGGACCAGGAAGATCGTGATGCCCTCGTGCTTGCGGGCCCCCGCGCCGGGCGCGCCGACGCGGGCGGCGAGCACGCACCACTGGGCCATCTGCGCGTACGAGGTCCAGATCTTCTGGCCGGTGACCACGAAGCCGTCGCCGTCAGGCTCGGCTCGCGTGCTGAGCGACGCCAGGTCCGAGCCGGCGCCGGGCTCGCTGAACCCTTGGCACCAGATCACCTCGCCGGCCGCGATCGGCGGGAGATGGCGGCGTTTCTGGTCGTCGTTGCCGAAGGCCATGATCGCGGGACCCACCCAGTTCAGCCCCATGTACTGGGCGCCCCGCGGCTCGTGGTGGGCCCACATCTCCTCGCGCACCACGGTCTGCTCCCATACCGACCCGCCGGCACCTCCGTACTCCTCCGGCCAGGCGACGGTGAGCAAACCCTCGGATGCGAGTGTCCTGCAGAAGCGCTGGGCCACGTCGAGATCGGCGGGATCGTCGGTGAACGCCCCGAGGTAACCCTCAGGTATCTCCTGGGCGATCAGCTCGCGGAGCCTGCCGCGCAGTTGTAACGCCCGCTCGCCGACGTCGTAGTCCAATCGCTCCTCCTCGGTATGCCGGCGACCAGCGGGGGCGATCTTACGACCAGCCCGTCCAAGAGGTTTCGGTCGTCGCCGTGCCGAAAGAGTGACCGTGCGCCTCAGTCGTCGCCATTTCTTGGCCATCACCGCGGGCGCGGCAGCGGGAGCAGCCATCCCCGAAACTGTCGCAAAATGGGTCGGTCAGGCCGCCCTGGCCGAATCGCAAACCATGTACTTCCTGACCGACGCCACCCGTGCAGCGACGTGTGCCGCCGCGTGCGCCCGCATCGTCCCGAGCGGGTCGGACCCGGCGACCGACCCCGGCGCCACCGAGGCCAGCGCGGTCGTCTTCATCGACCGGTTTCTCGCCGCGTTCGAGTTGCCAACGACGGTCGCCGACGGGCCACCCGTCTGGCTGTCCGGGCCCTATAGCAACCGGAACCCCGTGCCAGACAACGCTACCGGCGAGCCCACGTCGACCTTCTCTCCGGACTCGTTCTACTCCAATGGCCAGATGCACAGCCTCCCGCTGACCCGCATCCAGCGGATCACCTGGTGGGCACAGCTCTACGGGACCGCGTCGCTCCCGCTGCACGACCCGGTCATGGGCAAGTGGGCCGCCCAGGTTCAGAGCGGGACCATTCCGGGGATCATCCCCCAGGGCTTCCGCCAGCTGTACCTGGACGGGTTGGACTCCCTGGACAGTTACTCCAGGGCCGCCACGGGACAACCGTTCGCCCAGGCATCCCCGCAGGAGCAGGACGTCATGCTCGCCGCCGCCGGAAACGTGGTGCTGGCCGCCGTAGCGCCGCAGATCACTTCCAACCTCCCTTCTCAACTCCCGCAGGTGGCGCCGCCCGCCGCCGCTCAGGCGCTGTATCCGGTTCTGGTCACCCACACCTTCCAGGCTTGCTACGGCCTGCCCGAGTACCGGGAACAGGACGCAAACCCCCTATGGAAGCTGATCGGCTACGACGGCGACACGCAGCCGCTCGGCAACAGCGTCTACGGCTCCGAGCTCACCGGTGAAAACGACGGCTTCGGCGACGGCGTCTACGACATCACGGGCGGCTACAACGAGTACCGGCCGGTGTCCTACATAACCGCCGGCGACGAGAGCGCCCTGACCCCGACCCAGGCGCAGCAGATGGTCCAGTTCCTGAGAGAGGCGCAATCGCGATGACCCTCAACGCCGTCGTCGTCGGAAGCGGCATGTCCGGAGGCATCGCGGCCCGCGTCCTGGCGCTGAGGGGCTTCAACGTGACCATCCTCGAGAAGGGCAGCAACCTCTTCTCGAACCTCGGGAACAACGTCAACTCGGCATCAGGCGTGCAGAACCCCTTCTCCAACGACGAAGTCGGTTGGGAGGTTCGCACCGCGCCGATCAACCAGGATCCGGTCCTCGAGCCACGCACGTTCAGGACCGACGCGAACGCCGGCGACCGTACCTTCGTCGGCGACGTGCAGTTCCTGCCCACGACCGTGGGCGGCGGGACCGTGCACTTCGACGCCAAGTTCCGCCGCTTCCGGGAGGTCGACTTCGTCACCAACAGCCTCATGGGCGGCACGGACAGCAAACCCGCCATTCCCGGTACGACCTACGTCGATTGGCCCGTCAACTACGACCAGATGGAGCCCTTCTACGCGGTCTGCGAGGAGATCCTCGGTACGCAGGGTCCGGCGTACCGCAACCCAGCGGGCAAGGTGGTCAACCCGAACCCCTACGAGTCGCCGCGATCAACCCCGTTCCCGATGCCCCCTGGCGTCGACATGCTGTCCAGCCTTCTCCCCGTCGACGCAGCGAAGTTGTTCGGCTACGTCGGCGCGGCAGTTCCCACGGCGATCAACTCCCGCCCCTACCGCGGGCGCCCTGCGTGCGTCGACTGCGGGTTCTGCCTCAACTACGGCTGCCCGATCAACGCGAAGTCCTCGGGCGCATGGCCCGTGAGCGACGCCATGGCGGCCGGCGCGACGCTCATACCGAACGCCAACGTGGTCAACATCAACTACTCCAAGGGCTCCCCTTGCCACGTCACGTCCGTCGACTACATCGACGGCGACGGCAACAACCAGAACCAACCCGCCGACATCCTGATCCTCGCCAACACGCCGATCGAAGCCGTGCGACTGAGCCTCCTGTCCGGCCTTCTCGATTCGACCACAACCGAGCCGACCGGCCTCCTGGGCAAGAACCTGATGTTCCACCTGCAGACGACGGCCATCGCGATCCTCAACCGCGACATCCATTCGTGGCGTGGGCGGACGAGCACGCAAACCCTGGACGCCTTCTGCGGAAGCGGACCCGGCAAAGACGGCTTCGATCCCACCATCCCGAGGGGTGGGATCGTCGAGATCGGTGGCAACATAAACCCGGTCACCGCTGCCAACGAGGTGGCCGCGTTCATGTTCGGGGCCGCGCACAAGCAGTACATGGAGCTGGGTCCGTTGACCAAGCGCATCACCACGTTCACGATGCAGGGCGAGGACATGCCGCAGCTCGCCAACTACGTCGACCTCGACCCCCAGATCGTGGACGTCTACGGCATCCCGGTCCCGCGGATCACATACAAATCGCACGAATACGAACTGGCCGCCGCCGCCTACTACGCCCCCAAACTGATTGCCATACTCGAGGCGATCGGCGAGGGCTCGTATGCGTCCGAACACGACATCCGCACCGTTGCAACGGCGGTGGTCAACACCACGCTGCCGCCGGTGACGCCCGGGGCAGCGGATCAGTACTCATCACAGATCACCTCGGCGACGCCGTTCAACGAGATCCCCGCCAGCCGGCACATCATGGGCACCCACCGGATCGCGCTGAGCCAGGACAACGGCCCTTGTGATCCGTTCGGGCGTTACTGGGCGTTCGACAACCTGTACCACGCCGGCGGCGGATCGTTTTGCACCGCACCGGGGTTCAACGTGACCCTGACCATGGCCGCCCTGTCCTACCGCACCGCTGCTGCGATCGCCGCGGGGGTTCCCCAGCAGTCGAAGTACTCTCCGGACGACGTCCAGAACGCCCAGCAGGCCTTGTTGAACGTGTTGACCGACGCGAGCGTCGACCGCAACACGATGATCGGCCGAGTACTGACTAGGAGTTGAGCCGGTAGACGCTCTCCGCGTTGCCGGCGAACAGCTTGTCGCGGGATTCGGCGTCAAGGCCTGACGTCACCGCGCTGAACGTCTCGTACAGATCGTCGAACGTCCCGAACGCGGAGTCGACCGGGAAGTTGCTGGCGAACATGCAGCGCTCGGTTCCAAACGCCTCCAAGGCGTACTCGAGCCACGGCGCCAGGGCATCGGATTTCATCGACCGGCACGGCACAGCCAGACCCGACAGCTTGCAGAAGACGTTGCTGCCGAGCGCGGCCAGGGCATCGATCCCGGCTTCGAACAGCTTGCGCTCGTCGTCCGAATTCGATCGGGGCCATCCCGTGTGCTCGATGACGACGACCAGTTCATCGAAGTCGGCAAGCTTCGCCGCCGCTGAGACGAGTTGGTCGGGGTGGGTGAGCAGCTCGAAGACCAGACCTCGTTCGTGGAGGGCCCGGAGCACTTCCGGCTCTGGGACGGGGCGGTCGAGACCACCCATGGGGCGCACGCCGCGGAACCGAGAAGCGGTCAACTGGCGGTCGATCAGCCCGATGGCCTCGGCGACCGTGTCTGTCGGTGGCAGACCGCCGATGATCGCGTCAGGGCCCCCACGGCCGGCGGCCTCCCGGTCGAGCTCTATGGTTTCCTCCACCGAATAGCGACCGGTGGCGGCTGCAACGTTGACGAACTTCTCGACGTTCCAGCGTGCAGTTTCCGACTTGTAAGTGGCCACCTCGAAGACTCGGCTCATCCCTGACGCGCCTCCGGGAACCTCGCCCCGGGTCGCAGAGAGGTAGGGGTACCAGTCGGTGCGGGCGGGATCCCAGATGTGCACGTGTGCATCCACAATCCGGGTGGGCTTGCCGGTCATGACTTCACCCCTGTGATGTTCCGAAGCGCGCGGTCGAGCCAACCGGGGACGGTAGGACCTCCGTAGATGACGCTTCCGATCGGCCGCGGATGGCTGCGCAGGCCCAACCAGTCGGCGTCGACCACGAGCTCTGCCCCGGCGAGACCCGAGTCCGGGGTTCCGAGAAGGTAGGCGACCAGCTCGGCGGCGGCGGAGCCTGCCGCTTCCTCGGCAGCCTCCAGGCTCACGGCGAACCCAGCGACCCTGCCGCCCGTCGATGTGGCCGCTGCCCTGGCGAGCTGCGCCGAGGCCTGGGCCCTGCTACTGCCACCTGGGGTCCTGCCGTCAGTCAGCGTCACGAGCCTCACCGGGTGGTCTTTTTCAGCTGCATACTCGGCGGCCGCGCGGGCCCATGCGGCGTCGGCGTGCAGCCGCTCGACGATTCCACGGTGCGAGGCGAGGACCGACTCCCATTCCGGCCCACCCGAACCCGCCGGCTCACCACCGGAAGGCGCTACGACGACCGCATCCAGAGGACCACCGGCATCCACGATTGCGTTGAGCCGTTTGACGGCGTCGCCGAATCCGCCCTCCATCTCGACGGTGTGGCACAGCACGGACCGGGATTCGAGCGCCGTAGTGACAAGGGCGGCCAATCCGGGTCGGTCCGAGACGACCGCACAGGAGCGCACCGGCGCGCCTGGAACCGCGGCGGCCACCGGTTCGTCGAAGATCGCCCCGAACCGTGGGTTGCCACCGCCGGTCGTTCCCTGAGCCGCCTCTGCAGGAGACAAGGCGCCCGGCACGACTGCCTGCAGCAGCGCTGCTAGCGACGCCACGCCACCCGTTCGCACTACCTCGAGCAGCCGCGGCTCGTCTATGACCGCCACCTCTGATCCGCCGGCGAACAGCACCCTTCCGTTGCACCATCCGAATCCGTCACCGGCGAGGTGAGCACCGATCGGCCCGAGGTCGTCCGGGGCCGGCATTGACGAAAGCGACAGCCCGCCGGTGCCGGGGGTTCGCCCGGCCGCCGCACTTGCACGACGGGCACGCTCCAGGGCCTCGGTCACCATCCGGGTCGCAGCGATGGGCGACATCGCGTTGACGGTCACGCCTGCCGGCATGCAGCGGCCCAGCTGCCAGGTGAGCGCTGCGACGGCCCGCTTGGCGCAGCTGTACGCCCCGGCGTCGGCGGACCGCCAGCCCGAGCCGGATGTCACCCCGAGGATGCGCCCGTGCCCGGCAGCGGCCATGATCGGCAGCGCAGCCTCGAGCACGTTGAGGTAGCCCCCGAGGTGCACCGAGAGCACGGCGAGCCAGTCCTCCTCGCTGCCCTTGGCGAAGGTGGTCGGCCGGGTGATGCCCGCGACGTTCACCACCGCGTCGAGCCCGCCGCGCTCGTCCGCGAGCTCGAGGAACAGCTCGTGGAGCGCGTCACCGTCGGTGACCGAGACCGATGACGCCCGGGCCGAGCCGCCGGCCGCCCTGATGTGACCAGCCGTCGTCTCCTCCGGTGCCGGCAGCCTGGCCGAGCCGTCAAGGGTGACCAGGGGATCGACCGTGACAACGAACCAGCCCCCGCGCCCGAGCTCCGCCGCCACAGCGGCGCCGATCCCACCACCACCGCCGGTCACCACGGCAACCTTCTGACGATCTGCGGTCACGATGTCTGCCGTCACGATGCTTTCGAGCGGGTCTCGAGCTCCAGCCCGTCGAGGGTGCCTTGCGCGAGCCACTTCTCCAGCCGCTCCCGGTAGCCGAACCAGTCGCCGAACCCGCGCCCGTAGTTGCCGTTGCGGGGGTTGAGGAGTTCCGGGTGGCCCTCGTTGTTGATGCGGGAAGGGGTGCAAGCCGACATCATGGCGCTCCCGTCGACGAAGGAGTCGACGATCTTCTGCGTCCACGCCTCCTCGGCTTCGGCACTCACGTCGAATACGTCGACGCCGTGCTTTTCGAGCAGCTCGACCAACCCGCCGATGAACTCGCCTCCGAGGACCGCCAGTTGGGTGTAGTTCACCGTGACGACGGCCTGCTGGCCCGGCGCGGGCATGACCAGCATGTTCGGGAATCCACGGGTCATCATGCCGAACATGGTGGCGGCGCCGACCGCCCACTTCTCCGCCAGGGTCGTGCCGCCACGGCCGACGATGTCATGGCCTGCGCGCCGGAACAGCGGGGTGAGCTCAGGCTCGAACCCGGTGCCGTAGATGATGCAGTCGACCTCGTATTGGCGCCCGTTGACGACCGGGCCCTTCGGCGTGATCCTCTCGATTCCGGAGGGGCAATCGACCAGGGTGACGTTGGGGTTGTTGAACGCCTGCAGATACTCGTCGTGGAAGCAGGGGCGTTTGCAGAGGTAGCGGTAGTAAGGCTTGAGGATCCCTGCCTTCTCCGGATCGGACACCAGCTGCTCGACGCGCCGCCGGTGCTCCTCCATGATCGAGAAGTCCAGTTCCTCCGCCGCGCGCATGTAGTCGGCGATCGTCATGCCGTCAGTTCGCGGAGGATGGTGCGCCGCGGCGTAGTGCTGGGTCCACCCGTCCCCCACGTAGTCGACATCGACGTTCCGGCCCATCATGATCGCCTGGAAGTTGTCCATCCTCGCTCGCTGCCAGCCCGGCTGGAGCTGCTCGCGGAAGCTGGGATCGGTGGGCTGGTTGCCACGGACGCCGACGGCCGATGGTGTGCGCTGGAAGACGTACAGCTGCTCCGCCGATTCTGCGAGAGGGGGCACGCACTGGATTCCGGACGCCCCCGTACCGATGAAGGCTACGGCTTTGTCACCAAGGCCAGTGAGGGGCTCGTGCGGACCTCCAGCCGTGTACCCGTAGTCCCAGCGTGCCGAGTGGAACGAATGCCCGGCAAAATCCTCCATGCCGGGGATGGCAGGCAGTTTCATCAGGTTGAGGATCCCGACCGCCAGCACGTACCACCGGCACCGGATCTCGTCCCCGCGGTCGGTGACGATCCGCCACCTGGCTGAGTCCTCGTCCCACTCGGCGCGGGTCACACCGGTGTGGAACAAGGAATCGGTCACCAGGTCGTAGCGCTCGGCGATCGCCTCCAGGTGCTGCCTAATCTCCTCGCCGTACGCGTAGCGCTGCGTCGGGATGCAGTCGAACTCCTCCAGCATCGGGATATACATGTATGACTCGACGTCACACATCACCCCCGGGTAGCGATTCCAGTACCAGGTACCGCCGATACCGCCGGCGATGTCCACGATCCTGATGCGCTGCAGGCCAGCTTTGCGGAGGTTGGCTCCGGCAAGGACCCCGGCGATGCCGCCACCCACGATCACGGCGTCGACCACGTCGGTGACCGGGGCGCGCTCTACGAGGGGTTTGAACGGGTCGTCCCGGAAGTGAGTGAAGCGTTCGTCCGTCCGCAGGTCGCGGATGTGGGCGCGACCTGGCACCAGCCGTTTGTCCCGCTCCGCGAGATACTTGGCCCTTACGGCTTCGGCGTCGTAGCCCACGCCCCCACGCTAGTTCTATGACGCCCATGTCAGCGAACAGGCCAGCGGTTCGAGACAGGGCAGCCGGTCACCCGTCACGGCTCCGGGTCGCGAGGTAACCCGAGCAGACGTTCCCCGATCACGTTGCGCTGCACCTCGCTGGTCCCGCCGGCGATTGTGAGGCACCTGTTCGCAAGGAACCCGAAGGCCCACTGTGCCGCTGTGCCATCCGCAGTCGCGCCCTCGCCGCCCAACAACGACAGCCCGAACTCCTGGACCCGCTGATCGTGCTCTGCAGCCAGGAGCTTGCGGACACTCGACTCCGATCCGGGAGCGGCGCCGGTCAGCGCCTTCTCGGTCGTTCGCTGGCCTAGCAGCGCGACCGAATGCGCCTCTGCGACCAACGCTCCCAACCCGTCGAGTGCGACAGCGTCGATATCCGCCCCGCTGCCGGCGCCCGCCACGGCCAGAGCCAGCAGCGCCTCTACCCCGCCGCCAAACGACGTGCCGCTCCCCATCGCCACTCTCTCGTTGGCCAGCGTGGTGCGAGCAAGGGCCCAGCCTCCGTCGACCTCACCTATGACGCAACCGTCGGGAACGAACACGTCGTCGAGGAACACCTCGTTGAACATGGCGTTCCCCGTCAGCTCCTTCAGCGGCCGGATCTCGATCCCCGCGCCGTGCATGTCCACGACGAAGTACGTGATACCGAGGTGCTTTGCAGCACCCGGATTGGTCCGCGCCAGGCAGATGCCCCAGTCCGCCTCGGCGGCCAACGACGTCCACACTTTCTGGCCGGAAAGACTCCACCCGCCGTCGACCCGCGTGGCCTTCGTCGTCAACGAAGCAAGGTCCGACCCCGCGCCCGGTTCGCTGAACAGCTGGCACCAATGGATCTCGCCCAGCAGGGTGGGCCTGACCCAGCGCTCCTGCTGCTCCTCCGTCCCGTGGACCGCAATGGTCGGAGCCGCCCACGCGCCGACGGCAAGGTGAGGACGCCTGATACCCGCCCGCTTGAGCTCCTCGTCAATCACGAGCTGCTCCACTGGGCCGGCATCGCGTCCCCACGGCTTCGACCAGTGGGCAACGAAGAGACCCGCTTCGACCAGCGCCCGCCGGCGTTCCGCTTCGGGCAGTGCGGCGACCGCCAGCACCTCGGCCCTGACGCTCTCACGGACCGTGCCAGATTCGGGACCGAGGTCGACGCCGACCCTGTGCCGGGCGCCTGCCAGCGCCAGGTCCGCGACCCGCCTCCGCCACGCGCTGGTACCACCGAGTAGCTGGCGAACGCTCATGGCCCGCCTGAGGTACAGGTGCGCGTCGTGCTCCCACGTAAAGCCGACGCCACCGAGAATCTGGACGCAGTCCTTGGCCACCCGGCAGAACGCCTCGGCGGCGACGGCGCCGGCAGCGGCGGCCGCGAGTTCCGCGTCCGGGTCACCACTCCCCGAGTCGACGCGCATCGCCCGCAACGCGGCCCAGCTCACCGCCTGCGCCTGCTCCACCGAGACGAGCATGTCAGCGCATTTGTGCTTGATCGCCTGGAACTGACCGATGGGCCGGCCGAACTGCTCCCGCACCTTGGCATGCTCGACCGCTGTCTCCAGGCACCACCGAGCACCACCGACACATTCGGCAGCTGTGATCGCCGCCATCAGGGCGCGCGCCTCGGCGCCGCTGAGCTCGAGTTGTTGATCGGGAGGCACGTCGACCCCGTCAACCGCGACCTCGACGAGCGGTCGTGTCGGGTCCAGGCTGGCCACCGCGCTCACAGCCAGCTCTTCTGGCGGGAAAGCGCACCAGACCTCGCCGCCGTCGGTCTGCACCGGTAGCACAGACCATGGGGCGCCGGCGGCGTCGAGGATCGGGCGCACACGACCTTCGACGCGAAGGTCCGACCCGTGTCGTGCTCCGCGCAGGGCCCCCGAACCAGGCAAGCCGACGGCGGCCACACCTCCCGCTGCCAGCAGCGGAAGCAGCTCCGCCTTCAGCGCTTCCGTGCCTCCCCTCGTCACCAGAGACGATGCCAGCACCGCCGGCAGGAACGGACCCGGCGCGCACACGCGCCCCATCTCCTCCGACACCACACCCAGCTCGATGAGCGTGTACCCCTGACCCCCGCTCTCCTCGGGTACGTGCAACCCGAGCCACCCGAGCGCCGCCATCTCCTCCCAGAACGGCGGCAAGGACCGGGATCCCCCCTCCTCGATCCCCGCGCGCACCACGGCGGGTGGGCAGTTCTTCTCGAGGAACCGCCGCACTGCAGCCCCGAGCGCGACGTGCTCCTCGCTGATCCCGATGCCCATTTAGCGCCCTAGCCTCCCGGAGTGCTCCAAGAACATTGCGTACCGGGTGTCTGCCTCGAACGCCCAACGAGGGTCGGGCTCGACCACCCGGCCGGTCCGAGCCCATCGCTCCGCATCCTCGCCGCCGGCCTCCAGCCCTGCGGCCACCCGCCCGAGGAACGCTGCGCCGCGAGCGGCGCCTTCGGGGTCGGCCGCGACGTGGGCCGGCAACCCGGTGACATCAGCCAGAGCCTGCACCCACCCAGGAACCTTTGTGCCGCCGCCGGTCAGCACGAGCCGCTTGCCTTTGACACCCGCGAGCTCGAGGTGGTGCCTCACGACGAAACCCGACGCCTCCCACGCGGCCCTGCGAACGGCGGCAGGCCCGTGGGTCAGGTTCAACCCGTGCAGCGAGGCTCGCATCCGCGGATCGTGGTAGGGCGTTCGCTCACCTCGCGGGTAGGGCGCCCACACCGGGATGTTTGCCGGGTCCAGCTGCCCGGATCGCTCCGACTGCTTCCGCCCGGCGGAGCCTCCCATCAGTCTCGAAGCCCAGTCCAGGAACAGCCCGCCGGCGTTGCTCGCACCCCCGACGATGTGGCCGCCCTTTGCGGAGCCGACGCACCAGAGGCCGGGCGCTGAAACGGGCTTGGGGACCACCGCCCAGACGATCAACGACGTCCCGCATATGACATGCACATCCCCCGCCTCGCTCGCACCGGCGACCAGTTGCTCGCACCACACGTCGACTGCGCCGGCGGCGAGCACCGGTCCGTCGCGGCCCATCCGCCCGACCGCGGCGCCGGGCAGTTCGACCCGAGGCAACCTGGCAGGGTCGACCCCGAGCGACCCGCAGATCGACTCGTCCCATCCCGCCGGGCCGTACAGCGGCGACGACGTGAACGCCACGCCGAAGTCCACCGCCGGCGGACCGCCGAAGGCCTTGGTCGCGACGGCCTGGGCGTGCCAGTAGCCGGCCGCGTCGGGAGCGGCAACCGAGGTCCAACGCAGGAAACCCACCGCCTCGCCGCTTCCCTCGGGCCCCGCTGAGCCGACCCGCTCGGTTCCGCCCGGCGACCGGCCCCGGGCGTCGCCGTAAAGCAGCCCCGGTGTCAACGGCCGGCCGCGACGGTCGACGGCGGTCATCGAGGGCACCATGGCGGCGATCCCGACCGCCTTCACGTCGAAGGATCCGAGCGCGGCGAGCGCCCGCTTGGGCCCCCGCCGCCAAGCCCGATCGGCGTCGTGCTCCATGAGCTCCGGTCCCGGGACGAGGATCTCGTGGGGGACCCGGGACCGGGCGAGGACGACGCCGTCCTCGTCGACGGCGACCGCCTTGACCGACGTGGTCCCGATGTCGATGCCAGCGGTGACTGTGCTCCTGGGCCCAGGGCTCATTGCCACATCCTCGCGAAATATGACACGAGCGTCACAGTAGGACAGGATGTTCGTCGTGGATGGAAAAGACCGGCCGAAGGCATTGGTCACGGCCCCGCTGCGGGGAGAGGGCTTTGCTCGGCTCCAGGATCTGGCCGACGTCGTCTACGACCCCTGGATCGACCAGAACCCGCTTCGCATGTACTCGTCCGCCCAGCTTGCCGAGCGAGCGGCATCGGAGAAGGCGGACATTCTCGTGGTGGAGGCGGACATCGTAGGGAGGGAGGTCTTCGAACGCCCGCTGATGGCGGTCGCCGCCACCCGAGCGGATCCCGTCAACGTGGACATCCCGGCCGCGACGGCGGCGGGAGTGCCGGTTCTGCGCTGCCCCGGCCGCAACGCCGACGCCGTCGCGGAACTAGCTGTCGCGTTCATCTTCGCCCTCAACCGCCACATCGCCTCTGCCGACGCCGACGTGCGCGCCGGCGAGATCTACCGGGACGGCAGGATCCCCTACCAACGCTTCCGGGCGTGGGAACTGTCGGGGCGGACCGCCGGCCTGGTCGGCCTCGGTTCTGTCGGCCGTGCGCTGAGATGGCGGCTCGAGGGTCTCGGGATGACCGTGGTGGCCCACGATCCCTACAGCGACGAGGCGAAGCTTTCCCTCGAGGAGGTTCTCGCCAGGGCCGACGTGCTGTCGCTCCACGCGGCGGTCACCCCCCAGACCACGGGAATGATCGGAGCCGACCAGTTCGCTGCCATGAGGGACGGGTCCCTCTTCGTCAACACGGCACGCGCCCAGCTGCACGACACCGATGCACTCGTCGAGGCCCTGAGATCGGGAAAGCTCGCCGGTGCCGGGCTGGACCACTTCGTCGGGGAGCACCTGCCCGTCGACCACCCTCTCACGGCCATGCCGAACGTGATCCTGACACCCCATATCGGCGGCGCAACCTGGGACACCGAATGCCGCCAGGCGTCCCTCGTCGCCGACGATGTCGCCCGGCTGGTGGTGGGCGACAAGCCGTCCAACCTCGTGAACCCGGAGGTCTACGAATGAGGTTCGTGCAAGACGCCCCCTCAGCTGTCCTGCAGACCGCCAAGGACATGCTGCGCAAGGGGCTCGTGGAAGGGACGGCCGGGAACATCTCCGCCCGCCAGGAGGACGGCACCATCGTCATCACCCCGTCGTCGGTCGACTACGGGGAGATGCAGCTCGACGACCTGGTGGTCATAGACGGCGAAGGCAACACCCTGTCAGCCAAGGAAGGCCGATCGGCGTCCTCGGAGAAGCTCCTTCATCTCGCCTGCTACCGCGCCTTCGATGACGTCGGCTCGGTGATCCACTCACACCCTGTCCACGCAACGATGTTCGCCATCACCCACCAGTCCATACCCGCGTGTATCGACGAGTTCTCGATCTTCGTCGGCGGAGACGTGCGGTGCACCGAGTACGCCGCGAGCGGCACGCCCGACGTGGGGGAGCATGCTGTCAAGGCGCTCGAAGGGCGCGGCGCGGCCCTCATCGCCAACCACGGGATGGTGGCCGTCGGGCCCAAGCCGTCCACCGTCCTCCACATCACCGCGCTCGTCGAGCGCAGCGCGCAGATCGTCTGGGGGGCCAGGGTGCTCGGTGCCGTTCACCCTCTTCCAGAGCAGGTCAACGATCGCTTCGCGTCCATCTACGGCTACCTCCGGCAGAACCCACTCTGATCCATGCCCATCCACTACGAGCTCGCCGACGACCACGTCGCGCTGATCGCTATCGACAGGCCGGAAGCCCGCAACTCGCTGGATCTCTACCACTTCCGCGATCTCGCCGATGCGTGGCGGCGCTTCCGTGACGAGGAGGAGGCGTGGGTGGCGATCATCACCGGCGTGGACGGGAACTTCATGTCAGGTGCCGACCTGAAGACCTACATACCGCAGATCACCGCCCTGCAGAAGGAGATCTCCAAAGGCGAGGTGACCGAGATCGACGGGTGCCGGCTGCGAGACGGGACCGACGCGGTTCTGCGCAGCCTCACCGTCTACAAGCCCATCATCGCCGCCATCGACGGCCCGTGCGTCGCCGGCGGCATGGAGATGCTCGGGGGCGTGGACATCCGCATCGCCACGCCGAGGGCCAAGTTCGGTGTCATGGAGCCGAAGCGCGGCCTGTTCGCGGGAGGCGGGACCACGGCACGCCTGCCGCGGCAGCTCACCTATCCGGCTGCCATGGAGTTCCTTCTGACCGCCGAGGCCTTCCCTGCCGAACGGGCGTTGGAGCTCGGCCTGCTCAACGAGATCGTTCCTACCGAACGGCTCGCAGAACGCGCCCGGGAGTGGGCGGCACGGATCACAGCCAACGCCCCCCTTGCCGTTCAGGCGACCAAAGAGAGCGTCACCCGAGGTCTGGGCGTGAGCCTGAAGGAGGCCTACGACATAGAGAGCGAGCTCGCCGCCAAGGTGTTCTCCTCCGAGGACGCCAAGGAGGGGCCAAAGGCTTTCGCGGAGAAGCGGCCACCCCAGTGGAAGGGACGATGACGGCCGAGCTGGACGGGCGCACGCCCTGCATCATCGGCGCCGCACAGAGGACCTGGCATCCCGGTAGCCAGCCTGCACCCGAGCCCCTCCAGATGTGGTCGGAGATGGTCCACGCTGCCGCCGAGGACACCGGAGTCGCTGCGGGAAAGGTGCTGGAGAAGATCGGGGACCTCGCGGTCCTGTACTGCCAAAGCTGGCGGTACGACGACCCCCCGGCCCGGCTCTCCGACGCCCTGGGCATCGACCCCGCCCGCTCGCTGTACTCGGGTATCGGCGGGACGACGCCTCACGTGCTCATCTCCGAGGCGTCGGCCGCCATAGCCGCGGGTGACCTGGACGTCGCGGTCGTGGTGAGCGCGGAGGCGCTCGAGACGATCCGCCAGTACAAGAAGGCCGGCGAGCGACCGGACTGGTCCTACCACGACCCCGTGAAGCGACCCTTCCCGTTCGAGGAGCCGTTCCACCCGTCGGAGATCGCGCACTCCGTCTTCCAGGCGTGGCTGACATTCGCGGTCTTTGACATCGCACGGCGCGCCCAGCTCGGAATTCCGCCCGCCGAGTACCGCCGCCAGCTGGGGGAGCTCCTTGCACCCATGACGGCCGTCGCGGAAGCGAACCCCAACGCGTGGTTCCGCCGCCGGCACACTGCCGAGGACCTCATCGAGCCGACTCCCGCCAACAGGATGGTCGGATATCCCTACACCAAGACCATGGTGGCGATCATGGACGTCGACATGGCCGCTGCGGTGGTTCTGGCGAGCGAGGAAGCAGCCGACGCGCTCGGCGTCCCACCCGAGCGGCGTGTCTACCCGAGAGGATTCGCGTACGCCACCGACCCGATCTACGTCGCCGAGCACGAGCCGTTGTGGGCGTCGCCGGCAATGGCCTCAGCGTCGGCCGCCGCTCTGAGTGCCGCCAGCGCAGGCGTCGACGACATCGCGCACTTCGACCTCTATAGCTGCTTCGGGAGCTCGTTGAACCTGGCGATCGACGCGCTCGGGCTGTCCCCTTCGGACCCCCGAGGATTCACCGTGACAGGAGGCCTGCCCTTCGCAGGCGGACCGGGCAGTGGCTACATGCTTCACAGCACAGCGGCGATGGTAGATGTCCTGCGCGGCGACCCCGGGTCGCTCGGAATGGTCAGCGGTGTAGGGATGCACATGACAAAGCATGCTTTCGGTCTCTACAGCAGCGCGGCCCCGGATTCGATCGACTGGATCAGGGGAGCAGCCGGGGCACCGGGCTCGGCGCCGGCGTCCATCCGGCCGGCACGCCCGATCGAGAACTCGCACAGTGGTGAGGCGACGATCGCCGCCTACACCGTCGTCCACGCCCGTTCCGGCGAACCCGAATGGGGGCTCGTGGTCTGTGACATCCCGGGCGGTGCCCGCGCCTACGGACGGGTCGAGGATCCCGGTTTGCTGTCGGACATGGAATCCGAAGAGTGGGTGGGCACGGTCGTCCAAATGCAGTCCGGGGAGGCTGGCATCAACCGCGTGGTGTCGGTCGAGAGGGAAAGGATGTCAGCCCGTGCCGGTGCGTGAAGCCGTGATCGTCGACGTCGTCAGGACGGCGTTCGGGAAACGAAAGGGTGCCCTCGCCGGCTGGCACCCCACGGATCTGCTGGGGTTCACCTTGCGCCAGCTCGTCGACCGCAACAATCTGGACCCCGAGCTGCTGGACGACATCGTCTGCGGGTGCGTCACGCAGTCCGGCGAGCAAGGGTGCAACGTAGCCCGCAACGCTGTCGTGGCGGGTGGGCTGCCGTGGACGCTGCCCGCCACATCGGTCGACCGGCAGTGCGGTTCGTCGCAGCAGGCGCTTCACTTCGTGGCGGCCAGCGTCATCAGTGGCATGTACGACATCGCTGTGGCTTGCGGGGTCGAGTCCATGTCCCGGGCGCCCATGGCGTCGAACGCGAAGGGCGGGACCGGGCCGTTCTCCCCGTCGTTCATGGAAGCGATAGACGGGAGGCTGTGGGCCCAGTTCCGGGTCGCCCAGCAGCTTGCAGACGAGGCCGGAGTCAGTCGCGAGGATATGGACGCGTTTGCGGTGCAGAGCCACCGCCGCGCGGCCGAAGCGACGGCTTCCGGGCACTTCGCCCGCGAGATCCTTCCGGTCCCGATCAAAGCCGAGGACGGCTCGCTGACCGGAGACAGGCTCTCGTCCGACGAAGGGATCCGCACCGACTGCAGCCTTGAGGTCCTGGCCGGCCTGCCGCCGGCACAGTCGTGGGAGCCGGGGACCGCCGCTGGCATAACTGCCGGGAACTCCTCGCAGATGACCGACGGCGCCGCGGCTGCGATCATCGCAGATCGTTCGACTGCCGAACGCCTGGGCTTGCCCATCCGGGCGAGGCTCGTCCATTTCGCCGTGGGCGCCGAGGACCCCGTCCTGGTGCTCTCCGCTCCCAACCGGGTCACCCGGAAGCTGCTCGAGCGCTCCGGCATGAAGATCGACGACTTCGACGCGATCGAATGCAACGAGGCCTTCGCCGCGATAGTGCTGCGTTGGGCGCGCGAGTTCGACCCGGACCCCGAGCTGCTGAACCCCCGTGGCGGAGCGATCGCGATCGGTCATCCTCTTGGGGCGAGCGGTGTCCGCATGACCGCCACCTTGCTGAACCACCTCGAGGCCACCGGGGGGCGCTACGGGCTGCAGACGATGTGCGAGGGCGGCGGCCAGGCGAACTGCACTGTCATCGAACGCCTGCCGTAGGCAGCTGCGCCGGCGAGCCGAGGCGCCCCCTAGCGGTGGTCGAAGGCGACCTTGATCGCGCCGCTCCTCGCCTGATCCGCCAGCGCAGCGAACGCGTCGCGCCAGTCCTCGAGCGGGAAGGTGTGCGTGAGCATCGGCCTGATGTCGACGCGGTCGGCCCGCACCAGTTCCAGGTAGTGCTCCATCGCGTGCTGGCGCACACCCTCGACCTCTTCGATCCCGAAGGCGTTGGAGCCCACCCACGACAGCTCTTTGAAGTACAGCGGGCTCCACTCCCAGCGCCCGGGCGCGTGGAATCCCGCCTTCACGAGGGTGCCCCGGGCGCGGAGCAGCCGGACGCCGACCTCGAGCGTCTCCGGCTTGCCGATCGTGTCGTACACAACGTCGATCCCGCCCGGGTGGCACATCGGCAGACCGGTGGTCCCGAGCACGAGCTTCCCGCCCGACCACTTGGCCAGCTCCTCGATGATCTGCATCCGGTCGTTCGGTCTCATGACGATCGAGGCTCCAAACTTGGATGCCAGCTGGGCCTGCGCGTCGAACCGGGCGATCACCGCCACCTCGACGTCGGGGTAGAGCGCCCGAAGGATCGCCACCGCCGTCGAACCCAGAGCCCCGGCCCCGTAGACGAGCGCCTTGCCTCCTGCAGGAGGCGGGTGCCGGGTCACCGCGTGCAACGACACCGAGAAAGGATCTGCCAACACGGCATGCTCGTCGCTCACGTCGTCAGGAACGGGGAAGAGCATGCGCGGGTGGGCCGGCATGAGATCCGCGTAACCACCGGTGGCGTCGCTCGAGAGTCCGGTGTGGATGCCCGTCGCTATGTCGCCAGCGGTGAAGTTGTGGCAGAGGCTGTAGTCGCCCACCTGGCAGGGCGGGCACAACGGCGTGACACCTCGGGGTTCGCACGACAGCCATGGGTTGAGCACGACGCGTTGACCCACCTCGAAACCGCGGGCCTCGGGACCCAACGACACCACTTCCGCGACCACCTCGTGCCCCATGACTTGCGGGAACGAGCAGAGCCCGGCCATCGCGTTGTCGATATCCTCGTCGCCGAAGTCAAGCAGGGCCATCTTGGAGTCGGAGCCGCAGATCCCTGCCAGCAGCGGGCGGGTCACCACCCAGTCGGGGCGCAGCGGTCGTGTTTCGTCGACCTCCATCAACCGCATGGGGGTGGTCGTGAGATTCGCCAGCAGCCGGTTGTCGCCAACGCCACCCGGTGGGTTCCACGGCTCCGGGTCGACACCGAAGAACAGCGCTCTCATAGGGCACCTCCCGATGCGGCAACGCCCGGATTCGTGGCGATCGCAGAAGCGATACCGGCGATGTAGGAATCGATGTCGGCATCCTTACCGGTCACGATTGCCTTGAGGTCGGGCAGGTAGTGCTCGAACTGTTCGCCCGAGATGGCCTCCAGGATCCCGCTGGCGACGACGTCCGGTGGCAGCTTGGGAACCTCGAAAAGAGGTGGGTCCTCGCCTTCCCGATCCCAGATGTCCGTGTCTATCGGGCCGGGTTGGATCAGCCGGACAGCCACGTTCGACCCGTGAAGATCGATGGCCATGGCTTCGCTCCAGCCGGTGAGCGCGAATTTGCTGGCGCAGTATGCGGCTTCGTGTGCGATCCCCAACCTTCCTCCCATGCTCGCGACGTTGACTATGACACCCCCGGTGCCCGCCAGCATTCGCGGAAGCACCCGAAGCGTCATGCGCGCGGGAGCCAGGAAGTTGACACGCATCGTTTCCTCGATCTCTCCCGTCGTGAGCGAGGTGACGGCCCGGCGCTTCGGTACGGCGGCGTTGTTGATGACGATGTCGAGACCGTCGAAGGCCTCCCACGCCTCGTCGACGAGCGACTCGGCCCGATCCAGGTCTCCCAGGTCCGCGACCCACATCCGGGAACCAGACGCGCTCCGCTTGCAGTTCTCGAGCACCTCGGCGAGCAGCCCGGCCCGCCGGCCCACGATGCCCACTGTGGCTCCCTGTGCTGCCAGCAGGCGCGCGGTCGCAGCACCGATACCTGACGACGCCCCGGTCAGGAGCACCCTGGACCCGGCTACTTGCACCTGGGTCTCCTCAGCGCCTCGGAAGCTGGATCGCCTTGTCGGCGATGATGTTCTTCTGGACCTCGGTCGCGCCGGCGCCGATCGAGGTGTAGCGCTGCCACGGGTAGTTGTGGGCGGCGTGCCCACCGTTGAGCGCCCCGGGGGATCCCTTCTCGATGAGGCTCATGGGTCCGAGGATGTCGAGGTTCAACTCGGCGAGTGACTGGGACAGGAAGCTCCATTGAAGCTTCGCCAGGGGAACCTCGGGCCAGTTCTTCTCGCCCTTCAGCACTTTTGACAGAGCCCGGAAGTTGAGGAGGCGGGTGAACTCGATCTGGGTCCACATTCGCGCGATGCGGTCACGTATCTCCGGGTCCTCCAACGCCGCGGGGTTCGCGCGGCGGGCCGCCTCGATCATCTCGTCGAGCTCGGCCTTCAGGCCGATCGCCATCCCGGAGGTGCCGACCCTCTCGTGGCCCAGCGTGCCCATGGCAACGCCCCAGCCGTTCCCCTCGTCACCGAGCCGGTACTCGATGGGAACCGGGGCGTCGGTGAAGAACACCTCGTTGAACATGCGCTCGCCGGTCAGGTCCCGGATCGGCCGGCACTCGACGCCGGGGAGTTCCATGTCGACGATGAGTGCAGTGATGCCCTCGTGCTTGGCCCCGCGCTCGATGGCGGTCGGATCGGTTCGGACGAGGAACAGTCCCCACTTCGCCAGGTGGGCACTGGAGATCCAGATCTTCTGGCCGTTGAGAACGTAGGCGTCACCGTCGCGTTCGGCCTTGGTGCGCAGGTTGGCCAAGTCGCTGCCCGCCTCGGGCTCGCTGAAACCCTGGCACCAATGCTCGTCGGCGTTGATGATGCCGGGGAGCCAGCGTTTCTTCTGCTCCTCGGAGCCCCATTTGATGATCATGGGGCCGATCTGCCAGATGCCGTTGGTGTTGTAGATCCCCGGTGCCTTCGCCGCGGCCATCTCCTGCGAGTAGATGACGTTCTGCATGATCGTCGCCTCGCGGCCACCCCACTCCCGCGGCCAGTTGATCGCTGCCCAGCCGCCTTCGTTGAGCCGGCGCTGCCACGCCTGCCGGCGGAGCATCGTCCTCTTCGTGGGATCGCTCTCGGGCGGGCCAATCTCCCCTTGATCCCGGAAGTCCGGCAGGTTGGCATCGAGCCATGCCCTGAGTTCCTTGCGGAATTCCTCGTCCTCGGGCTCGTAGGAGAAGTCCACGCAGGCAACGCTAACGCGCCCGCGAGTGGCCGTCACCAGTTCTCCGACACGCGTGTCAGGGTTTACGATCACCCCGTGGATTTCACCTTCAGCCCGGAACAGGATGCGCTTCGCGACGCCGTCCGATCCTTCCTGTCCAGTCCCGCTCAGATCGGCTACGTGCGAAGGATGATCGACGACGAGCGCGGCTTCGAGGAGTCCTGGTGGTCCGAGATCAGCGCGATGGGATGGGCGGGCACGCTGATCCCTGAAGCCCTCGGAGGGGCAGGGTTGGGACTGGTCGACATGGTCGTGTTGCAGGAGGAGATGGGCCGCGTCGCTCTGCCCGGCCCCTTCTTCTCCTCGGCCGTTGCGGCGACGCTCGCAACCCTCCGTCTCGGCGACGACGACCTCCTGCGCCGCCTGGCGGCAGGGACGTGCCGGGCCACCCTGGCGGTCGAGGAGGGCCGAAGTGGAGCGCCTCTCGGTGGAATCGCCACCACGGCCATCCCGAATGGTGACAAGTGGGAACTGCGCGGTACAAAACCTCTGGTCCTGGACGGGCATTCTGCCGACGTCGCCATCGTCGTCTCGAAGGATCCCGACGGCGGTCTCGCCGCGTTCGTCCTCGACGACCCGGCGGGGACGCCGGTTACGACACTCGACGTCACACGCAAACTGGCTCGCCTGGATCTCGACGGACGTCACGCCCGGCGGATCGGGCCGTCCGGAGACCAAACGAAGCTTCTCCAGAGGATCCTCGACGACGTGGCCGTCGCCCTTTGTGCCGAAACCGTCGGCGCCGGCGAGCGTGCGCTGCAGATGGCCATCGAGTATTCGAAGCAGAGGGTTCAGTTCGACAGGCCAATCGCCACGTTCCAGGCGATCAAGCACAAGATCGTCGACATGCTCCACCAGTTGGAGCTGGCACGCGTCGGAACCCACTGGGCCGCCTGGGCCAGCCAGGTGGACGACCCTGTCCGAGCCGAGGCCGCGGCTGCCTGCAAGTCGTTCGTAGCGGAAGCGGCGGTCATGGTCACCGGGGAGAACATCCAGGTGCACGGCGGGGTCGGCTTCACCTGGGAGGTCGATTGCCATCTGCTGTTCCGCCGGGTGAAGCAGAACGACCTGCTGTTCGGCAACCAGGCCTGGAACCGTCAGCGGCTCGCCGGTCTCATCCTCGACGCCCCTCAACCAGCTCCCGCTTGACCACTTTGCCGGTTGCGTTGCGCGGCAGCGACTCCACCATCGTGATCCTCCGCGGGATCTTGTAGTCGCTGAGGCGTTCGGCGAGGAACTCCTTCAGCTTGGCCCCGTCGACAGTCGTGCCGGGGACCGGGACGATCCAGGCGGCGACGTCCTCGCCGAGCACGGAGTGCGGCACTCCTGCGACGGCCACTTCCTGGACGCCAGGGAACTCCGCGATCACGGCTTCGACATCGCCAGCATGCACGTTGTTGCCGCCGCGGATGATCACATCCTTGATTCGCCCGACGATGTACAGGTAGCCGTCCTCGTCGAGCCGTGCGAGATCTCCGGTGTGCAGCCACCCGTCCCGCCATGCCGCCTTGGTCGCTTCAGGATCGTTGAAATACTCGCGCTCCTTCCCGGGATTGGAGACGAGCAGCTCACCTACCTCGCCCGCGGGGAGCTCCCGGCCGCCCTCGTCGACGATCCGGAACTGCACGGGCGGCATCGGCTTGCCGACCGAGCCGACGCGGCGGGAAGCCTCCTCCGGCGGCAGGATGCAGTAGGCGGAGCCGGCCTCCGTCATGCCCCAGTTGTTGGACACCCACGCGTGCGGGAGTCTTTCCTGCAGCCTCCGGAACGTGTCGGGAGCCAGCGGCGCGCTCCCGAGACTCGCCATCCGAAGACTGCTCAGGTCGGCCTCTTCGAAGCGGGGGTGGGAGATCAGCAGTTGGGCCATCGCCGGCACTATGAACGTGGCGGCCGGGCGTCGGGTCTCGACATGTTCCAGCCAGGCGCCGGCATCGAAACGAGGCTGGTAGAGGCCGGTCATCCCCAGCTTCATTGGGTTGTAGATCGACGAGATACCGGCGAAGGTGAACAACGGCGACGAGTGCAGCCACCCGTCCCCCGACCAGTTGGGCAGACCGTTGGGCACCATGGCCACGTTGCGGTGCCGGACGACGACCCCCTTTGGCCGGCCGGTAGTGCCCGAGGTGTACATGACGTCGGCCATGTCGTCGGCGGTGACCTCGACCTGGACGGCCCTGCCCGGCTCGCCGAGCCCGCTCCAGGGCCGTTCGGGCGAAGAACTCTTCGAGCTCACCGCGACCCATCGGAGCGAAGGCAGAGAACGGCGCACCCCTTCCAGGATCTCGGCGGTACCGGCCCCGGCGAACGCCGCCACCGCAGCCGAGTGTCCCATCACGTACTCGAGTTCCCGCGAAGCCAGGCGGGTGCTGGTCGGCACGGCCACGGCACCCGCCTTGTGGATCGCTGCGTAAGCCACGACCCATTCCAGGCACTCCTCCATGGGCAGGAAGATGGCGACCGTGTCGCCCTTCTCGACACCGACGTCCAGAAGTGCCGCTGCCACCTGGTCGGAGGCGGCATCCCATCCCGCGAAGGTCAGCCGTCGGTCGCTGTCCACGTCGATTAGGGCGGCCTCCTCCGGAAAATGGGATGCCATCAGCCGGAGCTGGTCAGTGAGCAGGTGACCGGGGTCCGGCTGGGTCCCCGGCTCGTCGGTGCTTGTCTCGAAACCTGACGCTCGTGTCATATACAGTGAGAGCCGAATCTAGCGCCGGCCCCACGAGCCAGTCGAGCGGGAGATGTGGATGGAAGAAACGCGCGACACGGGTGTGCTCGATCCGCTCCTGCTGGAGCCCCACTTCCCTGACTTCCCGGCGACGGTCCCGAGGTTCCTCGAAGCCGGGCGCCGGCGATTCGGGGATCATGACTGCGTCGTCACCCCCGACGCCCGCCTCACGTTCGCCGACCTGGACGAGCAGTCCCGCAGGCTCGCAGCCTTTCTCGTGCAAGCTGGCGTGTCGAAGGGGAGCCGCGTCGGCATCCTCTTTCCCAACGGCATCGAGTGGGTGCTCACGTGGGCCGCCGCTGCCCGGGTCGGTGCTGTGACGATCCCGGTCAACACCTTCTACAAGGCACCCGAGTTGGGTCGCTTCCTCAGGCACGCGGACGTGCAGTACCTCGTCACTGTCGGGGGGTTCCTCCAGCACGACTACCTCGCCAGGCTCGAGACCCTCGCTCCCGACCTGCAGCACCACCAGGGACCCGGGCCACTGTGGTTGCAGGACTTCCCGCAGCTCCGCCGGATCCTGCTCTGGGGAGAGGTAGACCCGGCCCGGCCCTGGGCCGAGCCCGGTGTGGGAGCGGCGATCGAGTCGGCCTCCGACACGCGCGCCCTCGGCCTCATAGACGCCCTCGGAGAAGACGTCGCGCCGGGTGACGAGCTCTTTGTCACCTACACCTCAGGGTCGACGGGTGAACCCAAAGGAGTGATTCACAGCCACGGCGGTTCCGTGCGGCACGCGTTCAACCTCGCTGCCCTCTCGGGTATCGACGAGGCGTCGCGCATATGGACTCCCATGCCGCTTTGCTGGGTGGGTGGGTTCGAGTTCAGCTTGCTCCGAGCGTTGGTGGCCGGAGGATGCTTCCTGACCCAAGCGGTGTTCGAGCCCGGCGCCGCGTTGAAGATGTTCCAGGACGAGCGAGTCACCAACGTTTCCGCGTGGCCCGGCATCTCCAAGACGCTGTGCGAGCATCCGGACTTCCCCAACACTGACCTGAGTTCGCTGCGCACACCCACGTCGCTCTACGAGGCGATGCCGCTCGACCGGCGCCCCCCGGACCCGGGCCTGGCCGTCAGCTCCCTCGGCATGTCCGAGACCTGCGGCCCGCACACCTTCTGGACACGCGGCGAGGAGGTGACCGGGGTCCCCGAGCGCTACCGGGGTGCATTCGGGCACGAGGTTCCGGGCACGCAGCACCGGATCGTTGACGCCGACAGCGGCCGCGACCTTCCCGAGGGCGAGGAAGGAGAAGTCCTCGTCCGCGGTTACAGCCTGATGCTCGGTCTTTACAAGCACGAGCGGTCGGAGGTCTTCGACGCCGACGGGTGGTACCACACGGGCGATCGCGGCTATTTCCGTGACGGGTGGTTCTTCTTCACCGGTCGACAGACGGACCTCATCAAGACCGGCGGTTCCAATGTCGCCCCTGCCGAGGTCGAGCGTTGCCTGATCGCCTATGACGACGTGAAGCTCGCATTCGTCGTCGGGGTGCCCGATCCGGTGAAGGGCCAGGTCGTGGTGGCGCTCCTGGTGCCGTCGCGTTCGGCGGGCGGCGGTGGGGCCCGCGACTCCGAAGCGATCCGTGCCCATCTGAAGGGAGAGCTGTCCTCCTACAAGGTGCCAGCGCACGTCCTGTTCATCACCGACGAGCAGGTGCCCTGGCTCGTCAGCCAGAAGGTCGACCGGCGCGCGCTCCTGACGCTCGCCGAGAAGCTTCTGGCTGGGGCCGGTCAGTAGCCGGGCAGTAACCTCCGACGATCCCGAGAGTGAACAAGGCCCGCCGGGCACCGTCCACCGCTGCGGGGGGAGCGCCCGCCCAGAACCGCCAGCTTCGCAGGCAAGGTCGGGAGACCCTCCGTCGTCTGCTGGAAGCAGCGATCACCGTTTTCGACGAGCGCGGCTACCACGCCGCCCGCGTCGACGACATCGTCAAGGTCGCCGAGACGTCGCACGGGACGTTCTACCTGTATTTCCGCAACAAGGAGGACCTCTTCCTCGCGCTCGTCGCGGATGTGACGGAGGCGATGCGCGAGCTCGCCGAATCCCTCCCACCGATCAAGCCGTCGAAGTCGGGCTACGAAGTGCTCCGCGAGTGGCTTGACGAGTTCTACGGGATCTACGAGCACTATCACCCCGTGATCCGGGCCTGGATTGAAGCGAACGCCCAGAACGCAGAGCTGGCCGCGATGGGAACGAAGGTTCTTCGCAGGTTCATCGACCAGCTGGTCCTGCGGGTGCAGGAGTCCGATCGCTCGGTCGTCAGCGACCCGAACCTCGCGGCGCTCGCGATGGTGTCGATGGTCGAGCGGGTGAGTTTCTACGCGGTGGTGCGCATGGTGCCGGTCGAGCGCGAGGCGCTCATCGACAACCTCGCCTCGATCCTGCACGTAGGCCTGTTCGGCGGTGTCAGGCGAAAGGTCTAGCGCGAGGGCGCCGCGGGCAGGAAGCGCTCGCGCCCAGCCGCCACAAACGACTCTCGCAGCACCGCCGCATCGGCGTCGTCGAGCAACCGGTACTCGAGTTCCCGGCCCGGGCGCCACCACACCGGGTCGTCCACGCACCACGCTCGGGCCCGCAAGGGAGACTTGTCCAACTTGCCTGACCCGGTCGTGGGCAAGCGGGCAACCAACCGCACAAAACGAGGCGCCCACTTCGTACCCAGGTCGGGCTGCTCGGACAGAAACGTCGCGAAGTCGCCGGCGTCGAACCTGCCAGTGCCCTCCGTCTCAAGCGCTGCCATCACCTGGTCTCCGCTGACCGGGTCGGGCACGCCGAAGACCGCTGCGCCGGTGGTCCACGGGTAGCGGTTGAGGACCCGCTCGACGCTGCCGGCGGAGAAGTTCTCGCCGTCGACTCTCAACCAGTCGGCGGTCCGGCCCGCGAAGTAGATGAAAGACTCCGCGTCGCGGTACCCGAGGTCACCTGTCCAGTACCAGCCGTCGCGCGTGCGGGCCGCCTCGGCCTCCGGGTTGTTGTAGTAGCCCTCAAATCGATCAGCCGTGTCGCGACCAACGATTTCCCCGATCGCCTCGTCCGGGTTGAGCAGTCGACCTTGCTCGTCGACGACAGCCGGCGCGCACTCGGCGCCGGTCGCAGGGTCCACGACGGCCACATCCGTTCCGGGCTTTGCCTTGCCCATGGCGCCGCGGGGCATTCCCGGAGCGGGCACGATGACCACCGCGTTCTCGCTGGACCCGTAACCCTCGAAGACCGGGCAATGAAAACGGCGGGTGAACTCCGCGATGTTCTGCGGTGAGGCCTCCGAACCGAGAGCCCACTTGAGCTTGTTGTCCCTGTCCTCTGGAGCCTCCGGAACCGCGACGATGTACGACAGCGCCCGACCCACGTAGTTGAAGAAGGTGCACCCGTGGTAGCGGATGTCCGGGCCAAAAGACGACGCCGAGAAGCGCCGCCTCAACACCACCGAAGCACCGGTGATCAGCGCCGGAAAAAGGTTCGCCAGCAGCGCGTTGCCGTGGAATAGCGGCATCGCGCAGTAGAGGACGTCGTCGGGCCGGAACGCTCGGGCGGAGTCGGCCGCTGTGCGCGCCGCGCGCCCCTGCGACACGCGGACAGCCTTGGGGGCACCGGTCGAACCGGCCGTGAAGACGAGGAGGTATAGGTCACCCGGTCCGGGTCGCTCCACGGGAGCCCCACCGGAGGCGCTGGCGCTCAGCAGGTCGTCGTATTCGCGCGACCCGGCGACGAGTACGCGCCCATTGGCTGAACCGAGGTCCATGCCGGCAAGGAGCTTCGAGCCGCCTTCGTCTGTGACCACAATCTGGCAATCGGTGTGCCTGACATCGCCCGCCAACTCCTCACCCCGCCTGGTCGGGTTGACACCCACGACCGTTGTCCCGCACAGGGCCGATCCCAGGAGCAGGAAGACGTACTCCGGCAGGTTCTCCAGCAGCACCCCCACGTGGAACGGACCTGGACGGCACAGGGACCGCAGCATCGCGGACCGGGTCACGGACTCGGCGACGACCTCGGCCCACGACCAGGTCCTCCCCTCGAATATCAGTCCCGGGGACGGGTCGTCGCCTCGCGCCACTACGTGGTGAGCGATCGTCGCCGGCGCCTCTACCCCGACATCAGAAGGCACAGGCGAACTCTAATCCCTGACGTCTATGTCAGGTTCAGTGCGCGGCGGTCTACGATCGTGGTCGATGGCTTCTGGCGACTCCATGATCGTTTCCGTCGACGACCACCTCATCGAGCCACCGGACCTGTTCGAAGGCCTCATGCCGTCCGCACTCGTGGACCGGGCGCCGCGGATCGTCGAATTCGAGGACGGGCGCCAGGCTTGGGTCTACGAGGACAATCTCTACGCCAACGTCGGGCTCAATGCGGTCGCGGGCCGCCCACGTGACGAGTGGAGCATGGAACCGGCGCGCTTCGACGAGATGCGTCCCGGCTGTTTCGACATCCACGAGCGCGTCAAAGACATGGACGCCGGCGGCATCTGGTCCTCGGTGTGTTTCCCGTCGCTGATAGCGGGCTTCTGCGGCGCGGTGTTCTCCAACAGCAAGGATCCCGAGCTCGGCCTGGCATGCGTGCGCGCGTGGAACGACTGGCACCTGGACGTGTGGGCCGGCACCTACCCGGGCCGGATCATCCCACTGCAACTCACGTGGCTCAAAGATGCCGCCATCGCGGCCGACGAGGTCCGCCGCAACGCTGAGCGGGGCTTCAAGGCAGTCAGTTTTGCGGAGCTCCCGTCGAAGCTCGGGCTTCCGTCGCTCCACTCGCGCTACTGGGATCCATTCCTGGCGGCCTGCGAGGAGACCGGCACGGTGCTCTGCCTGCACACAGGCTCATCCGGGTGGGCGCCCCTGCCTTCGCCCGATCCTCCGTTCGAGCTGTACCCGACGCTGTTCCCCGCCAGCAGCCTCGTGGCGGCAACCGACTGGCTGTGGTCCCGTGTGTGCATGCGCTTCCCAGGGCTGCAGATAGCGATGTCGGAGGGCGGCATCGGCTGGGTCGCGATGCTCGCCGACCGAGCCGACTACGTCCTGGCCCATTCGGCGTCGGGGACCGAGAGTCGTTCGTGGAAGGGCGACCTGCGCCCCAGCGAGATCCTGGCGCGGAACTTCTGGTTCTGCACCATCGACGACCCAAGCAGCGTCGACGCGGTCATCCAGCGGATGGGTGCCGACCACATCATGGTCGAGAGCGACTACCCGCACGCCGACTCGACCTGGCCGTCGAGCTACGAAGCGGTCAAGGCCAACTTCGGCCACCTACCGGACGAGGTGATCCGCAAGGTGACTTACGGCAACGCCTGCGAGTTGTTCGGGGTGAAGCCCCCTCCGACCTGACCGGTCACGCCCCGCAGATGTCGGCGTGGTTGAGGACTGTCACTCATGCTCAACCTACGATCTCGGCGTGTTGTGCTTCGAGGACGTGACCATGGGCGACGCGGCCCCGGTGCTCACCCACACGCTCACGCGCGGTGATCTGATCGAGTACGCCGGCGCATCCGGGGACTTCAACCCGATGCACACCGACGAGGTCGCGGCGAAGGAGGCCGGCATGCCCAGCGTGTTTGGCCATGGCATGTTCTCCGCAGGTCTGCTCGCAACGGCGATGACCAACTGGTCGGGGGTCGGCAGCGTGGTGCGGTACAAGGTCCGCTTCGTGAAGCAGACGTGGCCTGGCGAGGAGTTCGAGACCAGCGTCAGGGTCACAGCCAAACGTAAGGAGGAAGGGAGGGGCCTCGTCGACGTCGAGTGCAGCCTCGCCAACAAGCAAGGGGAGGTGAAGGTCGCCGGCGAGGCGACCCTGGCCTTGCCCCTGCGCCTCGCGTCCTAGACAGGTCCGCAGGACCTCTCTAGCCGGCCGGTTTCCTCGCCCGGTGCACGAGGTTGAACCGGGCGGTGACCACCGGCTCACCGCTGCCCTTCACGGTCCACCTGGTCTCGGTGACCAGGAACGTCATGACGTGGGTGTCCGTCTCGCGCTGGTAGAGATCCGAGATCACGTCTTGCGCCTCGAGCACGTCGCCGACCATGACGGGCCGGGCGTACTCGAACTCCTGCTCACCGTGCAGGATGAGCCCGGGACCGAGCTTGCCCATGACCTCCCACATCGGGTTCGACGCCACCGGCTCCAGGCCTTCCTGCAGTTCGGGGTACTCCCCCCAGTAAGGCATGGCGAACGGGAATGTCGGCGGAGCCGGGATCGAAGCGAAACCTGCCGCCTGGGCCTCTCGCTGGTCCTGGTAGATCCTGCTCTGGTCCTTGACCGCTCTCGCGAAAACGGACACCGGAGCCCGCTCCACGGCCACCACCCTGCGGGCGCTCACCTTCCCTATGACGGTCGTGTCGAGCCCCATGCCGGTAGCAGCACCTCCGTGGTCACCGTAGTATGACGAGCGTGTCAGATTTTGATGTGGTCGTGCGTGGAGGGACGGTCATCGACGGGACGGGTTCGCCCGGCAGGAAGGCCGATGTGGGCGTCGCCAGGGGGAAGATCGTCGCGGTCGGAGAGGGACTCAGCGGCAACAGGGAGCTGGACGCATCGGGCCAGGTGGTCAGCCCCGGTTTCATCGACATCCACACCCACTACGACGCCCAGGTGTTCTGGGATCCGTGGCTCACCCCCTCGTCGTTCCACGGCGTCACGACCGTCGTCGCCGGCAACTGCGGCTTCTCCATAGCACCGGTTAGAAGTGACGGCGTCGCGCTGCTGGCGCGAACCCTCCAGCACGTCGAGGACATGAGCTTCGACACGTTGCAGGCCGGCGTGCCCTGGGACGGCTTCGAAACCTTCCCCCAGTACCTCGACGCTGTCGAGAAGCGCCGGCCAGCCCTCAACTACGGCTGCTACGTAGGCCACACTGCTGTGCGCCTGTACGTGATGGGAGAGGACGCATACGAGCGGCCTGCCACCCCTGAGGAGCTCGACCGCATGAGCGAGATCGTCGCCGAGTCGGTCGCCGCCGGGGCGATGGGCTTCGCGAGCAGCGCGTCGCCCACCCACAACGGCGACAAGGGGCGCCCGGTACCGTCGCGTGTGGCGGACCTGGAGGAGCTGCGGGCGCTCCTGCAGCCGGTACGCCAAGCGGGCAAGGGTGTCGTGGCGCTGCTGCCGGGGGGAGTGATCCGCCACGAGCAGGTCTTCGAGTTGCAGAAGGAGATCGGCCGGCCGTTCACCTGGACGGCGCTGCTGACCGTTCAGGGTTACCCCTACCACGAGAAGGTCATCCGCGAGCACGAGGCCGCGTGGGAGTCCGGCGCCGAGGTGTGGCCGCAGGTGTCCTGCCGCCCGCTCGTGTTCCAGATGAACCTGGAGGAGCCGTTCACGCTCAACATGCGCCCGTCGTTCGCGGCCCTGATGGGGATGTCGCACGAGGAGCGCACCGCCGCCTACCGGGACCCGTCGTGGCGCGCTTCCGCCTGGTCTGAGCTGAGCGGCGAGGGCGGCGGGAAGCTGCCTTTCAACTGGAAGGCGCTGTCGGTGGCCGAGTCTGACTCGCGGCCCGACATGGTGTCGCGCAAGGTCATGGAGGTGGCGGAGGAATGGGGATGCACGCCGCTCGACGTCGTGCTCGACATATCCCTCGGCGACGACCTGAGGAGCCGCTTCTGGTCGGTTCTGGCCAACGACGACCCTGAAGGCATCGCCTGGCTGCTCCCCCGCGACCACGTCCTGCTGGGCCTGGCCGACTCGGGGGCCCACGTGTCGCAGCTCTGCGATGCGTGCTTCGCGACCGACCTGCTCGGCAACTGGGTCCGCGAGCGGAGCGTGATGCCGCTCGAGCGGGCCATTCACAAGCTCACCGGAGAGCCCGCGGCCGTCTACGAATTGGCTGACCGGGGGACCATCGAGGTCGGCAAGGCTGCGGACATATGCGTCTTCGACCCGGAGACCATCGCTCCGGGGCCCCTCAAGCGGGTACGTGACTTCCCCGCCAACGGCGAGCGTCTCACCGCGGACTCTCCCACCGGGATGACGCACATGCTTGTCAACGGCACGCCCATACGCGTCGACGGCGCCGCCGACGAGGAAGGCCTGAGTTCCGGGCCCGGTGTCCTCCTGCGCGCTACCTAAAAGCCGATCCCGAAGCCGGGGATCCCCTTGCGGCGTTCACCGAACAGACGCTCCTGCTCCTTGACCAGATCTCCTACCGTCCACCGACTGTCGCGGCTGACGCCCGAGGCGTCGCTCAAGGGTTGGATGAGGTGCACCCGCCCGCCGGTGACGACGAACACCTGCCCGCTGATCTCGGCGCCCGCGTCGCTGGCGAGCCACCCTACGACCGGTGCGACATTGTCGGGGTGTAGGTCGTCGAAGGTCCCCTCCTCCCCGCCGGCCAGGAATCCCCCTCCGAGCGTCTCGGTCATGCGGGTGCGAGCGCGTGGGGCGATGGCGTTGACGGTCACTCCGAACCGCTCGAGCTCCCGGGCGAGGGTCAGCGTCATCGAGTAGATCCCGCCCTTCGCTGCGGCGTAGTTCGCCTGGCCCGGCGTCCCCCACAGTCCCGCCTCGCTGGTCGTGTTGATCACCCGCCCGTACACCGGATCGCCAGCCTTGTGCTTCGTCCTCCAGTGCGCCGCAGCAAACCGCACCGGTGCGAAGTGGCCCTTCAAGTGGACGAGGATCACCGACTCGAAGTCTTCCTCGCTCATGTTGAAGCTCATGCGGTCGCGGACGAAGCCGGCGTTGTTGACGAGGATGTTCAGGTCCCCGAAGGATTCGACGGCCTGTTGCACGAGTCGTCCGGCGCCGGCGAACGTGGACACGTCGTCTGCGTTGGCGACTGCCTTGCCGCCCGCCGAGACGATCTCGTCGACCACAGCCTGCGCCACCGAGGAGTCACGCCCGCCACCGTCGAGCGCGGTGCCGAGATCGTTGACGACGATGCTCGCACCCTCGGCCGCGAGTAGCAGCGCCTCACCCCTGCCGATGCCGCGCCCGGCTCCGGTGACGATCGCGATCTTGCCGTCCAGATGTCCCACAGCGTCTCCTCGCCACCGCCTGGGCAATCGGAGGGGGGCTCAGCCAGGCGTGGCGGCTCTTTTTACCACGGGCCGGCTAGACGGACTTCCGGCCGGTCAGCTGTCGGAAACCTTCAACCGGATGCCCCCGACGACCTCTGCGATGAGGTTGTACACGGTGGCAGCTAGGACGTTGAGCAGCGTCCCGGTCATGGCCACGACGGTGCCGGCAGCGCACGAGTACATGGCGATGGTCCCGGGATGCAGTACGTAGTGTTTGACGCCGAACAGAGATTGAACCGAGTGGTCGATCGAGTGAACAGCACCCGCCGCGTCGGCGACGACCCACAGCAGGATCGACGCAACCACCATCACGATCAACACGATGGTGTAGAACACCGCCGACACTTTCGCGACGCTTCTCACGTCGAGGTGCGTGACGGTCCGCACCTGCGGAGCCGGCGCCGGCGCCGGCCGGCCGCGACCCGGCGCCCGCCGCAGGGGCGTGACGGGCACCCCCACAGGGACCGCCGCCGAACGGGCCGAGATCCCGTCGGGCCAGGCCACTGGGGGCCCCAACGGCGGCGTTGCCAACGACGAAGGGCCCGCCCGGCGAGAGCCCCTGGCCAGCAGGCTGTCGAAAAGAAGACCGGGCCGGCGGAGATCCGCCGGCCCGAAATCACCTTTCAGCGGGGCTCCCCAGCCCCCGCCCGCCCTCGACTCACTCTCCGAACGGACGGGGTTCTCCGACATCAGCCGCTTTCCTCCATAGCCAGTACTGGTGCGACGGACGCCACCACTTGGCCTGGATCGAGTGTCACCACCCTCACCCCGGTCGCGTCGCGTCCTTGACTTGATATTTCCCGTACTGCCATGCGAACCATCACGCCTGACGAAGAAGTGACAATAATTTCGTCGTCGAGTCCCACCATAAACGCCGAAACAACACGACCTTTCTTCTCGGTCAGCTTGATCGCCCTCACCCCGAGACCTCCCCGGTTCTGGGCGTTGAAGTGGTGCAGTTGGGTGCGTTTGCCGTAGCCGGCGTCGGTCACGATGAGGATGCTGGTCTCGTCACGAGCCGGGTCGATGGAAACCACCTCGTCGCCTTGGCGAAGGTTCATGCCCCTCACGCCGGCGGCGTCGCGCCCCATCGGCCGAACGTCGGTCTCGTGGAATCGGATCGCCATCCCCATCCGGGAGACCATGAACAGGTCGTCGGAACCACCCGTGGTGATGACTCCGACCAGTTCGTCTCCCTCCTTGAGGTTGATGGCGATGAAACCCTCGCGACGGGACTTGTCGTACTCCGAGAAGGTGGTCTTCTTGACCTGACCGTTCTTCGTGGCGAACAGCAGGTAGCGGTCGGACGGGAACTCGCGCGTGTCGATCAGAGCCTGTATCCGTTCGTCCGCCGCCAAGGGAAGCAGGTTGACGATGGCGGTGCCCCGAGCGGTGCGCTCCTTGATCGGCACCTCGAAAGCGCGCAGCCGGTACACCTTCCCCCGGTTGGAGAAGAACAGCAGGTACGCGTGTGCCGTGGTGTGGATGATGCTCGTGACGAGGTCCTCTTCTTTGAGCCTCGCTCCTTGGACACCTCTGCCTCCGCGCCCCTGCGTGCGAAATGACCCGGCCTGTACGGCCTTCACGTAACCCGCCTTGGTCATGGTGATAACCAATTCCTCGTCGGTGATGAGGTCCTCGGCGGACATCTCACCCTCGTCGTAGGTGATGATGGCCCGGCGGGCATTGGCGAACTTGTCGCGGATTTCACCGATCTCGGTCTTGATGACGCCGCGCAGCTTGGCATCGTCGGAAAGGATGGCCTCGAGCTCCGCGATGGTCTCGCGAAGTCTGGCGAGCTCCTCTTCGAGGTTGGCGCGCCCGAGGCGCGTGAGGCGATGCAGCTGCATGTCCACGATGTGCGTCGCTTGCACTTCGCTGAACGCGAACGCTTCCGCCTGGAGAGCGGCGATCGCTCCCTGCCGGTCCTCCGAACCGCGGATCGCCGCGATGATCGCATCGATCATGTCGAGGGCCCTGATCAGGCCCTCGACTATGTGAGCACGCTCGCGTGCCTTGCGCAGCAGGAATTCCGATCGCCTGCGGATGACCTCGACCTGGTGGCGAACGTACGCCTGCAGGATCTGGACCAGGTTGAGGGTCCGCGGGACACCGTCGACGAGGGCGACCATGTTCACACCGAAGCTCGTCTGCAGCGGGGTGTGCTTGTACAGGTTGTTGAGCACCACGTTGGCGTTGGCGTCGCGCTTCAGGTCGATCTCGATGCGGGTGAGGCCCTTGGCGGAGGAGTCGTTGGCGTCCCGGATGCCGTCGAGATCACGCGCGTCGACGAGATCCTTGATCCGGCTGAGCACAGCGCTCGGGCTCACCTGGTATGGCAGCTCCGTGACGACAATGCTCGTCCCGCCGCGTTTGGTCTCGACGATCTCCGCCTTGGCGCGCATCTTCACCGACCCGCGCCCGGTCCGGTAGGCGTCCATGATCCCCTGGCGGCCCAGGATAAACCCGCCGGTCGGGAAGTCCGGACCCTTGACGAACTGCATCAGCTCCTCGGGCGTCGCCTCGGGGTTGTCGATTAGGTGCACCGTGGCGTCGATCACCTCGCCCAGGTTGTGGGGAGGGATGTTGGTCGCCATGGCGACGGCGATGCCCTGGCTGCCGTTGACGAGGAGGTTGGGGAACCTCGCCGGTAGAACGGTTGGGACGGTGTACTCGCCCGAGTAGTTGTCCTCGAAGTCGACCGTCTCCTGGTCGATCCCCTCCAGCATGTGCGTCGCGATCTGCGAGAGCCGGCACTCCGTGTAGCGGGCCGCCGCCGGCCCGTCGTCGAGGGACCCGAAGTTCCCGTGGCCGTCGACGAGGGGGTGGCGCAGGCTGAACGGCTGGGCCATCCGCACGAGCGCGTCGTAGAGCGCCATGTCCCCGTGAGGGTGGTAGCGGCCCATCACGTCTCCGGTGACACGCGCGCACTTCAGGTGCGGCCGGTCCGGTCTGGCGCCCATGTCGTGCATGCCGTACAGGAGCCGGCGGTGCACCGGCTTGAGCCCGTCGCGCACGTCCGGCAATGCACGCGAGACGATGACCGACATCGCGTAGTCCAGGTAGGAGCGTTCCATCTCCTCCTGGAACTCGATCGGCTCGATGCCTACGAGGGTGGTGCCGCCGTCATCCTCGTCGATGGCTCCGTCGCCGTCGCCACCCGCACCGTCTGGAGGCAATGTCGCGTCGCTCATATGTCGAGGAACCTCACGTCCTTGGCCTTGGTCTGCACGAAGTGCTTGCGCATTTCGACGTCGTCGCCCATCAGGATCGCGGTCACCTCGTCCGCGATCGCTGCCTGCTCCACCGATATCTGTAGGAGAGTCCGGGTGCTGGCGTCCATGGTCGTCGGGCCGAGCTCGTCGGCGTCCATCTCACCCAAACCCTTCAGCCGGTTGAACTCGTTCTTGTGGTTCGGGTGCTCTGCCATGAACGCCGCCTTCGCCGCGTCGTCCTTCAGGTAGATCTTCTCCTTGCCGACCACCGTCGAGTACAGCGGCGGCTGGCAGATGTACACGTAACCGGACTCGACGAGGGGCCGCATCTGGCGGAAGAAGAATGTGAGCAGGAGCGTGCGGATGTGGCTTCCGTCGACGTCTGCGTCCGCCATGATGCAGACCTTGTGGTACCGGGCCTTGGTGACGTCGAACTCCTCGCCGACACCTGCTCCGATGGCGGCGATCAACGCCTGGATCTCGTTGTTCTTCAACATCTTGTCGAGCCGGGCGCGCTCGACGTTGAGGATCTTGCCCCGGATCGGCAGGATCGCCTGGGTTACCGGGTTGCGGGCCTGCGTCGACGAGCCACCCGCTGAATCCCCCTCGACGATGAACAACTCGGCGTCTTCGGGTGACGTCCCCCTGGCACAGTCACGCAGCTTCTCCGGCATGCCGGCACCTTCGAGAGCTGACTTGCGTCGCGTCGCGTCGCGCGCCTGGCGGGCTGCGATTCGCGCCCGCGACGCCTGTACCGACTTAGTGACCATCTGGCGCGCCTCGGTCGGGTTCTCCTCGAGCCATTCGGCGAGCTTCTCGTTGGTCGCGCGCTCGACCAACGACCGCATGGGGACGTTGCCCAGTTTCGCCTTGGTCTGGCCCTCGAACTGAGGATCCCGCAGCTTCACCGAGACTATCGCGGTGAGACCTTCGCGTATGTCCTCACCCAGGAGGTTCTCGTCCTTCTCCTTCAGTTGGCTCGCGGCGCGCGCATACTTGTTGACCACGGCGGTCAGTGCCTTCTTGAAACCTTCGACGTGGGTACCACCTTCGGTCGTGGCGATGCCGTTGGCGAAGCCGTGGATGCCTTCGTAGTAACCGGTGTTCCACTGGAGCGCCACCTCGACCTCGCCGTCCTCCTCGGCCACCTTGTAGTACGACACCTTCTTGAATAGGGCGTCCTTCGAGGCGTTGAGATGCTTGACGAAGTCGATGATCCCGCCGGCGAACTTGAAAATGGTCTCCGCGGGCTCGGCGCCGGGGCGCTCGTCCTTGAACCGGATCTCGAGGCCTGCGTTCAAGAACGCGTAGACCTGAAGCCGCTCGAGGATGGTCTGGGCACGGAACTCCGTCTCGTCGAAGATCCTGCCGTCGGGCCAGAACGCGACCGTCGTCCCCGTCCTGCCCCGAGGCGCGTCACCGGTGACCTCGAGCTTGGTCTGCGGCTTGCCGCCGTCGGCGAACTCCATCCGGTGGTGCTTGCCGCCGCGGTCCACCTCGACGATCAGCTTCGTCGACAGCGCGTTGACCACGGATACCCCGACCCCGTGGAGCCCGCCCGAGACCTTGTAACCGCTGCCGCCGAACTTGCCTCCGCCGTGCAGTTTCGTGAGAGCGATCTCGACACCGGTCAACTTGTGCTGCGGGTGCATGTCGGTAGGGATGCCCCGCCCGTTGTCGATGACCCGGCACCCGCCGTCGGCGGTCAGGGTGACGTCGATGCGGTTGCAGTAACCCGCCATGGCCTCGTCGACCGAGTTGTCCACGACCTCCCAGACGAGGTGGTGCAGGCCGCTGGTGCCGGTCGAGCCGATGTACATCCCGGGACGCTTGCGGACCGGTTCGAGGCCCTCCAGGACGGCCATGTCGCGGGCGCTGTAGCTGCCCGCGCGGGCGTCCTTTTGCCCTTCTTCGACGGTCGTTTGCATCACCATGGACGCGGCCTTTCCAGCGGGGGTAGACAGGACATCGGGCCGCCGGCCGCCGAGGCGCAAAATCGCAGGTCAGCAGCCCGAAATTCGATAGCTGTAGTTTACCAGAGGGGGGTGTCGGTTCCGGCCCAACGACACCCATTTCTTGGGGTTCTCAGCGACTTCCCCGGCGCCCCTTCGCGTCCCCGGCGCCCACCACACGGAAGCGGATCTCGGTGAGCTCTTCCGTTCCCGCTTCGGCCTGTAGCTTCGTCAGCAGTTGCGCCGCCAAGAAGCCGAGTTGAGCCGCCCACGCAGGCTCGTCGACCTCCACCACTAACACTCCGCCGCGCAGCGATCGCGGCCGCGCGTGGGATGCGATCTCGGGGCCCACCAACTCCTCCCACCCGGAGAAAACCGCGGACAGGGTAGAGGCCTTCGGCCCGCCGATCGACGCCGTAACCCGGTCCAAAGACTCCCCGACGCGCTTCGGATCGCGCTCCCATTCCGCCGGCCCGGACGGCTTCCAGGTGCTCACCGCAACAGCTTCCCGCCCTCAACCCGGTAGCGCGCCGCGATCTCAGCACCCGACGGCACGGCTCCTGCGGTCGTGACGATCGCCTGCCCGCGCGGCAGACACGCCAACAACGACTCCGACCTCGTGGCATCCAGCTCCGAAAACACATCGTCCAGCAGCAGGATCGGGGAGCTTCCTATCCGCTCGGTCACGAGATGGTGGCCCGCGACACGGAGGGCGAGCGTCAGCGACCGCTGCTCTCCCTGCGACGCGTGGGTGCGCGCTGGAAAGTCGCCTACCCGCATCTCGAGCTCGTCGCGGTGAGGACCGACGGTGGTCACCCCACGCCTGAGGTCGTCCCGGCGTGCTTCGCGCAACGCGTCCTCCAGCGGCCCGCGCCAGCTGCGTTCGTACCTGAGCCTTATCGCGTCCCTCCCCCGCTCCGACACGGCGGCCGCCAGCCGCGCGTAGGCCTCGCCCGCCAACGGCTCGAGCGCGCCGGTCAGCGAATCCCGGACCGACGCCAGTTTCTCTCCTGCGGACGAAAGCTTCGAATCCCACACATCGAGGGTCGCCTCGACGTCTCGCGGGACCGGGCTGGCCGCAGCGGCGGACTTCAAAAGGGCATTTCGCTGCTTGAGCACCCGCTCCACCTCGGTGATCGTGTCGCCGTGCCTGGGGTGCAGAGCCACGAGAAGGTCGTCGAGGTACTGGCGCCTCTCCTGGGGGCCACCCTTGACGAGCGAAAGGTCGTCCGGTGAGAACACTGTCACCTGGAAGAAGCCGAGCAGATCCCGGGAACGCTTCAATGGTTGCCCGTTGACCTGGACCCGATCGCGCCCCGCGACGTTGACCTCCGCTTCGACGAGCACGCGGCGCGACTCGCGTGAACCTTCAGCCCGCACGATCGCGCGCTGCACCGCAGGCTCGCCTGGGCGCGCTACCCGCACCAGTACCTCGCCGGGGCTGCCCCTAAACGACTTCAGCGTCGCCAGATAGGCGATCGCCTCCACCAGGTTGGTCTTGCCCTCCCCGTTCGACCCGCTGACCAGCGTCAGCCCCTCAGAGGCCGGCGAGAACTCCGCTTCGGTGTAACTGCGGAAATCCGTCAGCCACAGACGGTCGACGTGCACCGTCGACACTCACGACACGCGGACGGGCATCAACAGGTACAGGTAGTCGTCGCCCTCGGTCGGCCGCAGCGTGGCCGGCTTCAACGCATCGAGGGTGTCGAGCACCACCTCGTCTCCCGTGACCGCCTCCACCCCGTCGATCAGGTAGTTCGGGTTGAAAGCGACCGTCATCTCCGCACCCTCGTACTTGGCGTCGACATCCTCGGTGGCGGTTCCCCAGTCGGTCGTGATGACCGTGAGCTCTATTCCGGTGGGACGCAGCGCGATCCGCACGGGCGTCGTCGCGTCACGTGCGAGCAGCTTCACTCGCCGAACGGCGTCCAGCAGAGCTTCGCGCCCGACGATCAACCGGTTCGGGTAGTTGGACGGGATGAGCTGCCGGTAGTTGGGGAACTCACCCTCGATCAGCCGGGTCGTCAGAGACACCCCCGGCAACCCGAAGGTCGCATCATGGGCGCCCAGCCTCAGTGTGATCTCGCCCGCGTCCCCACCGAGAAGCCGCATCAACTCGTTTAAGGCGCGGGACGGCACCAGTACCTTCTGGCCTTCGGGAATCACTCCCAGGCCGCGCACGTCGCGCACCGCCAACCTGTACGAGTCGGTAGCCACCATCCGCAGCCCACCCTCTTCCGTGGCCATCAGCACACCGGTCAGGATCGGCCGCGAATCTTCACCTGATGCGGCGCGCGTCACCTGTCTCAGCGCGTCCGCCAGACCCGATGCCGGCAACGTCACAGTCTCGCCAGTAGGTGCTGGAAGCCGCGGGAAATCGTCGGAAGGATGGGTCCGAACGGTGAAGTGAGAACGCCCGGACGCGATCCTGAGCTCTTCATCATCGGATTCGAGGCTGACCGCTCCAGGCTCCAGTGCCCGCACGATGTCTGTGACCAGACGGCCCGGAGCAACGACGACCCCGTCGGATCCCCCGCCCACCGCCGCCTCCACCGTGATCGTGAGATCCAGGTCGGTACCGGTCACCTGCAACTTGTCGCCGACAACGGAAAGCCTGATTCCTCCTAGCACCGGAAGCGCCCCGCTCCTGCCGGCCACCGCCCTTCCCGCTGTGCTCAGGGCTTCTACCAGGACATCACGTTCGCATCGCAACTTCACCGCAGTGCCTTCCCTACTTCTCTTCTTTGAATTGAAATTCTTTGGTAGCAGCCGTAATAGGGGCTGTGGATTGTGGAAAAACCATCATCGGTCCTGGTCGGAGACCATTGGGATCACCTGGGACCGTCCCCAGGATCCCACAGCCTTGGGACCCCTCCACGGATGCCCTGTGGGGAGTCGAAGCACCGTCCCCTGAAATCACATCGCGCCGACACAAGCGTTCCGCAGCCCGGTCCCCACCCATCTAGCTGCCGCCCTTGATGTTGTAGATCAGCTCGGTCACGTCGTCGTAGACCTGGCGCCTCTCCTTCATCAGGCGGGAAACCTTCTCGACAGCGTGGATGACGGTTGTGTGGTCGCGCCCACCGAACTCGCGCGCGATCGCGGGGTAGCTGTACTCGGTCAGTTCCCTGAACAGGTACATGCCGATCTGCCTGGCGTTCACCAAGGGACGGCGCCGGCTGGTGCCGCACAGATCGTCGACCGAGAAGCCGAACGCGGACGCGGTCGACTCGAGGATCAGCTGCGGCGTGATCTGGCGTGGCCGGTCCGCGTCGAGGATGTCGGAGAGGACGCGGGCCGCGACGTCGAGGGTGGGAGGCTCCCTGTTGAGGCTCGCGAAGGCCGAGACGCGGATGAGAGCGCCCTCCAACTCGCGGATGTTGTCCCTGACGTGAGTCGCGATGAGCTCCAGAACGTCCCCCGGGATCGGGACGCGCTCCCCGTCCGCCTTTTTCCGGAGGATCGCCAGGCGCGTCTCTAGCTCGGGCGGCTGGACGTCCGTCGTCAGCCCCCACTCGAATCGGCTGCGCAGCCGGTCCTCCAGCGTGGCGATCGACCTCGGATGGCGGTCGGACGACAGGACGATCTGCTTCGATCCCTCGTAGAGCCAGTTGAACGTGTGGAAGAACTCCTCTTGGAGCCCCTCCTTGCCCTCCATGAACTGGATGTCGTCTACGAGCAGGACGTCGCACTCCCGGTAGCGGCGCTTGAACGTGGTCTGGCCGTTGGTGCGTATGGCGTCGACGAAGTCGTTCATGAACGTCTCGGTGGACAGATAGCGCACCCGCTTGCCAGGGAAGTTCTGGACCACGTAATGCCCAATGGCGTGCAGGAGGTGTGTCTTGCCTAGCCCCGAGTCGCCGTAGATGAAGAGCGGGTTGTAGCTCTCCGCCGGCGTTTCGGCTACCCGCTGGGCCGCGGCGTGGGCGAAGCGGTTCGACGCCCCGATGACGAACGCCTCGAAGGTATATCTGGGGTTCAAAGACGGGCCGTCAGCGCGGGTCACGGCGGGAACCTCCGGCACCCCCCGTGTTTCTACATGGTGGCCCGGAGGCTGCGTTTGTACGCCCTCAGCAGGGAATTCAGTTGTGGTGGGGCTGTGTTGGGAGTCCGTTGTGACTGCGTTGATATCCACAGGACGATCGGCACCGGTGGGAGCCGGTCGCACCACGATCTGGACCTCGAGCGGCCCGCCGGAGGCCTGCTGGGCGGCCTGGCCGATCAGAGGTACGTACCTCTCGACCAAACGGTCCCTGACCAGGGAACTTGGAGCTGAAAGGGTCAGGTTCCCCTCCTCCAGTCCTTCGGGTCGCACCTCCGCGAACCAGGTCATCCATACAGCATCGGAAACCTCCGCCCTGAGGACGTCGGAACACGTTGTCCACAGCTCCTTCACCATCGTCACTTGGACTTTGTGCCTCCCACCTGTCCGAGATCCACAAGTTGTTCCACAAGTTGTGGAGAACTCGGCTGGGAGACGAGGCGGCAGGGCTCACGCCCCGTTACCCGTGCCCCCCTGGGGAAGAAGCCGATCTCCGGCACCTTCGATTCCCCCGCTGGTGGGGTTCCTCTCGGGTGCGAGAGAGCAAAGCTAGCACCGCGCGGGGTCCCGCCAATCAAGCCTCGCGGCTTTTTTGGGCGTCTATTGGCACGCCCGCGAACAACGACAGAATTTTCGCCGTCACACCCCCTCCTTATGGTCGAGAGACATGGAGGTGCAGCGACGTCGCCCGGCGGTTTGCGGTTATCCACGCAACCGGGAAGTTGTCCCCGTCGAATCCACAGGGTTTTGGGTCTGGAAGCCCACAGACCGGCCGTAGTTAGGTAGGCGCTCCATGGTTCAGGCGATCGACGAAGCTCGCCGGCGGTCGAGGCAATCGCCGAGAGTTCCACCACACAACCTCGACGCGGAGCAGTCGCTGCTAGGAGCGATGCTCCTTTCCCGCGATGCGATCGCCGCCGCGGTGGAGTTCTGCGGCAACGACGACTTCTACAAGCCGGCGCACGCCCACATCTTCGATGCAGTCACGACGCTTTACAGCCGTGGAGAGCCCGCGGACCCCGTGACCGTCGCCGACGAGCTCGGGCGCGCTGGGCTGCTGGAGGCGGCGGGCGGTCTCGCGGCGCTGGTGTCGTTGCAGGCGGACACCCCGGCGACGACGAACGCGAGCCGCTACGCGCAGATCGTCGAGGAGCACGCCCTGTTGCGGAGGCTGATAGCGGTCGCCGGCGAGATCGCTGAGATGGGCTACAGCGTTCCCGAGGACGTCACGGCCGCGGTCGACCAGGCCGAGGCGATGGTGTTCGACATTGCGGAGCGCCGGGTGACCGACACGCTCAAGCCGCTGCAGAGCCTGCTCATGGCGAGCCTGGACCGGCTCGAGAGCCTGTACACGCGAGGCGAGTCGATCACCGGTGTCCCGACGGGATACGTCGACTTGGACGAGAGGCTTTACGGGTTGCAGCCGTCGTCGTTGGTGATCGTAGGGGCCAGGCCCGCCATGGGTAAGGCGCTCGCATTGGACACGCTCATCCCGACTCCTGGCGGCTGGACGACGATGGGTGCGGTCCAGGTCGGGGATCAGGTGTTCGACGAGTCCGGTGTCCCGTGCTCCGTTTCTTACATCTCGCCCATCTATGAACAGCGTTCGTGTTACAGCGTCGAGTTCGATGACGGGTCGAGCCTGGTAGCCGACGCCGAGCATCAATGGTTTGCATACGACCTTCCGGCCTGGAAGTCAGCGAGGGAAAGGCACCGCCTTTCGGGCCGCCCCGGTCCCTTGCGCCCGAGCCTTGCGCGAGATCAGAGCTCGAGATGGAAGTTGCCCAGGGTCGTCACGACGCAACAGATGCTCGACGAGGGCGTCCGTACTGACGACGGCTGTCCGCGATGGTACCTACCGTTGAGCGCCCCGTTGGAACTGGCCGAGCAGGATCTGCCGGTCGATCCCTACGTGCTGGGGTGCTGGCTCGGAGGCGGCCGCACGGCTGGAACCGGGATGACCATCGGCAATGAGGACGTTGCTCATTTCGAAGCCCAGTTCGCCGTTGCCGGTTATCCCCTCGTCCATCGAGGAGGGATCGAATATGCGACGACCCCGGTACCGGGTCAGGGGGCCTGGCAGGGGTACCGAGGCGAGAAGCGGGTGCTGGCCAGGGAACTGCAGGAACTGAACCTCCTGGGTGGTTCGATCAAGCACATCCCCGAGGTTTATCTGCGGTCGTCGTTCAAGCAGCGCCTCTCCTTGCTGCAGGGCGTCCTGGACACCGATGGGTATGCCAGTTCTCAGGGTGGAGCCGAATTGTGTCTGGCGAATCGTCACCTGTGTGAGCAGATGCGGGAGCTGGTGTGCTCGCTCGGCCACAAGCCCGGGCAGATCAAGGAGAAGCGGATCCCTCTAGCGGACGGTCGGACTGCGGTCGCCTGGCGATTCACGTGGACTCCCCTCGATCCCGTGTTCCGCATGGAGCGCAAGGCCGAGCGATTGCGCCGCTTCGGGTCTCACCCTCGGTTCGGCAAGGCGAGCCGTCGCACGGTGACTGCGATTCGCCCCGTCGACTCGGTGCCCGTCAAATGCATAACGGTCGACTCGCCATCCCACCTGTATTTGGCCGGCAAATCAATGATCCCGACGCACAACACGGCATTCGCTTTGGGCATGGCAGCGCATGCCGCGGTCGAGGCGCGGATACCGACCTTGATCTTCTCGCTCGAGATGGGCCACGAGGAGATCACCCAGCGACTCCTGGTCTCCGAGGCACGGGTGGACTCGGGCCGGATCCGCAACGGCCGGCTCACCGACAGCGACTGGCCCAAGATCAGCCAGGCAGTCGCGAGGTTGAGCGACGCGCCGCTGTTCATCGACGACAACCCGAACCTCACCGTCATGGAGATCCGGGCCAAGGCGAGGCGCCTGAAAGCCCGTGAGGGCCGGCTGGGACTGATCATCGTCGACTACCTCCAGCTGATGTCGGGGCGAACCTCGGCCGAGAACCGGCAGATCGAGGTCTCGTCCATCAGCCGCGGTCTGAAGGTGCTCGCCCGAGAGCTCGAGGTGCCCGTGGTTGCCCTGTCGCAGCTCTCCCGGAACCTGGAGATGCGTGCCGACAAGCGGCCCATTCTTGCCGACCTGAGGGAAAGTGGGTCCCTGGAGCAAGACGCCGACGTCGTCATGTTCCTCTACAGGGATGAGATGTACAACCCCGACTCCGCGGACCGCGGCACAGCTGAGGTGATCGTCGCCAAGCACCGCAACGGTCCCACCGGCAAATGCCAGCTGGCCTTCTTGGACCACCACACCCGCTTCGCCAACATGGCCAGGATGTAAGGATCCGACAGTTCTCCGGGGGCCTCAGAACGGGGCGATTAGCCTGCGACTACCTCGACCGTGATCCGGAACTCGACGTCGGAGTGCAGCTTCACCTGAACCTCGTGCGTGCCGGTGGACTTGATCGGCTCGTCGAGTTGCAGGCGCCGGCGGTCGAGATTGACCTTGGCCTGGTGGGAAACGGCCTCGGCGATGTCGGCCGAGGTGACCGAGCCGAAGAGCCTGCCGCCGGATCCTGCCTTGGCGGGGATCCGGATGACCATCGGCACGAGGGTGCGCGCCACGACCTCCGCAGACTCACGGTCTCGTGCATCTTTGAGGTCGCGGGCTTTGCGCATGGCGGCCGCCTGGGCGGTGACACCGGCCGTCGCCGCGATGGCGTGACCCTTTGGTAGCAGGTAGTTGCGGGCGTAGCCGTCGGCTACGTCGACGATGTCTCCGCGCTTGCCGACATGGTCGAGATCCGTCCTGAGTACGACGCGCACCTATACCTCGCTCTCTGCCATCTCGGCGGCCTCGGTGTTCTCGCCCTCTTCGCCGACGTCCTTTCCGTCGTCGAGCACGAGCCCGTCCTCCATACCTTCAGTCTCGACTCCTTCGGGTCCGAGAGCGTCCTCGCGGCGGCCGCGCGGGGGCCTGCCGGGCCCCCGCTCGTTGACCGTGCGCTGCGTGTACGGAAGCAGCGCGAGTTCGCGCGCGGTCTTGATGGCCACTTGGACATCCCGCTGGTGTTGGGCGCAGTTCCCGGTGACACGCCGAGCCCTGATCTTGCCCCTGTCGCTCATGAAACGACGCAGCAGGTTGACGTCCTTGTAGTCCACCCATGGGGCGTGGTCCTTGCAGAAGACACAGACCTTCTTCTTGCCGCGCGGGCGCGTGTCCTTGAGGGTCCGCTTGGCGCCGCGGTCCCGATCGTTGTTGCGGGCCATCGCTTAGAAGGGCTCCTCTTCGTAGTGGTACTCGGTCGGCGCTTCGTTGGACACCTGGCGTCCACCGCCGCCGTAGCTCTGGCCTCCCCCGTCCGGCGCGCGGCGCTCGTTCTTGGTGATGCTCACCGTCGCCCAGCGCAAGCTCGGCGCCACCTCGTCAGCCGTGATCTCGATCTTCGAACGCTTCTCCCGCTCGGCCGTCTCCCAGCTGCGCTGGTCGAGGCGTCCGTTTACGAGCACCCGGGCGCCCTTGGACAACGACTGGGCAGCGTTCTCCGCGAGCTGTCCCCAGCAGACGACGTCGAAGAAGGACGTCGCCTCCTCCCACTCCTGGTTCTGCCGGTTCTGCCACCGGCGGTTGACGGCGACGCCGAAGGTGGCGGTGGCCTGACCGGACGGCGTGAAACGCAGCTCCGGGTCGCGGGTCAGGTTCCCGACGATGCTCACATGGTTTCCGTTGGACATGGCTAGTTCGCTCCGTTCGCGTTGGCTTCCGCCGGTGCGCCGTCGGGGCCGGCCGTGGTGGCGGGGGTCGTTGAGACCTTGCCCGCTGCCTTCTCCGGCAGACGGATCACCTTGTGGCGGATCACTTCGTCTGCGAGTCCGAGCATCCGGTCCACACTGTCGACTGCCGCTGGCTCGGCCTTGGCCTCGACCAGCACGTAGTAGCCCTCGCTGCGGTGGTGCACTTCGTACGCGAAGCGCCGCTTACCCCAGCGGTCCACCTTGTCCACCGTGCCACCGTTGCTGGTGATGGCCTGGGTGGCTCGGTCGACGACTTCCCGGATGGCGTCCTCTTCCAGGCCGGCGTCGAGGATGACCATGACTTCGTAGTGCCGCATCGCGGCTCACCACCTCCCTATGGACCCGGCCTTCGGCTCGGGGCCCCGGACGATCCGGAGCAGGGTCTTGTTGTGAAGACATGGCATGGTACTCGACGCTTGCGATACCGGTCCCGGCAGCCTCCGTGAAACAGCAAGGCGGCTGCGGGACGACTAAGTGATGGGCGCATCCTCGCGCGGCCATGTGACAATGAGCCGTGCCTGCCGACCAGCAACTGCTCGGTGACCCGCCCGAAGGTTTGGTCCGCGTGCTGCGGCGCGCGGCATGGGCGCTCGTCGCCCTCGGCGTCGTTGCATTCCTGATCGTCGGTGCCAAGCGGCCGGCGAACCCCTACCTGCTCGCTCCCGACGGCCGCCTTAGCGCGCAGGGGTTGCCGGGCTTCGCGACCGCACGGCTGGCCGTGACCCCCGGCTACGGGCTCCACGCGCCCTCCGGCGCATGCGTTCTGGTGGCGTCGACGAGCGCGCAGCAGTCCGTCGGTCTGATGGGCCAGACGTCCCTGCACGGCTTCGCCGGCATGGCTTTCCGCTTCTCCCACCCGGCCGAGACCAACTTCTACATGAAGGACACGCTGATCCCGCTCACCGTCGCCTGGTTCGGGGCAGACGGGGGTTACCTGGTGTCGGTGGACATGAAGCCCTGCCCCACGACCCAATCGATATGCCCGACCTACGGGCCGGGGGTCCCGTACCAGCTGGCGCTGGAAGTCCCGCAGGGCAAGCTGGGCTCACTCGGCATCGGGCCGGGGTCGGTTCTGCACCTCGGGGGTTCGTGCTCGGCCTGACCGTCCGGCCTGGGCCTCGGGGTGCAAGCGGTGCGAGCGCCGCAAGCGCCGCAAGCGGACAGAGTTCGTTGAGGCAGGTGGGGGACGGTCCAACCCTGTCCCCTTGGGGTACGCCTCAAGTGGAGCAAGTGGACAGAGTCCGCGTCCTCATGTATCGGTTGCTCCGAACCCTGTCCGCTTGTGACCCCGACCGCCCGCCGGCGCCCCGACCGACCGACCGCCCGCCGGCGCCCCGACCGACCGCCCGCCGGCGCCCGATCAGTAAAGCGAGATGACCGGCGCCAGCTCCGCCGCGACCTCGCCGGCGAGGCCGCCGCCAAGATGATAGGTCTCCGCATCCGACGGGAACCGGCCGCTGCGCACGTCCTCGGCCCACTCGCGCAAGCCGGCGACGGCATCGGACTTCAAGGACGCGTAGCGGCGGACGAACTTCGGCGCCGGCCGGTCGTCCAGGCCGAGAACGTCGTGGAACACCAGGACCTGACCGTCGCAGTGGATGCCGGCGCCGATGCCGATCGTGGGGATCGAGAGCGAGTCGGTGATCAACTGGGCGACGACGTCCGGGATCCCCTCCAGCACCACGGCGAAGCACCCGGCGTCCTCGAGAGCGCGCGCATCTTGTACCAGCATGCGGGCAGCGTCGAGGTCCTTCCCCTGCACCCTGAAGCCGCCCATCGCGTGGAACGACTGCGGCGTCAGCCCGAGATGGCCCATCACCGGGATCTCCGCGTCGATGATCGCCGAGATCACGGGCGCCCTCTTGGCGCCGCCTTCGAGCTTCACCGCCTGGGCGCCGGCGCGCACCAGGGACGCAGCGTTGACGACCGCTTCGCCGACAGTTGTGTGGTAGCTCATCCACGGCATGTCCGCCACGACCATGGGCGCCGGCCGCGCGCGGGACACGGCGGCGACGTGGTGCGCCATGTCATCAACCGTCACCTGCAGGGTGTCCTCGTAGCCGAGCACCACCATGGCGACCGAGTCACCGACGAGGATCAGATCGACACCCGCGGCGTCGGCCACCCGCGCCGAGGGGGCGTCGTAGGCGGTCACCATCACGAGCGGGTCACCGCTTCCCTTCCGCGCGCGAACAGAAGGCGCGGTGTGCGTAGGGGCCATAGAGCTACCTCCTTTTCCGTCCAGCGCCTCGCGGCTGCCGGCGGGTTCTCGTCCCGAGACCTCTCCAACTCTATCCGCCGGACGGCGCGGTGGTACTGGTCGTGGGTTGCGTCGTAGGCGGTGAAGTCGTAGGCGGTGATGTCGTCGGAGGCGACGTAGTGGGTGGAGGCGGAGAGGTGCTCGGTGTGGGCGGGTTGGTCACGCTCGGCGCGGACGTGGTCGAGGTCTGCGACCCGGGCCCGGACGACACGGGGGGTGCGGTCTCACCCGGATACAACAACGACGACGCCGACGGCGGCGTGAGCATCTTCCCGGTAAGGGCCGGCGCTGCCGGGAACGGCCCCCCGTACTTCGGCATGGAGGTCAGGAGGGACTTCATGTAGTCGTGCCACAACCCGGCCGGGATGGTGCCGCCCTGCACGTACCCCATTGGCTTGTCGCCGCTGGCGTAGCCCATCCAGACCGCGGTGGTGAGCTTCGGCGTGTACCCGATGAACCAGGCGTCGGCCGAGTTCTCCGTCGTCCCGGTCTTCCCCGCTACCGGGAACGGGAGGTGACCTGCCGCGACGCCCGTACCCCGCTGCACCACCTGCTGCAACACGTAGTCCATCTGCGCCGCCTGCGCGGGGGTCAGCACCACGCTGCTCTGCGGCTGGACCGGCAACGGCAACGACTTCCCCCCAGCCGTAGTCACCCTCGTCACCAACAGAGGCCGGTGGTACACACCCCCGTCAGCGAACGTCGCGTACGCGGACGCCATCTCGAGTGGCGACACGTCGGCGGTCCCGAGGACCTGGGACGGGTACGCGCCGGCCATCTCCTTGGGACTGATCCCGAGCGCCTCGGCCATCGAGTCGAGTTTGTCGGCGCCGATCTTCATGACCACCTGCGCGTACACGGTGTTGATCGAGTGCACGGTGGCGTCCACGAGGGTCAGGGTCGGCGCCGGCGTCTCGCCTTCGAAGTTCGTCACCTTCCAGGGGGTCCCGTTGGCGTTGCCGTGAGGCACGATGTACTGCGGTGGCGCCGGGAAGACCGAGTTGGCGGAGTAGCCCTCCCGCAGGACCTCGGCGAGCATGAAGGCCTTGAAGGTGGAACCCGCCTGGCGGCCGCTGCCGCCCCCTGCGGCGCCCAACGCCAGGTTGACCGTCGACGTGCCGTAGTCCTGGCCTCCCACGAGCGCCTTCACGGCCCCCGTGTCGTCGACGGACACCAGCGCGCCGGACGGTGTCCCCTTTGCGGGGCTGAGCGGGCTGCCCTTTCCGTAGACGGCGTCGTACGCCTGGGCCTGCATCGCCGGGTCGAGCGTGGTTGTGACCCGCAGACCTCCCCCGTCGACCAGCGCGCGACCGTACTTCTGGTACAGCTCTTGTCGGACGGCGGCGATGAAGTAGGCCTCACCGGTCGGGTCGGCAGTTCCGGCACTCGTCGAGGCGGTCGGCCGGATCACGTACGACGAGAACGGCATCGCCTTCACCGCACCCGCCTGCTGGCTCGTGATCTTGTGATCGCGGACCATCGCGTTCAACGTGTCGTCCTGGTTCTGCCTGGCCAGCGTCGGGCTGTGCGCGGGGTCGGCCGCCTCGGGTTCGCGGATCAGCCCCGCCAGCAAGGAAGCCTCGGGCAGTCCCAGTTGATGGACGGGCTTGCCGAAGTAGGCCATCGACGCGGCCTCGACGCCATAGGCGCCGCGTCCCCAGTAGATGGTGTTCAGGTAGTTCTGCAGGATCTGCTTCTTCGACTCGCTCCTGGACAGACGGATAGCCAGCAGTGCTTCCTCGATCTTGCGGGTCACCGTCCGCTTCGAGTTGAGGTAGGCCTGCTTCACGTACTGCTGCGTGATGGTCGAGGCGCCCTGGAGGTGCCCCCCCGTGACGTCGGCGACCCCGGCCCGCAGGATGCTGATGGGGTTGAGGGCGCCCTCCGTGAAGAAGTGCCGGTCCTCGGTCGACACCACCGCGTTGACGACGACCGGTGGGACCTGCTTCAGGGTCACGTTGATCCGGTTCTGTTGGGAAAAAGACGCGATGACGTGAGCGCCGGACGCGTCGTAGATGAGGGTCGTCTGCTTGAGGGGTTTGGGGGCCGGCAGCTTCAGGTGCGAGAACATGTAGAGCCCGGTGGCGATGATTGCGAAGAAGAGCAGCGCAACGCCGAACAGCCACCTCCGCCACCTCCAGATCCGGCCGTGGGAGGGCTCGTCGTGAGCGCGGCGGCTCACCGGTCCTTCCCGCGTTAGCACGGGAGGGCTCTTACCCAATCAGCGGCGGGAAGTGACGGCGAAGCTGCGCGCGAGGTGGTTCCACGCGCAAAGAGGGCAAACCTCGACGACGTAGCAGGCGAGGTCCCGGGCTGTCCGGGAGAGCCTCGACAGCTCTTTGTTGGAGGTGACGCACGTGCCCGACGGGGGAAGCCTCGGCCCGAAGACGTAGGACACGAACCGGAGCTTGGCGTCCTCGCAGATGGGGCAGTCGTCGTTGCTCTCCTCGCCGACATTGATGGCCGCCCGGAGCAGCTCGGGGTGCGCGTCGCAGACGTCGAGGCGGGAGAGCCTGCCCTTGCGGTACTCCTTCACGACGGCGTTGCGAGCCAGGGTGTAGTCGACCTCCCCGGCCAGTCGCGAGCCCGCGCCGGCGGCCCGCAGCATGTCCGGGCGAGCGCTCATCATCCCAGGCACCCTACCGTTCGCGGCGTCCGGCGGCGGGACTCCCTGTACACCTATCTACCGCCGATATATCGGAACGATACATCGAGCTGCTATAGTTACCGTCGTGCTGGAACTAGCGATCCTCGGGCTGCTGAAGGAGCAGGAGCTCCACGGCTACGAGCTGAAGAAGCGCCTGTCGGAGACGCTCGGGTTCGCCAGCGGGGTGTCGTTTGGGTCGCTGTATCCGGCACTCGCCCGACTCGAAGCAGCGGGGGCCGTCAAGGCGGTGGACGCGCTGGCGTCGCCGGCGGCGCCGATCCCCCTCACGGGATCGCTCGGCGGGGAGCTGGCGGTGTTCCGGGCGCGCAAGGCCGGGTCGCGCGGCAGCCGGGGCAAGAAGGTCTACGGCATCACCGAGCGCGGCGAGGCGCTGTTCGAGGAACTGCTCGCCACCGAGACCCAATCGAGCGACGACGAGCGCGTGTTCAACCTTCGGCTCGCCTTCGCCCGCTACCTGCCGCCCGACGCGCGCTTGGGGATGCTCGAGCGCCGGCGGGCCCATCTACTCGAGCGCCTCGTCCAAGTGCGCGCTCGCGTCAAGGCCCTCCGTGAGGGCGACCGCTACTCGCGCAGCCTCGTCGAGCACGACCGCGACTCGGCCGAGCGCGATTTGACCTGGATCGAACAACTGATCGCCAACGAGAGGGCCGCCTCGTTCTCTCGTGGAGAGGCGGTCGGTGCCGCGCCGGTCCCGTCTTTTTCCAAGAACCAGGAGGACAACAACCAATGAGCAACAAGATCCGGGTCGCCATCGCCGGTGTCGGCAACTGCGCAAGCTCGCTCGTGCAGGGCATCGAGTACTACCGGGACGCCGATCCCACCGACACGGTCCCCGGTCTCATGCACGTGACCCTGGGCGGCTACCACGTGCGCGACGTCGAGTTCGTGGCGGCGTTCGACGTCGACGCGGCGAAGGTCGGGCTCGATCTTGGCAAGGCCATCTTCTCCGGGCAGAACAACACCATCCGTTTCGCAGCGGTCGGCGACCTCGGCATCACCGTCCAGCGCGGCCCGACGTTCGACGGCCTCGGCAAGTACTACCGCCAGACGATCGAGGAGTCTCCTGTCGAGCCCGTGGACGTGGCGTCGGTACTTCGCGAGAGCAAGGCTGATGTGCTCGTCTCGTACCTGCCCGTCGGGTCGGAAGAGGCACAGAAGCACTACGCCACCGCCTGCCTCGAGGCGAAGGTGGCCTTCGTCAACGCGATCCCCGTGTTCATCGCGAGCGACCCCGAGTGGGCCGCGAAGTTCGCGAACGCGGGTGTGCCGATCGTCGGCGACGACATCAAGAGCCAGGTCGGCGCCACCATCGTTCATCGCATCCTCGCCCGCCTGTTCGAGGACAGGGGTCTGGTGCTCGACCGGACGTACCAGCTCAACGTCGGCGGCAACATGGACTTCAAGAACATGCTCGAGCGGGAGCGTCTCGAGTCCAAGAAGATCTCCAAGACCCAGTCGGTCACCAGCCAGCTGGACAACGGCATCGAGGCGGACGACGTCCACATCGGCCCTTCCGATCACGTCGCCTGGCTGGACGACCGCAAGTGGGCCTACATCCGCCTGGAGGGCCGCAACTTCGGCGACGTGCCGTTGAACGTCGAGCTGAAGCTCGAGGTCTGGGACTCGCCCAACTCGGCCGGCGTGATCATCGACGCGCTTCGCTGCGCCAAGATCGCCTCCGACCGCGGCATCGGCGGCGCGTTGCTCGGCCCCTCCGCGTACTTCATGAAGTCGCCCCCGGTGCAGTACCACGACGACGTCGCGCACCGGATGGTGGAGGAGTTCGCTGCCGGCGAGTCGTAGATCACCCGACGAGTCGTAGACCACCTAGAGTCCGCGGCTGTGAGTGAGATCGCAGCCGCATGGGACCGCGGCGCCGCCTCCTACCAGGCGGCCGCCGCGCTTCCGACAGACGTCGCCCACTACGGGCCCGGGTTGCCCACCGAGGCCGACCTGCGCCTGCTCGGCGACCTCAAGGGCAAGCGCGTCCTCGAACTCGGGTGCGGCGGCGCGCAAACGTCGATCGCGTTCGCGAAGCACGGAGCCACCGCGATCGGCGTCGACTTCTCCGCCGCGCAGCTCGAATACGCCAGGGCTTTGTGCGAGGCGGAGGAGGTGCGCGTCGAGCTCCGCCATGGCGACATGGCCGACCTCGCCTTCCTGCGTGCCGACACGATCGACCTCGTGTTCTCGGCGTTCGCCTTCGGGTACGTCGAGGATCTCAACCGGGTGTTCCGTCAGGTGCACCGGGTGTTGAAGGTCGGCTCGCCGCTGGTGTTCTCGTTGCCGCACCCTGCGGCGCGCTTGGTCGCCGGCGCCGGCTCCGGCGTGGTCGGACCGGGACCGCGCTCGTACTTCGACACCCGCCCCTACGAGTCCACGTTCGGCGGTGTGCGCTCGCCGGCGTACCACCACACCTTCGCCGATCTCTACATGGGCCTCCACCGCTCCAGCTACCGGGTCGACCTGGTGCTCGAACCCGAGCCGGTCGTCGCCGGCGCCGGTGGGGTGGCGCTGGTGCCGCCGGCGCTGATCATCCGCGCCCGCAAGGAGGGCAACTAGCCGCCCGACGGAACCCCACGGGTGCTGCTTCGACCTACCGGTACGCTGGCTCGCCGTGATCCCGGACAGGCTGCAGCCGCTCGTCGATGAGACCCGTGAGATCGCGGCGCGCTTCGATGGCGCCGGTCACCGGCTCTACCTGGTCGGCGGGATCGTCCGTGACGCCGTTCTCGGCAGGTTGCACGACGGCGGTGACCTGGATTTCACGACCGACGCTCGTCCCGAGGAAACCGAGGCGGTAGTCGCAGGCTGGGCCGACGCCGTGTGGACCCAAGGGAAGCGCTTCGGCACGATCGGCTTGCGGGCGGGTGGCCGCAACATGGAGATCACGACCCACCGGGCCGAGGCATACAGCAGCGACAGCCGAAAACCTTCGGTCGTGTTCGCCGATGCCGTCGAGGCGGACCTTTCACGGCGCGATTTCACCGTCAACGCCATGGCCCTGTCCCTGCCCGACCTCAAGCTGATCGACCCGTTCGACGGGGTCCGGGACCTCGCCTCCGGCCGTCTCCGCACGCCTCTGTCACCCGAGGAGTCCTTCACGGACGACCCGCTGCGGATGCTTCGCGCCGCGAGGTTCATCGCCGGTTACGGATTGGCCCCGGACCCGGCGCTGGTCGAAGCGGTCATCACGATGCGTTCGAGGCTGGACATCGTCTCCGACGAACGGGTCCGAGACGAGCTAGACAAGCTCATGGTCGTCGAGAAACCCGGCGAGGGCCTGTGGTTCTTGGTGCACACCGGCCTGGCCGAGGAATTCCTACCGGAACTGCCTTCGCTTGCACTCGAACAGGACCCCATCCACCGCCACAAGGATGTCCTCGCTCACACCATCGCGGTCGTGGACAACACCTCACCCGACCGACTTCTGCGTCTGGCGGCGTTGTTCCACGATGTGGGCAAGCCGAAGACCCGGTCTTTTGGTCCCAGGGGAACCGTCACCTTCCACCACCACGAGGTCGTCGGAGCGCGCATGACACGCGACCGGATGAGGGTGTTGCGGTATTCGGCCGAGGACGTCGAGACGGTGACCCGCCTCGTCGAACTGCACCTGCGATTCCATACCTACCGCATGGGGTGGACCGACAGCGCGGTGAGACGCTACGTGCGCGACGCCGGCCCGCTGCTCGATCAGCTCAACGAGCTCACTCGCTGCGACTGCACCACCCGCAACCCGGTCAAGGCGAAGGCGCTGGCACGGCGCATGGACGAGCTCGAGGAGCGCATCGCGGTGCTACGGACCCAAGAGGAGCTGAAGGCGATCCGGCCCGACCTCGACGGCAACGCGGTCATGGCGCGCCTTGGCATCCGGCCAGGCCCGGAAGTCGGTGAGGCCCTGGGGTTCTTGCTCGAGCTCCGGCTGGAAGAAGGGCCGCTCGGCGAGGAGGAGGCGGGGCGCCGGCTCGACGCCTGGTGGGCGCAGCGCCAGAGCGGCGCCGGCGCTACATAGTCTCCAGCAGCCCCGCCGCCTGCAAAGCAACGCGCAGGTCGTGCGGGTTGGTGGCCGCGGCCAGCGCGGCCCGCAGCGTGACCTCGCCGCTCTTGAAGAGCCCGAACAGGCTCTGGTCGAATGTCTGCATCCCGTGGTACTCGCCGTCCGCGATCAGCTCTTCGATCGTCTCGCCGCCGGCGCCCTTCGGGTCGATGATGCGGTCGGCGATGCGCCCGGTGACCACCATCGCCTCGACGGCGGGCACCCGGCCCTCACCCGAGGAGTGAGGCACCAGCCGCTGGCTGATCACGCCGCGCAGGACGCCGGCGATGGTCAAGCGGACCTGGTGCTGCTGGAACGGCGGGAAGAAGTCGACGATCCGGTTGATCGTCTCGGTCGCGTTGGTCGTGTGCAATGTGGACAGGACCAGGTGTCCCGTCTCAGCCGCCATCAACGCCGCGGAGACGGTCTCGACGTCGCGCATTTCACCGATGAGGATCACATCGGGGTCCTGGCGCAGCACCCGGCGCATCGCCTGCGCGTAGTCGCGGGTGTCGGTGCCGATCTCGCGCTGGCAGACCACCGAGCGCTTGTCGGGGTGCAGGATCTCGATCGGGTCCTCGATGGTGATCACGTTCGCCGAGCGCGTCTGGTTGATGTGGTCGATCATCGCCGCAAGGGTCGTGGTCTTGCCGGAACCCGTGGGCCCGGTGACCAGCACCATCCCGCGCGGCTCCTCGGCCAGCCGGGTCACGATCGGCGGCAGACCCAGATCCAGCACGGACATCGCCTGTGGCAGCACCCGACGGAGCACCATCGCGGCGCTCCCCCGCTGGCGGAAGGCGTTGCCCCTGAACCTGCCCATGCCCTCGACCGAGACCGAGAAATCTGCCTCCCCAGTGCGGTGGAACTCCTCGATCCGGTCGACGGGCATGATCACGCGCAGGCATTCCTCCACCTCGGTCCGCTCGATGGGAGGGAACGGGGTGGGGCGCAGGTCGCCGTTGACCCGCACCCGCGGCGGAGAGCCGCCCTTTACGTGAAGGTCGGACCCACCAACCTCGATCACATGGGTGAGCACGGCCTGCAAATCCAGCATCAGTCGGCTATCGGGATTGCCGGACCCCGGGTTAAGAGTGAAAAATACCGCCCGCCGCGCTACCGGCGTCTTTTTCCCTTTTCAACGCCCTTCGACGTGGATGCTCCGGGCTGCCTCCACGACGCCGCGGCCGGGGCCACCGGAGGTCACGCCCTCTGGGTGCACGCGTTCACCGGCCAGCGCCGCCACGCACGCCTCCGTGGACGCGGCGAGGGCTGCGAGGTCGTAGCCGCCCTCGAGGACCGCCACCCGGCGGCCCGCCGGCGCCAGGGAGCACAGCCGGGACGTCAACTCCGAGAAGTCGCCCGACGTGAGCCCGAGGTCGGTCAACGGGTCGTCGCGGTGCCCGTCGAAGCCTGCCGAGATGATCAACCAGGTGGAGGCGAACCTCTCCGCCACCGGGAACACCACCTCGTCCAGTGCGGCCAGGTACACATCGCCCGTAGCCCCGGGGGGGACCGGGATGTTCACCGTCGCCCCCAGGCCGTCGCCGGAGCCTCTCTCGGCGACCCGGCCCGTTCCCGGGTACAGCGGTGACTGGTGCAGCGACACGTACAAGACCCTGTCGTCGGAGTAGAAGGCGTCCTGCGTCCCGTTGCCGTGGTGGGCGTCGAAATCCACGATCAGCACCCTCTCCCCGGCATCCGCGAGAGCGGCGGCGGCGATGGCGACGTTGTTGAGCAGGCAGAACCCCATCGCCTGGTCGGGTGTTGCGTGGTGACCAGGGGGCCTCACCGCGACGAACGCGGCATCTGCTTCGCCGGCCCGCAACCGCTGCACGGCGTCGAGGGCACCCCCGGCGGCGGCCAGCGCTGCTTTCCACGATCCGACCGAGGCCGTCGTGTCCGCGTCGATGTGGCCGCCCCCGGCGAGGCAGAACGCCTCTATGGCGTCAACCGTCGCCGGGTCGTGCACCCTGGTGATCTCGTCCCTTGTCGCGTCCCTCGGGGTCACCACGACGGCGGCCTCGGAAGCCAGCGCCACCTCGAGTCCGCGATGAACGGCGGAGAGCCGGCTCGCCCGTTCGGGGTGGGCGCCTCCCGTGTCGTGTTCGGCGCAGGCCGGGTGCATCTCGATCAGTACGGGCACCGGCGCCATCACGCCAGGCTACGACCCTGCGGCCGGTATGGGCAGTAGCGTGGGGGCCCCGTGACAGCAGCGCCTGCCGACGTGATCAGCTGGGGGCGCGAGCGCGCTCGCACGGGTCGTTGGCGCGGCGACGACCACGTGGCCTACCTGACCCCGGTGGCCAACGCACCGCTCCTGTCGGCGGACTTCGTCAAGCGCTGCCTCGGAGCTCTGGCCGACCGCGGCTACGAGCGTGTCGTCACCGCCGCGCTCTCACCACTCGAACAGGCCGGTTTCCTCGCCGCGGGCTTCGACGTCGAACAACGACTCCACCTCCTCACCATCGACCTCGTGCCCCTCCTGCCGCCGGCGCCGCCGGGGCTGCGCCTCCGGCGGGTGCCACGCCGGCGGCGTGGCGAGGTTCTCGAGGTCGACCGCGCGGCCTTCCCTCCTTTCTGGCAGCTCGACGATGCCGGTCTGGTCGACTCGCTGAAGGCGACCCCAGCCGTGCGTTTCCGTATGGCTGTCGCTGACGGGCGGGGCGGGCCTGTCACGGGGTACGCGATCTGCGGCCGGTCGGGGTCCCGGGGCTTCGTGCAGCGCCTCGCCGTCCACCCGGAATACCAGGGCACCGGCACGGGACGCCGGCTCCTTCTCGACGGCCTTCGCTGGCTCGCGTCGCGCGGCGCGACTACCGCGGCGGTCAACACCCAGGAAGGCAACGACGCCGCCCTCTCTCTCTACACATCCACCGGCTTCCGCGAGGAGCCGGTCGGGTTGTCGGTCCTGTCGGCCGGCCTTAGGTGAAGGCGGTCGGGCGAGCGGCAGCGCTGGCGGCGGCGGCGGCAATAGCCTTCGCTGCCGCCGCGCCGATCCCGCCGAGCGCCGCCTCCCCCTCGCAGCCGAGCCTGTCGAGCATCGCGCAGCCGATCGCCGTCGAAGCGCAGTCACCCTGGGTAATGTCCGGCCAGGACTTCCACATGCGCCTCAAGATCACGGCGGCCGACGTGGCGACGGACAAGATCCAGGTGCAGGGCTTCAGCCGCCTGCATACCCGCAGCGACTTCGAGGCGGCAGTCCTGGGCACCGTGCAGGGCGGCTTCCATTACCCGGCAGTGGTCATGCCGCTGAGCCAGCTGCAACCGGACCCCCGGGGTGGCTACGACATCGACATCCCCGTCAACCCGTCGGGTTCCGCGACGCCGCAGGGGCCGGGAACCTTTCCGCCGTTCTCCGCCGTGGGCGACAGCGGGGTGTTCCCGTTACAGGTCGAGTTGTTCACGGCCGCCGGCGTCCCGGAAGGACGGCCACTGACGACCTTCCTTGTCTACGCGTCGGCCCAGGGGTCGCCTACAGGCCTGCCGAAGCTGAACGTCGCGGTCGTGGTACCGGTGCGGTCCCAGCCGTCGGTGGGATCACATGGCGGGATCCAACCAGTGGCAGCCTCCGAATCGTCACGCCTGCAGCAGCTGGTTGGGGTGTTCCAGGCACACCAGGACGTTCCGCTGAGCCTGGCGGTCTCACCACAGACGTTGGACGTGCTGCAGTCCGGCTCACCGACGGACCGCTCGACAGCAGCTTCGCTGGCGCCTCTCGGAAGCTCCGGTGTGGACGAAGTCCTCCCAGACACGTACGCCCGCGTGTCGATGGGAGACCTCATCGGCTCGGGTCTCGGTGGAGAACTGACCGCCCAGTTCAAGGCAGGGTCTTCGGCACTCGAGAAGGTGTTCCGAGCGGCACCGGCGGGTTCGACGTGGGTCTTCGACGGGCCCGTCGACCAGTCGGCGGTCGGGGCGGTGCTCGGGCGGCGGGGCATCACCCACCTGATCATGCCCGACAGCGACCTGACCGCCCTTCCGAACGCCGCTCGCCAGACGACGTTCGCTTTGCCGACCCGCCTCACGGGTGTGAGCAGAGGTACCGGCCCCGAGGTGTACGCGGCGGACACGCAGCTCACATCCGACTTCAACGACTCGGGTGGTCCGGTGCTCGCCGCGGACCGCCTCCTCGCCGAGCTGGCGATGATCCAGACGGAGACACCGGGGATCCGCCGGGGTGTGGCCGTCGTACCACCTCATCGTTGGAACGCGGACCCCGCGTTCGTGAACACGTTGCTCGCCGGGCTGGCAGCTCATCCGCTGTTGCAGGCGGTAACCGCTTCGGGACTCTTCTCGGCCGTGAAGACTGCGGCCGTCGAGCGGGGCCTGGCCGGATCGTCCGGGGGTTCGCAGTCGAACCAGGGTGCAACGGGCCAGGGCCTGGCGCCCCCGAGTGGCGGGCTGGCCCAGGACGCCGTGGACATACGGGATGAGCGCCGGCGGATCCAGGTGTTCCAGGCCGTCCTGGCGTCCGACCAGCAGGCCGCCGCCCAGCTCGCCGACGCGCTGTTGGTAGCGGAGTCGACCGACATCACCGAGGTTCAGCGCAGGGCGATCCTCAACGCCGTGCGCAGCGGGAGCGCCGGCGCGCTGAAACAGGTGACGCTCCCCCGCTCCTCGTCGATCACCTTGACGGCGACGCGGGGCCAGATCCCGCTGACCATCCTCTCGGCTGGCGGCCTGCGCGCCCACGTCGAGCTGCGGCTGAGCAGCCAGCGCCTCATCTTCCGCCCGTTCACCCCGCCCGGTGGAACGTGCCGCGTCCCGACCCCGACCTCTGAGGTGTGCGAGCTGGTCGTCTCCGGGCAGAACACCACGCTGAAAGTCCCGGTCGAGACCCGCTCGTCGGGTGTTTTTCCCCTCGATGTGTCCCTTTGGACTCCCGGCGGCGGGGTGCGGCTCGTGAAGCGGCAGAACACGGTTCGCAGCACAGCCGTCTCGGGAGTCGGCGTGATCCTGATCATCCTTGCGGTTCTCTCGCTGGCGCTGTGGTGGGGCCGCGACCTGCGCCACGGGAGACGTGCGAGGCGCCTGGTCCCCGCCCCCGGCGAGGACGAGCCCGAGCTGCTCGTCGACGACCCGGTGGTGCGGGAGTTCTTCGAGAAGCCTCCACCAGGGTTCGACGGCGGCGGGACCGGAACCGGTCCGCGCGGCTAGGAGACTCGAGCAGCGGAACCTCCCTGTCTTTTCCCTGATCCCGATGTCACCTTTGACACGCCCGGTCGGTCCAACAGGTTCAACCCGTTTCAACCCGGGAACGTCCCGGCCCGCGACCCGGAGGGGGAACAATGCCCGGCATTCGAGTCGTCACCGACACAGCATGTGACTTGCCCGACGAGATCCTCAACGAACTCGGGATCGGGCTCGTATCGCTCAGGATCAGGTTCGGCCCCGAGGAGTTCGTCGACCGCGTGGAGTTGTCGACGAAGGAGTTCTGGGCGCGATGCTCGTCGTTCGACGGGCTTCCCGAGACCTCGGCGCCTTCGCCGGGCCAGTTCAAGGAGGCGTTCGAGGCGATGGCGGCGGGTGGTGCCTCCGGCGTGGTCTGCGTGAACCTTTCCTCGAAGATGTCCGCGACGATCCAGGCGGCGCGCCAGGCGGCTCAGGAGATCGCTGGGTCGTTGCCGGTGCGGGTGGTGGACTCCGAGAGCGTCTCGCTCGGTCAGGGACTCGTCGCGATCGAGGCCGCGCGGAAGGCGGCCGCCGGCGCTTCGATCGACGAGGTGGCCGCGGCGGCAGAATCGGCTGTCGGCGGTATGAAGTTGTACGGCGCCATCGACACACTCGAGAACCTGAAGAAGGGCGGCCGGATCGGTGGCGCGCAGGCTCTTCTCGGGTCGCTGCTCTCGATCAAGCCGGTTATACAGGTGCTCGACGGCGAGGTGCAGCCCGAGTCGAAGCAGCGCACTCGCGGCAAGGCTTTGCGATATCTCGCTGACAAGGCGCGCGACGCGGGGACCGTGTCGAGCATCGCTGCGTTCGGCGCCGACGCTCCCGACATGGACGAGTTCCTCGAGATGCTGCGGGTGGCCCGGCCCTCGGACAAGATCCTCGTTGGTGACGTTGGGCCGGTCATCGGCACCCACTCCGGACCCGGCGCGATCGGCGTCGCCTGGATCAACGCCTGACAGCGGGCGATCCAGTTCGCGTCCACCTGCCCGCCTGCAGGAGGGTTGCACCGCGGAGGTAGCCTGAGATCCCGTGCCCGGCACCGACCCAACCCACCCGATCACGGCGGGCCGAACGCTCGGCGGGAGGTACAGGCTCGCCTCGATGATCGCCCGCGGCGGGATGGCGGAGGTCTGGGAGGCGCACGACGAGGTGCTGAGCCGGCCGGTCGCGGTGAAGGTATTGCAGGCTCACCTGTCGACCGACGGCGTCTTCCTCGAGCGATTCAGGAGGGAGGCGGTCACCGCGGCGCGCCTTGCACACCCGTGCGTGGTGGCGACCTACGACACCGGCGTCGACGCCGGCACGCCCTACATCGTGATGGAGCTGGTGCGCGGGGAGACGCTGCGCCAGAGGCTCAGCAGTCGCGGCGCTCTCGAGCCGGCAACCGCGTTCTTCATCGCGCGCCAGGTAGCCGACGCGTTGTCGGCCGCGCACAAGGCCGGGTTGGTGCACAGGGACATCAAGCCGGCGAACATCCTCCTCGTCGACGACGGTTGGGGTGGGTTGCGGGTCAAGGTCACCGACTTCGGTATCGCCAAGGCGAGCCAGGGTCTCGGCGCCGACCTGACCAGGACAGGGACCGTGCTGGGGACGCCGAAGTACCTCAGCCCCGAACAGATACGCGGGATCGAGCCGGATGCTCGAGCCGATTTGTACTCGCTCGGAGTGGTCCTGTTCGAGATGCTCACCGGCGAGCCGCCTTACACCGGCGCCACCGACATGGCCACGGCGCTCGCCCACCTCAACGACCACGTCCCCAAGCTCTCCACCCGCACCAAAGGCCTCCCGCCCGCGGTTGAGCGCCTCAACGACGACCTCCTCGCCAAAGAGCCCGTTGACCGGGTCCCCTCGGCTCCTGCGCTGCTTCAGAGGATCGACTCGCTCCCCCCTCTTCCGGCAACTCCGGTCGTCCGGGAAAAGAGCGCCCGGTCGCGCGACCGCGTCGACGCGGCCGCTTCGCACGTCGCGACCCGGGCCGGCACCGCGACCGGATCCGACAACGGCACCGTTGCGATGGATCTGCGCGGCCCCGCGACGGATCCTTACGGCTCCGCCGCGGTGCCGCCACAGCGTGAACCCGGATGGGCGACGAGGCGGCGCGTCGGGACGGTCGTTGGCGCGCTGCTGCTGATCGGCGCTGTGACGGCGGCGGCGCTGCTTTCGGCATCCGGATCCCCCGCTCGAAGACCGGCAGGGTCAGGAGCGAGCACCCCCGTCAAATCGACCATCGCTATCTCCTCCGTCAACGTCTTCATGGTCAACGACCGGCCCCCCGACAACGCCTCCGCCGCCGAGAACATCTTCGACGGCAACACCTCCACCTACTGGCCGACGGACCAGTACCACACCGCTAAGTTCGGCAACCTGTACCCGGGCATCGGGCTTGCGATCCACCTGAGCCAACCCGAGCAGGGGCGATCGCTCGTCGTCACGTCGCCGGGCAGCGGGTGGGCAGCAGAGACGTTCGTGTCCTCGGCACCGGTGGATTCCGGCCAGCCGGTCTCCGCGTGGGGACAGAGCACCGACGCCAAGAGCGACATTCCTGCCGGCAGGGTGACGTTCAAGCTCGGCGACCGGAAGGCCGAGTGGGTGCTGCTCTGGATCACCGACCTCGGTTCGCCGCTGCCCAGCGGGATCTACGAGGGGCGCATATCCGAAGTGGCTATCAGTTAGCCGACGGTTGCTCAGCTGATGGAGCCGCCCGCGGCGGGGTGTTCGGCCGGTGCGGGTTGGGCCGGAGCTGGTTGGGCTGCTGCCGTG
>Ga0307374_10000279_pt1 | contig 97767 bp, 80 predicted proteins | sample OX3MG_FD_202532 | JGI IMG/M metagenome (GOLD analysis project Ga0307374, IMG submission 202532) | Soil microbial communities from Risofladan, Vaasa, Finland - OX-3 | ecosystem: Environmental > Terrestrial > Soil > Coastal area > Acid sulfate soil | place: Finland: Risofladan, Vaasa | collected...
CCTGCCCGAGCGGGTCGAGATAGGCCGGCGCCGTCTCGGCCGCCCGCTCACCCTGACCGAGAAGATCCTGTTCAACCACATGGCTGATCCGGAGGGCCAGGAGTTGGAGCGGGGCCGGACCTACTCGGAGTTGTATCCCGACCGGGTGGCCATGCAGGACGCCACCGCCCAGATGGCCCTCCTCCAGTTCATGACCGCCGGCCTGGACCGGGTGGCGGTTCCCTCCACCGTGCACTGTGACCATCTGATCTCGGCTCGGGTGGGTGCCCGTCAGGACTTGGCCGTGGCCGAGGAGACCAACGCCGAGGTCTACGACTTCCTCCGCAGCGTGTCGGCCCGTTACGGGGTCGGCTTCTGGCAGCCGGGCTCGGGGATCATCCACCAGGTCGTATTGGAGCAGTACGCCTTCCCCGGCGGGATGATCATCGGGACCGACAGCCACACCCCAAACGCCGGCGGCCTGTCCATGGTCGCAATTGGGGTCGGCGGGGCCGACGCCGTGGACGTCATGGTGGGTGGGACTTTCGGAGTGCGCTGGCCCCGGCTCATCGGCGTGCGTCTGACCGGAGAACTCAACGGCTGGACCGCCCCCAAGGACATCATTCTGAAGGTGGCCCAGATCCTCACCGTCAAGGGCGGCACCGGCGCCATAGTCGAGTACTTCGGTCCCGGCGCCGACAGCATCAGCGCTACGGGTAAGGCCACCATCTGCAACATGGGCGCCGAGATCGGCGCCACCTGCTCGCTTTTCCCTTATGACAACCATTCGGCCAAGTACCTCAAGTCCACCGGCCGCGAGGCTTACGCCGATCTGGCTGACCGGGTGGCCGAGCACCTGAAGGCCGATCCCGAGGTCGACTCGGATCCCAAGCGTTTCTTCGATGAGGTCATCGAGATCGACCTGTCCAGCCTCGAGCCTCACATCGTCGGCCCGCACACCCCCGACCTGGCTCGCCCGGTATCGGCCATCGGCGCCGAGGCCAAGGCCAACGGCTGGCCGGTCGAGCTGTCCGACTGCCTGGTCGGTTCCTGCACCAACTCCTCCTACGAAGACATCACCCGGGCCGCCTCCGTGGCCCGCCAGGCCTCCGCCCGCGGCCTTCGCGCCCGAGTTCCGCTGTTGGTCACCCCCGGCTCGGAGCGGGTGCGGGCCACCATCGAGCGGGACGGTCTCCTGGACGATCTCGAAGCCATCGGCGCCACCGTCCTGGCCAACGCCTGCGGTCCCTGCATAGGCCAGTGGGACCGGGAGGACGTGGCCGAGGGCCAGGTCAATTCCATCCTGACCTCCTACAACCGGAACTTCCCCAAGCGCAATGACGGCAGCGCCGCCACCCTCGCCTTCATCGCCTCCCCCGAGACGGTGGTGGCCTACGCCCTGGCCGGAACCCTCGACTTCAACCCCCTCACCGATGAACTCGACGGCGCCCTGCTCTCGCCTCCCGTCGGTGAGGAACTCCCGTCGGCCGGCTTCGAGTCCGGCGAAGCCGGTTTCCTCGCCCCTCCCGACGACGGCTCCGATGTGGCCGTCGAGGTGCACCCGAGCAGCACCCGCCTGCAACTGCTCGAGCCCTTCTCTCCCAATCCGGAGGCCGAGCTGGACGACCTGCCCATCCTCTTGAAGGCCAAGGGGAAGACGACCACCGACCACATCTCCGCCGCCGGCCCGTGGCTGCGTTACCGGGGCCACCTGGAGAACATCTCCTCCAATCTGTTCCTCTCCGCCACCAACGCCTTCACCGGCGAGTCGGGCATTGGCCGTTGTCCGGTCCATGGCATTCCCGAGGCCTTCCCCGAGTGCGCCAAGCACTGCCGCCAAGCCGGCGTCGACTGGGTCGCCATCGGTGATGAGAACTACGGCGAAGGGTCCTCGCGCGAACACGCCGCCATGGAGCCCCGCTTCATGCGGGCCCGGGCCATCTTCGCCCGATCCTTCGCCCGCATCCACGAGACCAACTTGAAGAAGCAGGGCGTGCTGGCTCTGACCTTCGCCGATCCGGGTACATGGGACAAGATCGGGGAGCAGGACAAGATCTCCATCCTCGGCCTCGATGAGCTGGCACCGGACAAGCCGGTCGCCTGTCGCATCAACCACCCGGACGGGACCAGCGAGGACTTCGAGGCCACCCACACCATGTCCCCGGAGCACATCGCCTGGTACCGGGCCGGCTCGGCTCTCAACCTCATCCGCCACGCCACTCCCGGCTAGCCCGTCAGGCCGGCGTGGTCACGGCTCGGGCCGTCCAAGGCCGGGCCGTCCAAGTCCGGGCCGGAGGACCCGGGCCATTCAACTTTCAGCGATCGAACAAGTTATATTTCAGAATGGTTACGGAACGAACATCCGTTCTCCATCAGAAGACAAGATGCAAACTTCTGAGTCGGGTGGTCAAGTTGCATCCCTCATTCCGCGCCACTCGGAGTGGCCGCCGGGGCAAGCGGGACCGCTAACGGCGCGACCAGGGGGTGTCTGAGCCGGAGCCGGAGGAGAAAGGGGCGCCGTTGCCCTGGCCGGAGGTGCCGGTGGCGGAGGGGCTGCGGCTGGCGGACACGGGGAGGGCCCAGGATCGACGCCAGGCCGACACCTCGGGTCCGGAGAGGGAGGGCGAGGCTCCGGCGGCGGCCCTTCGCCGGGCTTGCCACCAGTCGGTGCGGAACTCGTCGGCCAGGGCGGCGACCGAAGCCTCAAGGCGCTGGGCCACCCGGCGGGCGTCATCGCCGGGCCCCGGGGTGATGGGGGCGCCCAGGCTGACGGCGGTGGGGCCGGGGCGGAGCCGGCCGGTGCCCTTGGGGAGGGCCTTGACCGTGCCGGCCACGTGGATGGGGACCAGGGGTACGCGGGTGCGGACGGACAGGTAGCCGGCGCCGGCTGAGAAGGTCTGGCCCCAGCCGTCCGGGCTGCGGCCGCCCTCGGGGTAGATGAGGATGCTCCAGCCGTCGTCCAGGAGCTCGGCGGCCAGGTCCAGGAAGCGGCGGCTGACCTTGGTGCGCTCGATCGGGATGGCGGCCAGCGAGAAGGCGAATAGGGCGCCCTTGAGCCGGGTGTCGAAGAAGTAGTCGGCGGCACCGGCCACGACCATGTGGTGACGGAAGCGGCGGGGCAGCACCGACAGGAGGAGCGGTGTGTCGAGGTGGCTGGAGTGGTTGGCAGCAAAGATGACCGAGCCTTCTACCCCGTCCAGGCGATCGGTGCCCTCGACGACGGGCGGGATGATGCCGTGCACCAGAGGCCGGATGACTCCGTCCAGCACGGCGGCCCGGGCCAGGCGGACGCCGTAGCGGCGGGCCCACTCCGTTTCGTAGTCGCTGCCCGTCCTGCTCTCGGGGGGCGGCATGGGAACGGAGGTGGGCCAGTTGGGCGGCGCCCACGGGAAGGCGCTGGGTCGGCGGGGGAGGCGCAAGCGGGGCAGGCGATCCGACAACCGATCCCCCAGGCGGTCAGCCAGGGTGTCGGAGAGCTTGTCGGACAGTCCGCTCACGTGACCTCGGCCATGAGCATGGGCGGGTTGTGCAGATGGGTGATGGAGGGATGCGGTCCGACCACATCACGGGCCATCTCCAGGGCGTCGGAGAGGGTCGACGCCGACTTGAAGCCCAGGCGGTGCACGGCGGAGCTGTCCCCGCCCACGATGATGACCCGGCCCAGGTGGGCCAGGGCATGCGATCCCCAGTACCACATGTAGAAGGGATGGACACCGTGGTAGGCGTGGCCGGTGCGATAGAGGTGGATGTACCACGGGTCGGTGGCGAAGCTCTCCTCGTAGCGGGTCTCGATCTCCTTGGGATCGGTGGTGTCGGAGAGAACCTGGTCGAAGAAGTCGATGTAGCTGGGATGAAAGACCGGGTCGAAGGCCCACGGGGTGGGGTGGGACATGATGACCACGCCGCCCTCGCGCACCAAGGGCTTGTTCCGGTACATGTTGAAGAAGTAACCGAGGCCGAGGCACATGACCAGGATCGGGTTCATCACCGAATTGACGTTGTAGGGGCAGATGTAGGGCAGCCCCATGGTCAGGACATCGGCCTGTCCCTCCACCGGGACCAGCTGTTCACGCAGGACCTGCTCGGTGGTGGCGGCATGAACTGCCTCCACCTCTCCGGCCTGCACACTGGTGAGACCCATGGGGGAGCGCATGGAGTTGAAGATGTTGCGCTTGATGCGCTCGGGGGTGCGGTTGACAGATGCGGACACGGCCAGAAAGGCGGCCCGGTCCCTTAGGTTCCACTCCCACTCCCGTTTGGCCAGGAAGCTGAACTGCTCCGGGAACGGGTCGTTGTTGACAGTGGTCTCGATCTGGAAGACCTTGACTCCTGAGGCGGCTATCAGCCGGCCCATACGCCAGTTGGAAGAGTGCAGCTCGCTGTGGCGCTGATCCATGAAGGAGCGGGAGTGCTGCATGGTGTGCACGTTGTGGTGGTGGCGCAGGCTCTTGTAGCTGGCCAGACCGGTGGCGACGCTCTTGTGGCCGCCGTCCATGGCCACCAGGTTGATGTTGACGTAGACGAGCAGGTCGCTGGTGGCGGCCCGCTTGTTGATCTCGACGTCCTCGCCCTGATCAGTGAGGCCGAGATGGATGAGATTTTCGGGATCCTCGGCGTCGTGTTGCTGGAGCAGACCGTGGGGAGCGAAGGCGTCGTAGATCCGATCCCCCAGGGCGTGGCGTAACTCGGGCTCGGTCATGCGCCGGTGCAGGGCCAGGGCGGCTATGAGCACGACATCATCCACACCGGCGGCGGCAGCCTGGTCGAGCACGGCTTCAATCACCCGCTGGCGCACATCCGGAGCCCGCATGGGGGGCAGGGGCAGGGACACGTCATCGAAGGCGATGGTGAGCTTCATGCCGGCACGGAGGAGGGCTGATAGAGGAGCGCTGTCGCCCATCGGGTTCTCGAGGGCCTGCCGAATGGCGAAGTCCGCATCCTCGATGGGCTCGAAGGGCTCGGACGGATAGACGATGCGGGAGCCGGTCGGCAGGCGTTCGAGGCGGAAACCCTCTCCGTGCCACATCAACGTCGGCGGTGTGGACCGATCGACGTCGAGGACGAATCCGGGACGGGGGCTCATGCGCTCCTCCAGGTTGGGCGGCGGGAGGCCGGCCGCAGATCGAAGACCACTTTGACAGTTCCTCGCCGGCCGGCAGCGGAGGCATGGGCGATGGCGTCCGGGAAGCGGTCGAGGGGATAGCGAGCGCCGACCAGGCGGCCCAGGCCGGCCTCCGCCACCAGCTCGAAGGCCAGATCAAAGGTGCGGGCCGGGGCCCGTCCCGGAACGGTCTCCACGCCGTAGGCGTAGGCGCCGGCCAGGGAGACCTCCCGGTTCCACAGGGAGGTGAGATCGATCTTCACCGCCCCGGGCATGCCGGCCAGGACGACCCGGCCCTTGGGACGGACCATGGACAAGGAGGAGTCGATGCTCTCGGCGTTCCCGACGCAGTCGATGACCACATCGGCCCCGCCGGTCAGCACGGCCCCGTTGGCCATAGAGCGGGTGTGGCGGCGCACCCCCCGGATCAGGGCCTCGGGGTCGAGGACCTGGTCGGCTCCCAGTGACGCGGCCAGCCGGCGCTGTTCGGGATGCTTGGCCCCGGCCAGCAGGAGACCGGGGGGTAGGAAGCGGCGCAGGGCGGTAATGACGGTCAGGCCGAGGGTCCCGGCCCCGATCACGGCCACGGTGGCGCCGGACAGAGCGGTGCCCGAAGGGCTGGCGGCCAGGGCGGCGTGGATGCCGCAGGCGGTGGGCTCGACCATGACCGCTTCTTCATCCGACATGGAGTCGGGAACCAGGTGGATCTGCGAGTGGTGGGCGACCAGGGAGGAGGACCAACCCCCGCCGGTGTCGGAGCAGTAGCCGGTCTGCAGACCGGGCTTGAGATGCCCGTAGGCCACCCGCTCACAGTTGCCGGTGTGCCCGGAGGCGCAGGCCCCACACGAAGGGTCGATGCCGCGGGCGGCGCAGCCGAGCACGGGTTCGATCACGACCCGGGCTCCGTCATCCGGACCGCCGTCGGCCAGCTCGCCGACCACTTCGTGGCCGGGAACGAAGGGGAAGCTGACGACGGGCTCGAAGTAGCGGGAGCTGTGGCCCTCGACGGTGGCCAGATCGGAGCCGCAGATGCCGGCCAGGGTGGGCGAGACGCGCCGCCAGTCGGGACCGGGAAGGGCGGGCTCCTCCACCTCGGTGAGATGAAGAGGACCAAGGCGGGCGCCGCTGCCGGGTGCCACCGAGGACGCCGCCCGCGCCGCCGCGTAGCGGGGGAGGGAGCGCTCGAAGAGGAGGGCTTTCATCGTCGGGCCCGTCCGGCCAGGCGGGGGGCGAGGGGGAGAAGCGGAGTGGAATAGCCGGGCGCCTTGGGCCACTCCTCGGTGTGCCAACCACGCTTGCGGGCAATGGTGGCCAGCTTCACCTCGGCGTTCACAGCGACGGGATGGCCGGCCGCCTCCAGCATGGGCAGATCGCTGGCCGAGTCGGCGTAGGCCACCGACTGCTCCAGGTCGAGTCCGTGACTGCGGGCGTAGTCGGCCATGATCTGAGCCCGGGCCTCCCCGGTCGGGGGACCCTGGTCCAACTCACCGGTCAGGCGGCCGGCGCGGGTTGAAAGTCGGGCGCAGATGACTTCGTCGAAGAGCTGGTGGAACGGCTCGACCACTATGTCGAGCGCTCCGGTGATGAGCAGGGTCTTGTGCCCGAGGGCGCGGTGCTGGCGGACCCGGCGGATGCCGTCGGGGAAGGACTTGGCCAGCAGCAGAGTGTGGAACAGCTCGTGGGCCTCGGCCCGTAGCTCCTCGACGTCGGCGCCCTCGTAGCGCCGATAGAAGTGGCGCAGGAAGTCGCCCCGGTCCTTGCGATCCAGTGAGAGGAGAGAAGGACCCTCGCGCAGAGTTCGTACGGTGAAGCCGAGACGGTCTCGGTCCTTCATGCGCCGGGTGGCCAGCCAGGAGTAGGACTCGACCACGTTGGAGGCGATGAGGGTGTTCTCCAGATCGAACACGGCCATGTGACGATCGGGGGAGAGAACGGCGCGCCGGCCCCGCTCCTGTCGGTCGGGCGTGCTGCGTCGGCCCGGGGCGGATCGCACCCGGGCGTGGGTGACGATGGAGGGGAGGTGGACACCCTGCACGTAGGAGTCCCACTCCAGGGCGCGGGGATCGAAGGCGAAGGCCTTCCGGTCCTCCTCATCGGTGCGTTCCCAGAGATCGAGCAGCCGGTCGACCAGGAAGCGGGCCTCGGTCTCGGTGTAGGCGCCGTAGAGACGGACGTAGCCGAGGGCCCGGTCGACCTGGTTCCTCCGTTCCTCCAGGTTGGCGGTCCAGGCCGCTTGCTTTCCCCGGAGGGGGAGGCTGCGGCTGACCTTGTCGGCGGTGGTGAGGGTGCGATCGAGGCGCTCGAGCTGGCGGGTGACCTTGCCCCGCCCCGGGAAGGCCCAGCGGGGGGCCACGATGGGCTGGCCGTCGGCGTCGTAGAGCGGGTGCTCGGCGAAGTAGTCCTGGACCAGGTCCACCAGCCTCCGGTACCGCAGCGGGTTGGTGGCGCCCGAGGCCACCTGATACACGGAGGGTCCGGACGGATCGGGACCGGTGGCGGCCACGGCCAGGATGGCGGCCACCACCAGGTCGACGGGGATGACGTCGACCACGCCCTCGGGGATGCCCGGGAAGGACTTGAGCAGGCCGCGGGCATAGGAGATGATCACCGGCTCAGCCATGCGGAAGCCCCGGATCCAGCCCGGGCGGGGCTCGGCCAGGGCCGACTCGATGATGGAGGGGCGCACGATGCTGACGGCCACATCGCCCCGGGTCTCGAGCAGGGCCCTTTCCCCGAGGGCCTTGGTATAGGGGTAGGCGTCGGGCCAGCCCAGCGACTGGGCCCGGGCCACGCCGGCGTCGACCATGGCTTTGCTCACCCACTCCTGGCGGATGCGCTCGGTGCGCTCGGCCAGCAGAGGGACGCCGGCCGCCCCCAGCTCTTGGCGGGCCTGCTTGTGGAAGCGGGCCAGCTGAGCGGGTTCCCGGCTGACGGCCTCCCGGTCAGCCCGGACCCGGCGGGCGGCGTCGACCTCGTCCCGCCAGGAAACGTCGGGGGAGAACGGGGTCTCCGGGAGGGGTAGCTCGGGGCTGTCGCCCCGGCGGGTGCCGGCTACGTAGGCGGTGGACACGGCGATGAGGTGTCCCGGCGCCCTGGCGTCACCGGACCCGGCCCCGGCGGGAGATCCGGAGGCGGCGGCCCGGCGCATGGCCTCGGCCAGCCGGGAGGGGCCCAGGAGGTTGACCTCCACGGCGGCGTCGAGGGGGGAGTCGAAGCTGACGCTGGCGGCGGAGTGGATGACGGTGTGACACCCGGCCAGGATCTCCAGGCCGGCGTCATCCAGGCCCAGCCCGTCGGTTCCGACGTCCCCGGCCATGACGAGCAGGCGCCGATCGATTTCGGCGTCGAAGCGGTCACCCCACTCCCGGCGCAGCCGGTCGAAGCAGTCGTTGCGGATGATCTCCCGCCGAACGCGGTCAGCCGCTCCGCGCCGGCCGGGGCGGACCAGGACGGCCACCTCCAGGTCGGGCACGGAGCGCAACATCCGCTCGATGAGGGCCGTCCCGAGGAAGCCCGTCCCTCCGGTCAGCCCGATGCGGCGGCCGGTGAGGGCCTCTCTGATCACGCCAACTGCCTACCATCGGCCGCCCGGGGCAGGCGACCTGGCCCCCCCGCCTGGCCCGACCCCACCGCGGTGCGAGGGACACCCGGCCTCACCGCTTGCGGCCCTTGGCCGCCGGCGGGGTGTAGCGCTTGCTCGGGGTTCGGCGCTTGGCCACCGGCTCGGGCTGGCGGCCCCGGGCGCCCCGGGCCGGTCGGGGGGTGCGGGCGCCCCGGGCGTTGCGGCTCGAGCCGCTGGAGCCTGAGCCGGCGGTTGCCCGCTCGGCGGCCAGGCGCAGGCGGGTGGCCTTGGAGCTGCGGAAGAGCAGCCAGGCGCCAAGGGCGATGTAGAGGAATCCGAGGATCTGGCCCATGCCGAAAGCGGCCAACAGGCTGACGACGGCGGCCACGGTGCGCCGGCCGAGGCGGGCGGCACCGGCCAGAAGGACGAACACGGCTATGCCGATGGTCAGGGTCAGGGCCGCCGAGACGTGGGTGGTCTTGCCCGAGTGGGTCTGGGTGGCGGGGACGAGGAGGAAGTAGACGGTGATGCCGAGGGCGAAGATGGCGCCGCCGTAGACGGCCAGCTGCTCGTTCTGGGTCATGTCCCGACGGAGCCGGCCAAGCACGCTCGGCCGGCGCCCGGGGGCACCCCCGGCCTCGGAGCCCAGGTCCCCGGCGTCCTGGGCTGGGTCCTCTCCCTCGGTCCACTCCCCGTCGGTCACCCCGACAAGCTACCGGCGGGTTCAGGGATCGATCAGGACTCCGGGGTTCAGGATGCCGGCCGGGTCCAGGGTGGCTTTGGCGGCCCGGAGGGCCTGGGCGAAGAGCTCCGGACGCTGGCGGTCGTACCAGGGCCGGTGATCCCGACCGACGGCGTGGTGGTGGGTGATGGTCCCGCCGTGGGTGAGGATGGCCTCCGAGGCGGCCGCCTTGATCTCGTCCCACTGGCTGATCTCGGAGCCGGGCCGGCCCGGGCCGAGGAGGCTGAAGTAGGGGGCCGGCCCGTCCGGATACACGTGAGTGAACCGGCAGGTGATCCAGCCGTCACCGCAGACCTGGCCGAGGGCTTTGTTCACGGCCTCGGTCACCCCGGCGTGCAGAGCCTCGAACCGGTCCCAGGTGCAGGCTGTCTCGAACGTCTCCACGATCGTGGACATGGCCACCAGGGCGTCCCGCCCGTAAGGGGCGCGGATGAAGGCGTTGCGCCAGGCGCCCACGGCATCACCGGTGCCAGCACCGGCAGAGGAGCCAGAGGGACCGGAGGAGCGGGGGCCTTCAGGACAGGTGCCGCCATGGTCGGCGCACAGTTCCAAGGCCCGGGCCATCGGGGCATCGACGGGGTGGTCGGCGGATTCGAAACCCAGGACGAGGAGGCTGACGCCGCCGCCGGATCCGGCGGACATGGCCGCCTCGGTCCCGTCCAGCAGGCGGCAGTTGGTCGGGTCGAGCCCGGCCTGCACCACGGCCCGGGTGGCCGCCACCGCATCGGCATAGCGGGTGAACCGAACTCCGGCCGAGACCCGCCATTGCGGCCGGTCCTGGAGGCGCATCCACGCCTCGGTGATGATGCCGAGAATGCCCTCCGAGCCGAGCAGCAGCCGGTCGGGAGAGGGCCCGGCCCCGGAGCCGGGAAGCCGGCGGGACTCGTAGACCCCGGCCGGGGTGACGGCCCGGATCGATTCGGTGAAGTCGTCGATGTGGGTCCGGGCCGTGGCGTAGTGACCCCCGGACCGGGTGGCCAGCCAACCGCCCAGGCTGGAGAACTCGAAGGACTGCGGGAAGTGGCGCAGGGTCAGCCCCCGGGGCCGGAGGGCGTCCTCCAGGGCCGGGCCGAGGATGCCGGCCTGGATGCGGGCGGCCCTGGAGGTGCGGTCCACCTCCAAGACCTGATCGAGGCGACCGAGGTCCATGGAAACCACTCCGGAGTGACCCTGATCGGGGCACTCGACTCCCCCCACCACCGAGGAGCCGCCGCCGTAGGGGACCACCAGCACATCGGCTGAAGTGGCCCAATCGAGGATGGCGGAGACGGTGGATTCTTCGGAGGGGAAGGCGACCAGGTCCGGGGGGTGGTCAAGTTGGCCCCGGAAGCCCCTGACCACGTCGCGGTAGGACTTGCCGTAGGTGTGCCCGGCCCGGTCGTAGAGGTCATCAGAGAAGGCGCCGGCCAGCGCCGCCGGGGGCTGCACCCGAGGACGGGGGAGTTCCAGGTCCTCGAGGCGGGTCGGCCGGGCCACTTCGAAGTCGTGGCCGGGGAAGCGGGCCCGGAATCCGGCGGCCATCGATTCCGTCTGGCGCTCGTCGGGTCGCACGCCCTCGTTGCCCCAGCCCCACCATGATCGGCGTGCCATGTGCGGGAGGGTATCCCGGAGGGCCGGCCCGACCCCGGGGCGCCCAACCTGCATAGGCTCGCCGGCATGGACTTCCGTAAGGAGAGCCTGGCCGGTCTGGCCGCCCAGGTCCGATCCCGTTCCGTGTCGGCGCGGGAGCTAACCCAGCTGGCCCTGGATCGCATCGAAGAGCTCAACGACCGCATCAACGCCTTCGTGGCCGTCGATCCCGAAGGCGCCCTGGCCGCCGCCGCCGACATCGATGAGCGGGTGGCGCGGGGCGAAGAGGTGGGCGAGCTGGCCGGCATCCCCATCGGTGTGAAGGACCTGGAGGACGCCAAGGGGCTGGTGACCACCCGGGGCTCGGCCGCCTTCTGCGATGAGGTCCCGGCCCGCTCCGACTCGGTGTTGGTGAGCCGGCTGCGGGCGGCCGGCTGCGTGGTGGTGGGTAAGACCAACACCCCGGAGCTGGGCTGGAAGGGCGACACCGACAACATGGTCTTCGGGGCGACCCGCAACCCCTGGCGCACGGAGAACAGCCCCGGCGGCTCATCGGGAGGGACGGGGGCGGCCCTGGCCGCCGGGATGATCCCGCTCGGCACCGGCTCGGATGGCGGCGGTTCCATCCGTATCCCGGCCTCGGCTTGCGGGTTGTCAGGCTTCAAGCCTTCCCTCGGCCGGGTGCCTTCGGGTGGGAAGACGCCACCGGGTTGGGGTCAGTTGTCCACCAAGGGACCCATGGCCAGGACCGTGGCCGACACCGCCCTGGCCCTGGACGCAGTCATCGGGCCGGACCCGACCGATCTCAGCTCGTTGCCGATGCCGGAGCCGTCCTGGCTCGGTGCCATCGAGGACGCCCGCCTTCCTTCCAAGGTCATCTGGTCTCCCACCCTCGGATACGCCGAGGTGGACGGGGAGGTGCTCGACATTTGCGGCCGGGCCATCAACGTGGTGGCCGACCTGGGGTCGGAGGTGATCCAGATGGACACCGTGTTCCCGGAGGACCCGGTCGGGTCCTGGCTGGTGCTGGTGACGGCGGGCAACATCCGCACCCTGGAGCCGTTCCGGGGCACCGAGGTGTGGTCGAGGATCGATCCGGGCCTGGTGGACCAGATGGAGTGGGGCTCCCGCTTGACCGGTTCCGATGTCATCCGGGCCCAGGACGCCTGCCACACCCTCAACCTCGACCTGGTGGAGATCTTCCATCAGGCCCGGCTGCTCATCACTCCGACCATGGCGGCTGCGCCTCCTATAAGCGGGGAGGTCGGGACCATCGGAGGACGGCCGGACCCCAACTGGGTCCGCTTCACCTACCCGTTCAACATGACCCGCTCCCCGGCCGCCACCGTCTGTTGCGGCTTCACCGCCGCCGGCCTGCCGGTGGGCCTTCAGATAGTCGGTCCCCAGCACGCCGACCTGGTCGTGCTGCGGGCCGCCGCCGCCCTGGAGCGGGCCCTCGACCTCGACGCGGTGGCCCCGGTCGACAACTGACCATCACCGGGTGCCAAGCTGTAGCGGCGGGATTGCCGGTAGTACCGAGCCGATCCGTACCTCAGAGGGGGAGCGCACATGACCTACGCCGGAGCCCGGGAGATCCTCGACGCCGACAGCCACGTGATGGAGTTGGGGAACTTCCTGGACGACTTCATCGATCCCAGTCAGGCCGATCGGCTTCGGCGCCGGGGCATGGAGGCGCTGGCCCCGGTGTTCGAGGAGGCCGTGAGCCGGGCCGATCGGCGCCGGAGTGATCCGGTCGTGGCGGCCAAGGCGGAAGAGGCCTTGATGGCCGACAAGGGCTGGATGGCCATGGGCGGTTTCGACCCCGCCGAGCGCACCCGGGTCCTCGACCTGCTGGGGTTCCAGGGCCAGCTGGTCTTCGCCACCTTCGCCACTTCCATGTTCTCCCTGCCCCGCAGCCCCCACCGCTACAGCGACAAGACGGAGCTGGCCGCCGACGTCGATCTCCTCTACGCCGGCTGCCAGGCTCAGAACAAGGCCATGAACAACTTCTGCGCCACCGACAGCCGACTCCTGCCGGTCGGCTACGTGTCACTCATCGACCCGGAGCGGGCGGCGGCGGTGGCCGAGGAGGCCATTGCCGACGGGGCCGCCGCCGTCATGGTGCCATCGACGGCGGCCGGGGATCTGGCTCCGACCCACCCGGATCTCGATGTCTTCTGGGACACGCTGCAGCGCCACGACATCCCCTTCGTTCTCCACGTCGGCGGCGGCGGCCGGCTCCTGGACCGGGCCTTCCACAACAACGCCATGCCTGTCACCGACCACCTGGGGGGTGGGGAGAACATCCGCTCCAAGGATTACCTGGCCATCTACCACTCCCCGGCCCTGTTCTTGGGCGCCCTCATCCTCGACGGCCTGTTCGACCGCTTCCCCGGCCTGCGGGGTGGCTGCATCGAGCAAGGGGCCGGCTGGGTCGTGTCCTGGATGCATCATCTCGACTACGCCCAGCGGGCCTTTCGCCGCACCGAGGACCCGTTGCAGAAGCTGGCCGACAAGCCGTCGGACTACGTGCGTCGGCACCTCAAGTTCACGCCCTTCCCCGGTGAGCCGGTGGGCTGGATGATGGAGCAGGCCGGCTCCGAGCTGTTCATGTTCTCCACCGACTACCCGCACCCCGAGGGTGGCAAGGATCCCCTGGCCAAGTTCGAGGAGACCCTCACCGACATCGGATCCGAGGATCAGGCCCGCTTTTACGCCGGGAACATGGCGGAGCTGCTTTCGGGGAGTATTCGGGCCTAGGCAACGGGCGCGCGGCTGGATGTAGGTCGTGACGGCCGTCTGGGATGCGGGGGTTGGTGCGGCCCTGACGGGCGTCCGCCGACTGCGCTCCCGCCCGGGCTGATGACCGGGCCGGAGGTCGGTAGCTTCCGGGGGTGACTCAAGTCCAGATAGACAACCACGGCCGGCCCGAACCACCTCTGGAATCGGGTGAGACGGCCACCTTGCTGGGCTTCCTCGATTACCAGCGAGCCACCCTGGAGTGGAAGTGCCGCCACCTGGACGACGCCCTACTCCGCCGGGGCCTGCCGCCGACGTCGATGACCTTGGGCGGACTGATGAAGCACGTGGCCTACGTCGAGAGCCACTGGTTCAGTCAGGTGGTGGCAGAGAAGCCCCAGGCCGAGCCGTGGGCCGACGTGGACTGGAGGGCGGATCCGGACTGGGACTGGCACAGCGCGGCCGCACAGAGCGGCCCCGAGATCCGGGCCCTGTGGGCGGACGAGGTGGCTCGCTCGAGAGCAGTGGTGGAGGGGCGACTGTCGGCGGGCGAGTCGGAGGCCCTGGCCGCCACCCACCCCGCCTGGGGTGGGCGGGGCCGCGTCTCCCTGCGCTGGGTGTTGGTTCACATGATCGAGGAGTACGCCCGCCACAACGGCCATGCCGATCTCCTGCGGGAGTCCATCGACGGGGAGACGGGGGAGTAATCGGGCCCGGACCGGACGATGATGGCCGCCGGACGCTTCAGTCCACCCCGGAGGACTGGACGGCCTCGAACGTCTCGGTGAAAAGGTCCCCCTGGGCGGCCGCTGAACCGGCCTTTCCTCCCCCGGGGCCGCGCAAGACGAAGGCGACGGCGACGGCCAACACAGCTCCAGCCACGGGTCCGGCCGCGTAGAGCCAGAAGCCGCTGAAGCTGTGGCTGACCAGGTCGGGACCGAAGGTCCGGGCCGGGTTCATCGATGCCCCCGACAGGGGGCTGCCCCATAGCCCGGCCAAGGCGATGTAGGACCCGACCCCGAGGGCACCGAACAGGCCGATGTTCTGGGCTCCCGAAGCCGTGCCGAGGATGACGCTGACCAGCCCCAGGGTCAAGATCAGTTCCATCCAGAAGGCCGCCATGTCGGAGTAGCCCCGGGCCGGGTAGTTGGAGCCGTAGGTGGCCGAGATATGGAGGACGGAGTGGAGAAACAAGGCGGCCAGGGTGGCACCTCCGAGTTGGGCGACGATGTAGCCGGGCACCCGCCGCCAAGGAAAATCCCGCCGCAATGCGAAGGCGATACTCACCGCCGGGTTCAGGTGAGCGCCGGACACCTTGCCCATGAACAGGATGACGGCCAGAACGGTCAGGGCCGGCGCCACCACCGCGGCCGAGTGGCTGACCGCGCCAGGAAAGGCGTGCCCCATCATTCCGGCACCAGCGGCGGCCAGGACGAGGAGGAAAGTGCCGAGCAGCTCGGAGAAGAGCCGGCGCCACTCCTGGCGCGGATCCTTGAAGTCACTGATGCGCTGGACGATGTCCCGCTCGTAGCGGGCCAATGGTCCGAGCTCCAAGGCCCTTTGCGTCGGTGCCACTCAGTGACCGACGGCGGTGTCGGAGGCCGGGCTCGGAGCGGCTGACCAGCTGGCGAGAAGGTCGGGGGCTCCAGCTGAGGACGATCCGGGTTCAGCCGGACACACCAGGAACTCCCGGATGTCCGCTTTGGAATCCATGCGTCCAGGCTAGGGCCGCCGGCCGGGGTCAGGCAGGCCCCGGCAGTACCCTTATCAAGCCGCCACTACGGGCGATCCAGGCGAGCGCTGCGCTAGTGTGGTCGACCTTCCCTGAACGGGTGAAAATCCTGGTCAGAGGCGTTTCCCCGGGCGTATGGCTCAGTTGGTTAGAGCGCAGCCTTCACACGGCTGAGGTCACAGGTTCGAGTCCTGTTACGCCCACCGAGGGTCAGGTCCCACCACAATCGCTGGGTGGAAGCGGCCTCGGTCTTGATTCTCAGTCCGGCGGGAGCACCAGCCCACCACCTGGTCCCGGCCTGACTCCTTGGCCACATGAAGGGCGGCGTCGGCGCGCCCGATCACTTCTTCGAAGCTCTCTCCGGGAATGGCTTCGCTGACTCCGACACTGACGGTCACCGGGCATTCGGCGGTGGCGGACAGCTCGGCCAGTCGGGTCCGCAGGCATTGCATGGGGACCAGGGCGTCGGCCTTCTTGCAGGCCGGCAGGACCATGACGAACTCCTCACCAGGACCTGAGGCACCGGGTGCATCCGCACTACGCGGTGCCGGCTCTCCCACTGGGTAGCCTCCCCCCAGTGGCACAACCGGGCGCACAGGCGGGGGCGAAGCAGGCGGCGGCCAAGGTGGCCCGCCGGGCCCTGACCTGGGGCGCCCAGCAGCTTCCCGTGCGCCGGCGGCTCGACCAGCTGGCCACCAGCTTGACCCTCCTGCTGGACCAGACCGCCCCCGACGGCATGTATGGCGGCTCTTATTTCGGGGACGGGCGCAACCCCGAGGACCGGATGGGGTTATCCGGCTACGCCAGCTATGACCGGGTCTCCAGCATGGCCAACCGGGCCGCCTTCATCGAGTGGAGCCTGTTCCAGGAGTGCCGCAGCCTGGATGTCGGCTGCGCCCTGGGCTTTGTGGTCGAGGCCCTCCGTGAGGCCGGCTTCGACGCCTGGGGCATGGACTACAGCGAGTGGGCCGTCCGGCACTCGACCAAGGGCGCCCGGGGCCGGCTGCGCCAGGGCAGCCTCCTGGAGCCGCTTCCCTACGCCGATGGGGAATTCGGGCTGGTCACGGCCATGGAGACCCTGGAACACCTCCCGCCCGAGGCCATCCCCGGCGTGTTGGTGGAGCTGCGGCGCATCTGCAGCGGCTTCCTGTACCTGACCATTCCCTCTTTCGGGCCCAATCGTTGCGGGCTGGACGGTTGGTTCTCGGGCAAGGTGGCGCCCGAGCGTCTCGGCTACTACGACTCGCTGCCGGCCGACTACGACGGGCCCGTGCCCTTCGAAGACCTGATGCGCGACGCCCATGGCCAGCCCATCGAGGGTCACCTCACCATCGCGTCGTTCAACTGGTGGGAGGAACAGGCCAAGGCGACCGGCTTCGAGCGCGCCCCGGAGGTGGAGGCACGGGTGTACCCCCTCCTGGAGCGGGTCGGCCAGACGGGGTGGTGGTGCCCGTACGTCTTCCGTGTGCCGGGCACCCCGTTGCCGCCTGCCGCCCTGCGCGGTACCGAAGCGACCGAGGAGCTGGCCCGGAAGTGGCAGGTGGCCCGCCCGGGATGATCGGTCCGGCGATGAGCAGGACCGACGAGGCTTGTTGAGTTCAGGGGACGATGGCTTCGGCCTCGATCTCGACCTTCCAGCGGGGGTCGAGCAGGCCGGCCACCACCACCATGGTGGCGGCCGGCCGGGCCCGGGCCATCAGGCGGCCGTGCACCTCCCCTACGGTGTCGGCGTCAGAGGCCGTAGTCAGGAACATCCGGGTCCGCACCACCTGATCCAGACCGCTGCCCGCTTCGGCCAGGGCGGCGGAGATGATCTCGAAACACCGCTCGGCTTGGACCCCGGCGTCGTCGGGACAGGAGCCGTCCGGCCAGACCGGCGCCGTGCCCGACACCAGGATCCGGTCGCCCACCCGCACGGCCCGGCTGAAACCGATGGTCGCCTCGAAGGGGGAGCCGGAACGGACCCGGATCAGGGCCGGGTCGTCCCGACCGGTCATGTCGCTCAGTCCACCAGGGCGGATGACCACAGCCGATCGGCCACGTGGTCGACCGTCTGCTGGGCGGTCAGGTCGGAGGAGTCGACCCACAGCCCGATCTCCGGAGTCTGCTTGCGCAGGGCCGTGTCGAGGGCCTCGGCGCTGACCCGGTCGGGCCCGTAGGCGGATTTGACCCGGCCGGCCTCCCGGGTCGCCACCGCCTCCAAAGTGGGACACAGCACCACCAGCGCCAACGGTCGGCTGGTGATGGCCTTCAGGTAATCCAACAGCGCCGGTCCGATCACGATGTCCTGGACCACCACGCTGAAACCGGCCTGGAAGTACCCGTCCGCCGCCGATGCCCCGAGGCGGTAGCGCAGTTTGAGCTGGCGCACCGCCTCCTCCTCCGGATCGGCCGACATCTCCCTGCGGCCGGACACGACCATGCGCCGGAACGCGTCACCCTTGACATGGGCGCCCTTCCAGAACCGACGGGCCAGGAGCTCGGCCACGGTCGACTTACCCGACGCCGATATACCTGTGATGAGAACGCAGAGGTGGTCGTCCGGGGCGAGGAGCCTGGTCACCGGCGGCAGGATACGCATCCATGGACGTACCCGAGGACCTGGTCGGAGCCCTACGCCGGGCTGGTTGCCTGGCCGCCGAGGAGGAGGCGGCCGAACTGTGGGCCGCCGGGGGCCAGGACGTCCCGCGGGTCGACGCTCTGATCCAGCGCCGGAGCCAGGGCGAGCCGCTGGCCTGGATCACCGGACGGGCCGGCTTCGCCGGTCTGGAACTGGTCGTCCGTCCCGGCGTCTACGTGCCCCGCTGGCAGAGCGAGCCGATGGCCCGCCGGGCCGCCGAGCTGTTGCCTGCGACCGGCCGGGCATTGGATCTGTGCACCGGTTGCGGGGCGCTGGCGGCTGTCCTGGCCGCCCGCCGGCCGGCGGCCACCATCCTCGCCACCGACCTGGACGAGACCGCCGTGGCGTGTGCGCGGGCCAACGGTGTCGACGCCCGGCTCGGTGACCTGGACGGCCCTGTCCCGCCCGGATGGGCCGGCACGGTGGACGTGCTGACGGCGGTGGTTCCCTACGTCCCGGCCGAGGAGATGCACCTGCTGGATCGGGACAGCCGGGCCTACGAACCGGTGGCCGCCCTGGATGGCGGGCCGGGTGGACTCCGGTTCCTGACCGAGGTCATCCGACGGGTCCCCCGCTGGCTGCGCCCGGCTTGCGGCGCGGCGCTGTTGGAGTTGGGCGGGACCCAGGCCGAGGCCCTCGCTCCCGTCCTGGCCGAGGCCGGACTGGCCGTGCGGGACGTCGGGCGGGACTCGGATGGAGACGTCCGGTACCTGGAAGCCGGCTGGGCCTGAGCCCGGCGCGATCCTGGAGCCATGCCGGTGCGGAGGGTGTCCCTGCTCAGACTGTTGGAGGCCAAGGACCCCCCGGTGCCCGACCCGGCCGCGGCCGTGGCCGAGGGTCGGGTGCGGGTGGACGGGGCGATCGTCACCAACCCCTCGTCCCAGGTGCGGGCCGACGCCCGGATCGTGGTTCAGGAACCACGGGCTCCAAGAGGGATCGAAAAGCTGGGCCGGGCCCTGGACGGCCTGGGTGTCGACGTGACCGGGCGGACCGTGCTCGACATCGGAGCCTGCACCGGCGGCTTCACCCAGGCCGCCCTGGACCGGGGGGCGGCCCGGGTCTTTTCCGTCGACGTCGGCTTCGGTCAGCTGCTGGGCTCGCTGCGCCAGGACCCCCGGGTGGTGAACCTGGAGCGGACCAACGCCTCCGAGGTCACCCCGGCCCTGCTCGGCCAGCCGGTGGATCTCATCGTCATAGACGTGACCTACGTGCGCCTCGGCACCATCATCTCCGAGCTCTCCGCCAATCTGAACCCGGCCGCCGGGACCGAGTTGGTCGGCCTGGTCAAGCCCATGTTCGAACTGGAGCGGGGTGAGCTGCCCGAGGACCCCGCCGATCTGGCCGAGGCCGGCCGGCGGGCGGCCGCCGACGCCGACGCGGCCGGCTGGGAGGTGCTGTTGGTCACGGAGTCGGCGGTGCGCGGAAGCCAGGGAGCGGTGGAGCTGTTCGTGTGGGCCCGGCGCCGGTAGCCGGATCCCGGTGGCGCCGGCCCTCCTCGCTGCGGTAGCGGCGGAAGGCGGGCAGGGCCAGGGCCACCGCCGCCGAGCCGATGACGCAGAGGACCCCACCCGAGACGATCGAGGCCCGCAGCCCGGCCAGGGACTCGACCACGCCGGACTCGACGTTTCCGAGGGTGGGTCCGGTGCTGTAGCTGAGGAACTCGATCCCGGCCAGACGGCCCCGGATACCGTCGGGGATCGACTCGTTCCACATGGTCATCCGGCCCAGGCCGCTGACCATGTCGGCCCCGCCCGCCACCACCAGGGCCAGGGCCGCCTCCCACTCGGCCCCGGACAGGCCGAGGACCACGATGCCTGCCCCCCACACGGCGGCGGCCACGGCTATCACCAGGCCCTGCCGGCTGACCCGCCGGTACCAGCCGCTGGCCAGGGTGACCAGGAAGCTGCCGGCCGCCGGGGCCGAGTACAGGACCCCGAGCACGGTGGCCCCGCCCATCCGGGCCGCCAGCTGAGGAAACAGGGCGTTGGGCATCCCGAAGAACATGGCGTTGATGTCCACCACGTAGCTGCCGAGCAGGTCCCTTCGGTTGAAGGCGTAGCGCAGGCCCTCGGCCACCGCCCGGAGGCTGACCTCGGAGTCCTCGGCCGGCGCCGCCACCGCCCCCAGCCGCCACAAACAAGCCATGGAGACGACGAAGGTGCCCACGTCCACGGCATAGGCGCCGCCCACTCCGACCCCGCTGAGGAGCAGGCCGGCCAGTGCCGGCACCGCCACCTGGCCGATCTGGGTGTTGAGGGACATGACGGCCGAGGTGGCGGCCATGTCCTCCACCGCCACTAGCCGCGGGATCATGGCGTCCAGCGAGGGCCGCTGCAGGCCGTCCAGGCCCGCCTGGAAGAAGGCGACCACGAAGAGAACCCACAGTTGGCCCCCCAGCAGGGCGTTGGCCAGGAGCGCCCCGGAGCCCAGGGTCAGGCCGGCCTCGGTCAGCCGCAGGATGCGGCGCCGGTCGGCGGCGTCGGCCAGCGCCCCGCCGAGCATCCCGGTCAGCAACAGGGCGGCCAGCTCGGCCAGGCTCAGCAGGCCGACCACCAGAGAGGAGTGGCTGATCCGGAAGGCCTGGTACGGCACGGCCACAAAGGTCAACATCGACCCGGCGAAGGACACTCCCCTGCCGATGAACAGCAGGCGCAGGTCCCGCGAACGCCGCAGCGGGCCGAGGTCGATGGCCAGCCGGGGGCCCGTCACCGGCGGAGTCTTGCCGCCGTCGGCGGCGCCGTCCGGGATTAGCCGGCGTGGGAGGATCGAGGCGTGGGATGCCCATGACCACCGAGGTCGTGCTGAAGACGGCCGATGACCGCTACCAGGTCCTCAGCTCGCTGCTCACCAGCCGCTCCAAGCGGCACCGCCGGGGTCGGTTCATCGTCCAGGGAGTGCGCCCGGTCACCCTGGCTCTGGAGGCGGGCTGGCCCCTGGAAGCGGTCATCGGGCGGGCCGGAGGCCGGCTGTCGCGCTGGGCGGCGGGGGTGTGGGACGAGGCGCCGGTGGCCACCCGGTACCAGGTGACCGATGCCTTGATGGTGGGGCTGTGCGGTAAGGAGGAGCCGGCCGAGGTGCTGTTGGTCGCCCGCGTCCCGGAGCGGTCACTGGCCGACGTGCCCGTCGGCAGCAGCACCGTCATCTGCGTGGTCGACCGCATCGCCAGTCCCGGAAACCTGGGCAGCATCATCCGCTCCGCCGATGCCTTCGGTGCGGCCGGGGTGGTGACGGTCGGACATGCCGCCGATCCGTATGACCCCGCCTGCGTGCGGGCGTCCACCGGCTCGATCTTCAATGTGCCGGTGGTGGCGGCGGCGGACATGGCGGCGGTGACGACCTGGTGCGCCGCCCCGGCATCGTCCGCCGGCTGGCCGGCCGTTCGGCTGGTCGGTGCGGACGAGTCCAGCCCCACCCTGGCGGCGGGAGACCTGGCACCGCCGGTGGCCATCGTGCTGGGCAGTGAGGGCCGGGGACTGTCGCGCTCTGCCGTGGATGCGTGCGAGCGGCTGGTGTCCGTACCCATGGTGGGAAAGGCCTCCTCTCTCAATGTCGCCTCGGCCGCCACCGTCCTGCTCTACGAGAGCCGGCGCCGCTGAGGGCCGGGCAGGGGGGCCGCGCCTGTGCCAACGTGTCCCCATGAAAATCGGCTGCGCAGTGGACACGTCCGGCTCCATCGACTCGGTGATCGAGCAGGCCCAGGCTCTCTCTGATGCCGGGATCAAGGCCATCGGTTGCTCGCAGATCTTCGGCTACGACGCCATGACCCTGCTGGCCCTGGTCGGGGCCCGGGTCAAGGATGTGGAGCTGATGACGGCGGTGGTGCCCACCTATCCCCGCCACCCCATCGTCATGGCCACCCAGGCCCTGACCGTTCAGGCCGCCACCGGCGGTCGGTTCACCCTCGGCATCGGCCTGTCGCACCAGATCGTCATCGAGAACATGTACGGCTACAGCTTCGATCGGCCGGCCCGGCACATGCGCGACTACCTGAGTGCTCTCATGCCGCTGGTCCGGGGCGAGCAGGTGAGCTACCAGGGCGAGACGCTCAAGGCCGCCACCATGGCGCCCCTCGAGATCAAGACTCCGGCTCCCGATGTGCTGGTGGCGGCGCTGGCCCCCCGGATGCTGGAGCTGGCCGGTTCCCTGGCCGACGGCACCGTGACCTGGATGACCGGCCCGGCCACGGTGGCCGACCACATCGTGCCCAGCATCACCGCTGCCGCCCAGAAGGCGGGCCGGCCGGCGCCCCGGGTGGCGGTGTGCCTGCCGGTCTGCGTGACCGCCGATCCCGACGCCGCCCGGGAGCGGGCCAACTCCACCTTCGCCATCTACGGCCAGCTGCCGTCCTACCGCTCCATGCTCGATCGGGAGGGCGCAGTCGGACCCGGGGACGTCGCCATCGTGGGTGACGAGGAGTCGGTGGCGGCCCAGATCCGGGCGCTGGAGGATGGGGGAGCGACGGACTTTGCCGCGTCCCCCTACGGCTCAGGCGATGAGGTGGCCACCACCGTCAAGGTGGTGGGGGCGTTGGCCCGGGGCTGAGCCCTCAGGAGCCGGTCGGCGGCTCGGGGGGGCGATCCTCCAGGCCGACCAGGTAGGCGACCCAGCCGATGCCGGCGGCCAGGGCCAACTGGGAGATGGTGTCGAAGATGGCGCTGGTAACCGAGGATCCCGCTCCGGGCAGGTGATTGGTGACGTAGGAGGCGGCCGTGGCGATGTCGAAGGCGGCGCTCAGGGCCCCGACGAAGAAGGCGGCCGCGATGAGGGCCAACGGCACCCGGAGGGTCCGGCGGCTCCAAAAGGCGGGGGGTCGGGGCGCCGGGTTTCCCCAGGTGGTGGCTTGCTGCTCACAGACCGGGCAGACCTTGTGGCCGTTGCGGATGATGACCTGATCCACGGACAGGACGTGACCATTCGGGCAGACGTCGGTGCCGCCGCCTGGCACCGGGAAGCCAGAACTCTCCAGAGGGGTGGTGAGGTCGTCACTCATGTCCGGGAGGATAGGCGTCCCTCAGCGTTCGGCCGGTAGCTCCACCACCACGTTGGTGGCCTTCACCGAGGCCACCGCCATCATGCCCGGGGCCAGGCCGAGCTCATCGGCGGCCTCCCGGGTCATCAGGGAGACCACCCGGTGGGGACCGGCCTGTATCTCCACATGGGCGGCCACCTTGTCCTTGATGACCTTGGTGATGATCCCCGGGAAGCGGTTGCGAGCCGAGCGACTGACGATGGGCTCGCGCCCGGTCTCACCCGGTTCGGGCAGATTGGCGGCCGCAAAGGCGGCCAACTCCCTGCCCTCGAACTCCCGCCGCCCACCCGCGGCCCGCCGGAAGGGCAATCGGCCCGAGTCGGCCCAGCGCCTCACCGTGTCGGGGCTGACGCCCAACAGTTCCGCCGCCTGACCGATCTGGTACCAGGGCACGATGGTCATGCTACGGAGCCGCCGGCCAGACCCGGATGGCGTCGGCGGGGATGTCGACCCGGCAGGCGTCCCCGGCGGTGACGCCAGGCGCCTCGGCCGAGCGCACCCGTAATCGGGGCCCGCCGTCGAGCTCGACGGTGAGATCGGTGACCGAGCCCAGGTCGACCAGATCCAGGACCCGGGCCGGGTGGGCTCCCCCGACGGTGATCCGGATCTGCTCGGGTCGCAGCGCCCAGCTGACGGGACGGCCTTCGGCCAGCCCGGCGGTGTCGGCGGCCAGGGTCACGCTCCCGGATCGGATACGGCCGGCGTCCGCCACCGAGCCGAGGGAGATGTTGTGGATCCCGAGCAGCCGGGCCACCTCCGCCGAGGCCGGCTGGCGGTAGAGCTCGGCCCGGCTGCCGGCCTGCAGCATCCGCCCGTCCGCCACCACCATCACCTCATCGGCCAGGAGGGCGGCCTCCTCCGGATCGTGGGTGACCAGCAGGGTGGACAGTCCCGCTTCCCGCTGCAGTCGGCGCAACTCGAGGCGCAGCTCGGCCCGCACCGGCGCATCCAGGGCGGAGAAGGGCTCGTCCAGCAAAACCAGGGCCGGATGGCGGCTGAGGGCCTGGGCCAGGCTGACCCGCTGGCGCTGGCCGCCGGACAGCTCGGAGGGGAAGCGCCCGGCCAACTCGGAGAGGCCGAGGGTCTCCAGCCACCAGGCGGCCACGGCCGGATCGGCACCCACGCCGAAGGTGACCTGTCTCCACACCGGCAGGTGGGGGAAGAGCACCAACCCCTGGGGCACGTACCCGATGGGCCGGGCCTCGGGGGCCTCGGCGTCGATGCGCCTGCCGTTCAGACTGACCCGGCCGATCGACCCACCCAGCAGGCCGGCCAGGGCTCGCAGGGTCATGGACTTGCCCGATCCGGAGGGCCCGAGAATGGCCAGCCGGGGGCTGACGGCCTCGTGGGCCAAGTGCAGATGGAACGAACCAGCCCGGGCGTCGAGATCGAAGCCGACCCGGCTGGGCTCCACCGGGCTCGGTGCCACGCCCGCCGGCAGACGGATGAGGACCCGGTGCCGGCGGACCGCCACCAGCCGGGCCGCCCCGGCCGACACCAGGACAGCAGCCACCGCCGCCGTCACGGCCAGGATGGTGGGGGCCTGGGTGGTGGGGATGCCCGCCCCCGAGAACTGGATATAGGTGAACACCGGCAATGAGTAGGGGTGGTAGGCCAGCACCACGGTGGCCCCGTACTCCCCGAAGGCCCGCAGCCAGGTCAGGAGCAGACCGGCCCGGATGCCGGGAGCGGCCAGGGGTAGGGCGACCCGGAGGAAGCGGGAGAGAGGACGGTGCCCGAGAGTGGCGGCCAGTTCGTCCAGGGCCGGGTCCAGGGCGGAAAAGGCGGAGCGGGCGGCGATGATCAGGAAGGGGGCGGATACGAAGGTCTGGGCCAGCACGATGCCGGCCACCGTCCCGGTCAGCCGCCCGCCGAACAGCCGGCCGATGGTCGTGTAGGGCCCGACCACGTAGACGAGCACGATGCCGCTCATGACCGGCGGGATGGCCAACGGGAGTTGGACGGCCAGGCCGGCCGCGGCCGCCAAGGCGCCCCGGGCCCGGGCCAGCACGAAGGCCAGGGGTACCCCGAGGACGGCGATGATGGCCGTCGCCACACTGGCGCTCACCACCGAGGTCCCTAGCGCCCCCCACAGGCCGGGCGTGCCGAAGCCCCGCTGGGCCGAACCGGGGATGCGGGCCAGGAAGACCAGCAACGGCAGGGCCAGGTACAGGGCCAGAAGGCCGCCCAGCCAGGTCAGCGGGCTGCGTGCCGCACCCGCCCTCACCAGGGTCAGTACAGCCGATCGATCAGGCTGGGCGGCGGGGTACCGCTCACCTGGATGGGCCGGGTCAGGGCCAGACCGGCCCGGGCCAGCTCGGCGGCACCCGCCGGCTCGAGCAAGTAGCGCACGAAGGCGAGGGCACCCGCCTCATGGGGGGCGTGGGCCAGCACGGTGATGGTGTAGTGGGCGGCCAGGGTGGACCCGGGCAGCGTCACAGTGGGAATGCCGGCCGCCTTGGCCTCCACTCCGTAGAAGAACCCGGCGTCGAGCTGACCGGCCTGGAGCCTGCCCACCAGCGTGTTCTCCGCGAACAGGTTCGAGGTCGATGTGGCCAAGGCGGCCAGAGCCGGCTGGTGGTGGGCGGTGGCAGCCTGGTCCAGAGCCTTTACGGACAGCTTGCCCTTGGGGTCGGTGGCCGGGTCGGTGCGCCCGAGAAGGAATCCGGGCTGGTCCACCACCTCGTACCACGGCTTGGAGGCCAACTGAGCGGCAAACTTGCTCTTCGGGTTGTAGCCGATCACCAGCGGGGACTGGGCGAAGCTGGCGTACCAGGAAACCCAGTTGCCGTTGGCCGTCCCCTCCAATAGAGCGTCCTTGGCCGCTGATGCGCTTATGTAGACGTCACCGGTCTCGACCTTGCCTTTGATCTCGTTGGCCAGCGAGCCGGAGTCGCCCGAGGTCCCGATGAACGTGTAGCCGCTGGAGGACCCGAACGCCGGGCCCACGCCGTTGTCCATGAGGGCCACCAGCGACCCGGCGTAGAGCACGTCGACGGGCCCCGATCCCCGGGTGGCGGAGCTCACCGACGTCGAAGTTGCCCCTCCCGTCGAGGCCGTCGTGCTACCGCAAGCTCCGGCGGCCAGGGCGAGAGTCAGGCTGGCCGCGGCCCACGCCGGGCGGTATCTGCGAGCTTGATTGCCGGTGTAACCGGGCAGACGCGAGCTTTTCATGGCGCCTGACCCTACTCGTCACGCCTCCACCGGCCTCGTTAGGCTGGCCGGGTCGCCAGAGAAGGGAAAGCCCATGGCTGAGATTTCGATGACCATCGACGGGACCGCCGTCCCGACCGCGGACACCTTCGGGGTGGTGAACCCCGCCACCGGGGAGGTCCACGCCCAGGCCCCGGACTGCAGCAAGGAGCAGCTCGACGCCGCCTTCGAGTCGTCCCACAAGGCCTACCGGGATTGGAAGGCGGACGAGGCCATGCGTAGGGAGCTGCTGGGCAAGGCGGGCGACGCTATGTTCGCCGCCGCCGGGGAGCTCGGGCCCATCCTGATGGCCGAGCAGGGCAAGCCGCTCAACGAAGCAGCCACCGAAGCCTTTGCCGCCGGGATCTGGTTCAAGTACTACGCCGACCTGGAGCTGCCCCGTCAGGTCATTCAGGACGATGACGCCGCCTTTGCCGAAGTCATCCGCCGCCCCCTTGGAGTGGTGGCCGCCATCACCCCGTGGAACTTCCCGCTGGTGCTGGCCTCCTGGAAGATCGCCCCGGCCCTGCTGGCCGGTAACACCATGGTCTTGAAGCCCAGCCCCTACACCCCGCTGGCCACCCTCAAGATGGGCGAGATCCTGGCCGGCATCCTGCCTCCGGGCGTACTCAACGTCATCAGTGGCGGGGACGAGCTGGGCAAGTGGATGACCTCGCACCCGGTGCCGCGCAAGATCAGCTTCACCGGCTCGGTGGCGACCGGCAAGCACGTGGCCGCCGCCGCCGCTCCCGACCTCAAGCGGGTCACCCTGGAGCTCGGCGGCAACGATCCGGCCATCGTCCTGGACGACGCCGACCCGGCCACCATTGCCGACAAGTTGTTCTGGGGCGCCTTCCAGAACAACGGCCAGGTCTGCTCGGCGGTCAAGCGCGTCTACGTACCCGAGAGCCTCTACGACGATGTGGTGGAGGCCCTGGCCGATAAGGCCCGCAACGTGAAGGTGGGAGAGGGCACCACCGAGGGCGTGCAACTCGGCCCCATCAACAACAAGCCCCAGTTCGATCGGGTCAGCGAGCTGGTGGCCGATGCGATCAAGGGCGGGGCCAAGGCCGTCACCGGGGGCAAGGCCATCGACGGCAACGGCTACTTCTTCGAGCCGACCATCCTGGCCGACATCTCCGACGGCACCCGCATCGTGGACGAAGAGCAGTTCGGCCCGGCTCTGCCGATCATCTCCTACCGGGATCTGGATGACGCCGTGGAGCGGGCCAACGCCACCCACTTCGGCCTGTCCGGCTCGGTGTGGAGCGCGGACGTTGAGCGCGGCGCCGAGGTGGCCGCCCGCCTCGAGTGCGGTACGGCCTGGGTCAACTCCCATCTCCAGCTGGCCCCCCATCAGCCCTTCGGCGGGGCCAAGTGGAGCGGTATCGGAGTGGAGAACGGCCCCTGGGGCCTGTACGGCTTCACCGAGCTTCAGGTCCTTTACCGGGCCAAGGGCTGAGCGCCGGACATGGCTGACCCCAAGGTGATGCCCGGAGCCGAGGCGTGGTCGGCTCCGGGCGGGCCCCACGGGGCCCTAGTGGTCCACGGATTCACCGGCTGTCCGCAGTCGATGCGGGGCCTGGCCGAGGCCTTCGCGGCCGCCGGCTTCGCGGTGGAGCTGCCCCGCCTGCCCGGCCACGGGACCACGGTGGAGGACATGGCCACCACCGGCTGGCCGGATTGGTCGGCCACCGTGGAGGAGGCCTACACCGACCTGGCCGCTCGCTGCGAGAAGGTGGTGGTGGCCGGCCTGTCCATGGGCGGGACCCTGTCGGTCTGGCTGGCCACCCGCCATCCGGAACTGGCCGGGGTCATCGCCATCAACGCCGCCCTGGGCATGGCCGATGACGCCATGCGCAAGGGGCTGGAGGAGCTCCTGGCCCAGGGGGTGGAGACGATCAGCGGTGTCGGCAATGACGTGGCCGACCCCGATGTCACCGAGTTGGCCTACGCCGAGGTCCCGGTCCGGCCCCTTCTCTCCTTCGGGGAGGCGATGGCCGAACTGGACCCCTCCGAGGTCCACTGCCCGGTGCTCATCATGAACAGCCCCCAGGACCACGTCGTCCCGCCGGCGGCGGCCGACACCCTGGCCTCATCGGTGTCAGGACCGGTGGAGAGGCTCACCCTGGAGAAGAGCTACCACGTGGCCACTCTCGACTACGACAAGGGCCTCATCGAGTCGGCGGCGGTGGAGTTCACCCGGAAGGTGTGCGCCGGGGGCTGACCGCCGGGCGCCGGGCCGGCGCCGCCTTCACGGACGTGGCCGCCGATTTGGCGGCCGCCCGGGCCCGGGCGGGGGGCGGGGTGGCCGATCGGGTGCTGCCGAGTTCCTCGGTCTCCCACAGCTTGATGCCGCCCAACAGGCCGGCGTCGTTGTCGACGATGGTGGTGTCGGGCCCCAGCTTGAACTTGACCCGCCTGGAGTTGCCCCCGCCGATGTAGAGGTGGTCGTAGTTGATGAGATCGTGCAGGGTCAGCAGGGCCCGCTTGACCCGCCGGTTCCAGCGCCGCCCGCCGATCTTCTTCCGGGCTGCCTCCCCGATGGCCTCGTTGTAGGTGCGGTCCTTCTCGAAGGGGTGATGGGCGATCTCCAGGTGGGGGGCCAGGTGCCCGTTGTAGAAGAGTCCGGTGCCGACCCCGGTGCCCAGGGTCACCACCAGCTCCAGCCCCTTACCGCTGATCACGTCCGAGCCCTGCAGGTCGGCGTCGTTGGCCACCCGCACCGGCACGCCGAGGGTCTCGGCCAGCGCACCGGCCAGGTCGAAGTCGGCCCATTGGGCGACCAGGGCCGGCACTGCCTCGGTACCCGGGCCGGACCGGGTCACGAAGTGCGGGGCGGTGACCACCCGGCCCTGGCGCACCACGCCGGGGAAGCCGGCCGAGGCCCGGTCGTAGACCGGCAGCTTGGCGGCCAGGCCGGCGATGACCTTGATCATCTTGTCCGGGGGCATGGGATAGGTGGTGGCCACCCGCTGGCGCTCCCCGTCCATGGCGCCGTCGGCCTTGAGAACCGCCGCCTTGATCCCGGTCCCGCCGATATCGATGGCCAGGGTCCGCTGGTTGGTGGTCATGGGCCCATTGTTCACCGCCCCGGCCCTGGCTGTCGCCCGGGACGGTGCGACCACGCCAGCGTCTAACTTTTCCAGGGCCATGGATACGGCTCGGGAGGCGACCAACGGAACGGGGCCGAGCCCAGCTCCCGGTCCCGGTCTGAGCCCGGCTCCCGGCTCCGGGATCGACCGGCCCCTCATGCTCCTGGCCGGCGTGGTGGTCCTGGGGACGATCATGTCGATCCTCGACACGACCATCGTCAACGTGGCCCTGGACACCCTGGGCCGGGATCTGCACGCCAGCCTGTCCTCGGTCCAGTGGGTGGCGACCGGTTACCTCTTGTCCCTCTCCATGGTCATCCCCATGACGGGCTGGGCCATCGAGCGCTTCGGGCCCCGCCGGTTGTGGATGGCCAGCCTGGTCCTCTTCCTCATCGGCTCGGCCCTCTGCGGGCTGGCCTGGAACATCGACAGCCTCATCTTCTTCCGCATCCTGCAGGGCTTCGGCGGCGGGATGATCATGCCGGTCGGCCAGACCATCCTGGCCCAGGCGGCCGGACCCTCCCGCATGGGTCGCATGATGAGCATCATCGGGGTGCCGATGATGCTCGGTCCGGTGCTGGGCCCGGTCCTGGGCGGACTGCTGGTCCAGGACGCCAGCTGGCGGTGGATCTTCTACGTCAACGTGCCCATCGGGATCGTGGCCCTGGTCACAGCGGCCCGCATCCTGCCCCGCATGGAGGTGCGTGGTCACCACCGCCTGGACGTCCGGGGGCTCCTGCTGCTCTCGCCCGGACTGGCCCTGCTGGCCTACGGCCTGTCCGAGGCCGGCACCGCCGGCGGCTTCGGGGGAGCCAGGACCCTCACCGGCGTCGGTGTCGGCCTGGTCCTCATCGCGGCCTTCGTCTTCCACGCTTACCAACGGGCCGGCCAGGCCCTGCTGGACGTCCGGCTCTTCGCCAACCGGGCCTATTCGGCCGGTGCGGGCACCTCGTTCCTTTTCGGGCTGGCCCTGTTCGGGGCCATGATCCTGCTGCCGCTCTACTACCAGATCGTCCGCCAGCAGGGCGCCCTGGCCGCCGGCCTGCTGGTCTGTCCCCAGGGCATCGGCACCGCCCTGGTCATGCCCATCTCCGGACGTCTCACCGACCAGATCGGCGCCGGAAAGGTTGTGCTCTTCGGACTGGCCGTCACCTGCATCGGGACCTTCCCCTTCACCCAGGTGGGGGCCCACACCTCCTACGCCTATCTGCTGGGAGCGTTGTTCGTGCGCGGCATCGGCTTCGGCTTCACCATGATGCCGGCCATGGCCGCCAGCTACTCCAACCTGGACCACGATGACGTCCCCCGGGCCACCACCTCCCTCAACATTGTGCAAAGGGTGGGGGGATCCATCGGCACCGCCTTCATGGCTGTCATGCTCCAGCGCCAGATGGTCCACAACCTCGCCTCCTTCGGGGCCCACTCCGGCTCGGCCAACCTGAGCACCATCTCGACCCTGCCGCCGTCCCTGCTGGCCCATATCGGCGCCCCCCTGGCCCACGCCTTCGGCACCACCTTCTGGTACTCCCTGGTTCTGGTGGCGGTGGCTTTCATCCCCGCCTCGTTCCTGCCCAGGCGGGTCGGGGCTCGGGTCACCCCGGGCCGGGCCGTCCCCACCGGCCACGAGGACTCCGACCCCGTCTTCGTCCTGGGGCCCGACTGATGACGCCGGACGACCAGCGGTGAAAGAACTCGTCTACCCGCGCCTGTTCCTCCCGGCTTCGGAGCGTTTCTCCACCCGAGCGGCCGTGGTCGACGGGGACTACCGGGCCACCTATGCCGAACACGCGGCCCGGGTACTCCGGTTGGCCGGTGGGCTGAGGGAACTGGGCGTAGGCCGGCGGGACCGCTTCGCGGTCATGTCCGCCAATAGCCATCAGTTCCTCGAGCTGTACCACGCCGCCTACATCGGCGCCGGCGTGGTCAACCCCCTCAACCTGCGTCTGGCCGGCGCCGAGTTGCGCTTCATCCTGGAGGATTCCGGGACGGAGGTGGTCTTCGTTGATGAACTCTTCTCCGCCCACCTGCTCAACAGCCTGTCCGGAGCTCTGCCCGATCTGAAGATCGTCTACCTCGGCCGTCCCGGCCGCGCCGCCGAGTTGGGCGCGGACGGTCAACCCGGCCAGGGCCGGCACCTGCTGGACTACGAGGAACTGCTCAGCGGTTCCACCCCGGTCACTCCGGAGGAGCCCGAAGAGGACGATCCCGTCATCCTCATGTATACCGGCGGGACGACCGGCCGGCCCAAGGGCGTCGTGCTGGACCAGCGGGCCGAGATGCTCAACCTGTACCACATCGCCTACACCTTCGGCTTGGGCGATCAGCGGGTCTATCTCCACCAGACCCCTATGTTCCATGCCGCCTCCATCGGCGGCGTCATGGGCATACCGGCCAGCGGGGGCGTGTCGGTGTGCATCCCGATGTTCGACCCGGCCGCAGTCATGCAGGCCAGCGAGGACAACGCCGTCAACTGGACGGTGATGGTGCCCACCATGATCTCCATGGTTCTCGATCATCCGGATTTCCGGCCCGAACGGCTGGCCAGTCTGCGGGATCTGGTCTACGGGGCCTCACCCATGCCGGCCGCTCTGGTCGATCGTCTCATCTCCACTTTCCCCGAGCTCAACATCTGGCAGGGCTACGGCATGACTGAATCGGCGTCCGTGCTCACCGTGCTGGATGCCGCCGACCACCGCCGGGGTGGGGACCGGCTGCGTTCGGCCGGCCGGCCGGCCATGGGCGTGGTGGTGTCCATCCAGAACGAGAAGGGTGAGCACGTTCCTCCTGGTGTCGAAGGCGAGGTGTGTGCCCGGGCCGGGAATCTGATGACCGAGTACTGGCACCGTCCCGAGGAAACGGAGGAGGCCTTCCGGGGGGGCTGGTACCACACCGGTGACGCCGGCCGGCTGGATGAGGAGGGTTATCTCTTCCTGGTGGATCGGGTCAAGGACATGATCGTCACCGGCGGAGAGAACGTGTACTCGGTCGAGGTCGAAAACGCCATCTCCACCTATCCGGGCGTATCCCAGGTGGCCGTCATCGGCATACCGGATGAGAAGTGGGGCGAGGCCGTCCACGCCATCATCGTCATGGACAAGGGGGCTTCGGCCACCGCCGAACAGCTGCAGGAGCATGCCCGTAAGTCCATAGCCGGTTACAAGGTGCCTAAGTCGATCGAGTTCCGGGACGAGCCCCTGCCCCTGTCCGGGGCCATGAAGGTGCTCAAGCGCGACCTGCGGGCCCCGTACTGGTCTGACTCCGACCAGAAGTGAGGCCCATAGATAGTCGCTGGGCCCGAGACTGGGGCCGCCGGGACCGGCGCGGCCCGTCGGCCCGCTCGGTGCTGGCCGTCTTTGCCGTGCTGGTGATAATCGCCGCCGTCCTGGCCGTCATTCAGTTGTTCGTCCGGAGTGTGCCCCCGGTGCGCTACATCAGCACCGCCCCGGCCTCCTTCCGGGTGCCGGGCCCGGCCCCGGTTCTTCCCTTCCCCTCTCAGGGCGAGGCGACCGTCGGCTTGCTGGGGGTGGGGACGATGGGGTCCTCCGGGGGAGATGCTCCGGTCCCGATCGCCAGCCTGACCAAGATGATGACCGCCTATCTGATCCTCCGGGATCACCCGCTGACCGAGGGGGAGGAGGGTCCGGCTATCACCGTCAGTGCCTCCGATACGGCCACCGAGGAGGTCGATGCCGCCGGCGGCCAGTCCGTGGTCAAGGTCCAGGCCGGTGAACAACTCACCGAGCACCAGGCCCTGGAGGCCCTCCTGGTCGGCTCGGCCAACAACGTCGGAACCCTGCTGGCCAACTGGGACGCCGGATCCCAGGCCGCCTTCGTGACCCGCATGAACTCGGAAGCGGCGTCTCTCGGCATGACCGCCACCCACTACGCCGATCCCACCGGCCTCGACGCCGCCACCGTGTCCAGCGCCAGCGATCAGGTCAGCCTGGCCGAGAAGGCCATGACCAATCCGGTCTTTGCCGGCATCGTGGATCTGGCCCAGATCAACCTCCCCGTGGCCGGGACCGTGTTCAACTACGACTACCTGGTCGGCCACGACGGCATCATCGGCATCAAGACCGGCTCCACGGCCGAAGCCGGGGGCTGCTTCGTCTTTGCCGCCATCCGGGCGGTGGGGCCCGTCCCCATCGTGGTCATCGGCGCCGTCGTCGGCCAGCAGGGCCCCTCCATCCTCCAGGCCGCCCTCAATGCCAGCCTGGCCCTGATCAACGCCGCCGGCGCCGCCGCCCATCCGGTCAGCCTGTCCCTCCCTGACCACGGGCAGGTCGCCCACCTCACCGCACCCTGGGCCTCACCCGTAGCCGTGGTGGCCCCGGGCACGTGGTCGACCATCGGCTGGGGCGGACTGACCGTCGACGTCGGCGTGAGCCACCGCGCCCCGCTGGGTCCGGTCGGTCATCTCATCGCCGGTGCGCAACTGGGCACGGTCACCCTCACCTTGGCCGGCCAGCACCACAGCTTCCCGGCCACCCTCCAGGCCACCGTTCCCAGTGCCTCAGCCCGCTGGCGCCTCGAACGCTTCTAACCGCCCCCGCCCTCGGCCCCGGCGGCGCCGGCGCCGGCTAGGCCGAGGCCAGGGCTCTGACGGCGGCGGCGATGTGCTCGGCGTCGATGCCGGCCAGGCCCAGCAACTCGTCCGGGGTGCCGGAGGTGGGCATGCCTTCCACGGCCAACCGGGTCACCCGGAGGGCCAGGCCGGACCCAGCCAGGGCGCCCACCACCGCCTCACCCAGGCCACCCTCGGGCCAATGGTCCTCGACGGTCACCAGCCTGCCGTGGGTGGCGCGGGCCGCCTCGATCAGGCCGGCCGCATCGATCGGCTTCAGTGAGTACAGATCGACCAGGCGGACGGAGACTCCTTCCGGGGCCAGGACCTCGGCCGCCTTGACGGCCTCGTGGAGAGTGATACCGGCCGCCACCACGGTGACGGCGTCATCGGCGGAGGAGCGCAGGACCCGGCTGCCGCCGATCTGGAAGTCCTCGTCCGGGTCGTAGAGCACCGGGGTGTCCCCGCGGGTGGTGCGCATGTAGGTGACGCCGCGCCGATCGGCCATGGCGGAGACCAGTTTGGCTGTCTGGTTGGGGTCGGACGGATACAGGACGGTGCTGCCGTGGATGGCCCGGAAGGAGGCCAGATCCTCGAGGCCCATCTGGGACGGGCCATCCTGGCCGATGGAGACCCCGGCGTGGGAGCCGACCAGGCGGATGTCGGCCCGGCTGACGGCGGCCATGCGGGCGAAGTCGTAGGCCCGGGTGAAGAAGGCGGCAAAAGTCGACGCAAACGGCTTCCACCCCCGCACCTGCATGCCGACGGCGGCGGCCACCATCTGCTGTTCGGCTATGAACATCTCGAAGAAGCGATCCGGGTGGGCCTTCTTGAAGATGTCGGCGTAGGTGGAGTTGCTGACCTCGGCATCCAGAGCGACCACGTCGGGATTGGCGGAGCCGACCGCCGCCAGTGCCTCCCCGTAGGCCTTCCGGGTCGACATCTTGGAGCCGACCTCGTAGCGGGGGAGGGCGGCATCGGCGGGGGTGGCGTCGAATCGGTGCGGGGTGGCGCCGGCCGGAGGGGCGCCGACCTTGACCCGTAGATTCCGCTCCCCGCCCAACTCGGCAATCGCCTCCTCGGGGTCATCCAGTGGCTTACCGTGGGCACCGGGCTGGTCATCCACGGCCTTCACGCCCTTGCCCTTGTGGGTGCGGGCCACCACCACGGTCGGCCGGCCCTTGGTCTCGGCCGCGTCGGTGAAAGCCCGGTCGACCTCGTCCACATCGTGACCGTCGATCTCGATGGCCCGCCAGCCGCAGGCTTCAGCCCGGGCCGCGTAGGAGGTGAGATCCCAGCCGTGCATGGTCTCGCCCCGCTGCCCCAGGCGGTTGACGTCGATGATGGCGGTGAGGTTGTCCAGGCCCTCGTTGGCGGCGTGGTCGAAGGCCTCCCAGATGGAGCCCTCGGCCATCTCCGAGTCCCCGCAGAGGACCCAGACCCGGTACTCGATCCGGTCCAGGTTCTTGCCGGCCAGAGCCACACCGACGCCAACGGGCAGGCCGAAGCCGAGCGAGCCGGTGGCCACGTCGACCCAGGGCAGCATCGGGGTGGGGTGGCCCTCGATGCGGGAGCCGAGCTTGCGGAAGGTCAGCATCTCCTCATCGGTGATGGCGCCGGCCGCCTTGTAAAGCGAGTACAGGAGCGGGGAGGCGTGTCCCTTGGAGAAGATGAGGTGGTCGTTGCCAGGGTTATGGGGCGCATCAAAGTCGTAATGGAGGTGACCGGCGAAGAGGACGGCCATCAACTCGGCCGCCGACATCGAAGAGGTGGGATGGCCGGAGCCCGCGGCGGAGCTGGAGCGGATGGAATCCACCCTCAGCTGTTGAGCCAGCTCCTGGCAGAAATCCTGGTCGATCACGCTCGGCCTTCCTTCCGGTTGCTCCTCGGGGACAGTACCCATTGGGGCGGCCGGTCACTGCCGGTCCTACGGGTTGGGTGAGGGGCCATTACCTTCACCGGATGGACATCGAGGGCTTCTACTCCCAGGACGAGCGCCGCCGGGCATCGGAGGAGATCGAATACGGCCGTAACTGGAAGGACGAGCACGGGAATCGCTACGAGATCTCCTACATCGTCGACACGGGGGAGCTTTACGCCATGCGGGATCCGGCCGGCGGCCTGGTCCCGGTCACCTGGTTCGGAGAGCTCTTCTCCACCCCGGTCCAGATGAGTGAGCTGGCTGTGGCTGTGCTGGCCCAGGTGGATGACCCCGATGCCCTGGCCGACGCCCTGGAGGGCTGGGATGAGGCTATGGAGGGGCCGGACAGCATCGGCTGGCTGATCGACCGCCTCCAGCGCTCAGGTATCCGTCCCGAGCCCGGCGGACCGAAGTAGGGCCTGGAGGGATCCGGAGTAGGGCTCAGACGATCTGGCGGTACTGGAGGTAGCGGAAGACGCCCAGGCCGGGGAGGATCGGAAGCCAGAAGGTGAGGAGGCGGAAGGTCAGCACGGCCGCCACCGCCGACTCGGGGTGGACGCCGATACCGGTGAGGCCGGCCACCAGGGCCGCCTCCAGGGCGCCCAGATTCCCCGGGGTGGGGGCGGCCGAGGCCAGGGCGGCCCCACCGACGTAGACGGCCAGGACCGAGACCAGCGAGAAGTGGGGATCGAAGGCGGCCAGGCTGGCCACCAGGGCCAGGCCGTTGCCCAGGGTGACGCCGGCCGACCCGCCGAAGAGGGCCAAAGCCCGGCCCGGATGGCCGAGGGTCGCCACCAGTTCCCGGCCCACCCGCAGTCCGGGGGCCAGAACCCGGCGCCGCCCCAGGGGTGAACCCACCAGGATCCCGGCCACGATCAGGGCTCCGGCCACCCCGGCCAGTACCGGCCAGCCCGAGGGCAGAGGGGTCTTGCCCACCAGTCCGCTGGTCCCGAGGATGGCGGCGGCCAGGAAGAACCCGGTGGCATGGACCACCACCCCGGCGGCCTGGTTGAGGGCGATGGAGCCCACCGCTTCGGCCCGGGACGACCCGGACCGCTCGAGATAGATGAGGTTGAGCCCCATTCCGCCCAGGCCGCCCGGAGTAAGGCGGCTGGTGAAGGCGGAGGCGATCTGGGTGAGGGTCGTCCGAGCCAGGGACATCCGGCGCCGGATGGCCCCCAGGTAGGAGGCGGCCGCCATGGGGAAGGTGAGCGCCCCGGCGCCGAAGGCGGCTATGAGCCACCAGTAGTTGGCCTGGCGCATGGCGTCGAGGAGACGGGGGACGGTGCCGATCTGGGGCAGCAGGAGGTACACGGCGCCACCGCCGACCACCAGGGAGAGAACGGTGGTGGCCCGGATGCGGGGCCGGAAGGACGGCCGGGGGGCGCCCAGGCTCTGGGCCAGGCGGGAGGAGATGTCGCCTAGAGCCAGGCGCTGCCGGGCGGGCTGGGGAGCCAGCTGCCGGCGAATGTGCACCGGCAGGGCCAGGGGCTGGAGGAAACTGAGGGCCGGGATGAGGTCCTCGGTATCGGCACAGTGCAGGGCCGAGCCCACGGCCCGTTCCACGCCCACCACCGACGCCAGCGAAACCAGCATCTCGGCCCGGTCCTGGGCCAGTCGGGTGTCGGTGGCGCCGGCCTTGGCGAAGGTGAAATCCAACAACCAGGGCAAACCGGAGGGATCGACCAGGACGTTGTTGGCTGTCAGCTCATGGTGGGCGATGCGGGCCGTCCCCAGGGCCCTGACCTGGCCCCAGATCTGCTCCAGCAGGCAGTCGTCCACGGCCTCCGGAGCCAGGCTCGATAGCCGGCAGCCTTCGATCTTGCGCCGCACCAGGAGAGCCGGGCCGTGCCCCATCTCCACGCCGAAGACCACCTCCGGTGTCCTCACCCCGGCCCGCTCGGCCAGGAGGGTGACGAAGGCCTCGTGGTCGACCTCGTGGCTGGGCGAGGAAAGGCCCGGCTCGTCCTCCACCTCCAGGGAGGCGAGCAGGCGCCGGGCCTTGTAGGTCCAGCCGGCCCGGCGTTGACCCCGACGGACCACCTCGACCACGAAGCACTGGCCCCCACCGGTCACGGCCTCGAAGTGCCGGGGCCCGAACCCGGCCCGGCCGAGGGGCTCGACCCGCATCACCTCTAGGCCGGACTTCCGTAGAACGGCGGTCACCGCCTCGGTGGAGGTCGCCCGGCCCGGCGCCCCCCAGACCAGGTGCAGGCCACTGCCGATGGCGAAGCCGATAAAGGCCCCGGCGGCCAACTCCAGGGACAGATGGCCCCCGGTGAAGTCCTGGGCCGCCGCCACCAAGGCCACCCCGATCAGGGGAACCAGGCGCATGGATCGGGGTAGATAGGGCGTGACCACGGTGGCCAGTGCGGCCGCCACGGCGGTGTGGTCGGAGGGAAAGATGCTGTGGAGGGTGACGGAGTGGGTGGCTCCGTCCCCGACGGGGACGCCCGTCACGACCACCACCCGCCGGGGGGCGAAGACGGTGAGGAGGTGGCCGGCCAGCCACCCGGCCGTGCCGGCCACGATCAGTTTGAGGGCGGCCCGGACCCGGCGCAGGAGCAGGGCGAGGCCGGCGGCGCCGGCTATACCCACCACCGAACCGGCCAGGGAGATGCCCCGGGACGTCCCGTCCAGCCAGGACGGCAGCAGGGCCAGGTCCCGGTAGATCCCCGCCTCGAGCGGATCCACCCGGTGGGACCGGGCGATGAAGAAGCCGGTCGTCACCAGCAGCGCCGAAGCGACTATCCGGGCCACGTCCCTCGGATGACGGCCCATGGCCACCTCGGCCGGGCCCCGGGTGACAGCCACCCGACCTACCGGGGGGCGGGACTCATCGGTGCCGCCGGGCGGAGCGCCGCTCCTTGCGGTGCGCCTCCATCCGGCGCTCGATGATGGCCCGGCGCTCGTTCAGCTGGCGGGCGGTGACCGGGGTGGTGTCGTCCACGATCCCGAAGGAGGCCCGGATGCCGGACAGGTCGATGGCCTCCACGTCGATGTTCATTCCCACGTCGGCGCTGATGCGCTCCCCGTGGTGCTCCGCCATGTAGAGGGCTATGTCCCCGATGAGGGAGATGATGTCGACATCCGGGGCCAGGGTCTGTATGGCGTTGGAGCAGAACAGCATGTCCTTGACGAAGAGCATGAGCTCCTTGGGCATGCTGGCGCCGTAGCCGAGCAGGGCCTTGGTCACGTTGCGGATCTCGTTGGTGATCTCCTCGGCCGTCATCTGGGTCGGGTCCAGGGGAGGCTGATCGAGATTGAGATCCCGGACGACGCCTTCGATGTCGACGTCGGCGGGCAGGGCCCCGAGATCGCGGAGGGCGGCTATCTGGGCCCGCACGTCGTTACCGGTGGCGCCCATCAACAGGCGCAGGAAGGCCAGGCGCCGGGGCTCATCCAGCCGGCCGGTGATCCCGTAGTCCAGCAGGGCGACACGTCCGTTCTCCTGCACGAAGAGATTGCCGCCGTGGAGATCCCCGTGGAAGACGCCGAAGAGCATGGCCCCTTCCAGGAAGGAGACCAGGCTGGCCCGCACCACCTGGCTGGTGTCGATGCCCGCTGCCTTCATGCCGGCCACGTCATCGAAGCCGAAACCGTTGAGTCGCTCCATGACCAGTACCCGGCGGGTGACCAGCTTGGGATGGGGGCGGGGCACGACCAGGGACCGCTGGTCGGTGGCGGCCAGGATCTGGGCCACATCCAGCATGTTCTGGGCTTCCAGGCGGAAGTCGAGTTCCTCCACGATCGTCTCGGCAAACAGGTCGACCAGGGCGGGCGGGTTGGCCAGGGCCGAGATGGGAATGCGGCCGATGAGGGCGGGGGCGATCCAGCTCATGGCAGCCAGGTCCCGGCGCACCATGGTGGCCACCGTGGGCCGCTGCACCTTGACCACCACGTCCCGGCCGGCGCCTACACCGGAGCGAAGGGTGGCGGCATGGACCTGGGCGATGGAGGCGGCCGCGATCGGGGTCTGATCGAAGGAGGAGAAGACCTCCTCCAGAGGCCGGCCCAGGTCGGCTTCCACGATGCGCCTGACGGTGCTGAAGGGCTCGGCCGGCACCCGGTCGCGGAGGTACTTGAACTGGCTGACCAGCTCGTCCGGGAAGATGCCTTCGCCCGAGGAGAGGATCTGGCCCAGCTTGATGTAGGTCGGGCCGAGCTTCTCGAAGGCCTTGCGGAGGCGGAGCGAGACCCCGGCCCGGGACTCGGTCTGGGTCAGGCGCCTCTCCCGCAGGTACCAGTTACCGAGAGCCCAACCCAGCCGGGCGCCGACTATCACGACCCGCGCCCCCGGCGGCACCCGTCGGCGGCGCACCATCCTGGGTACGTCGTGGCGGGTCCGGGACCGCAGCGAGTCGATGCCCCGCCGCCAGCGCATCTGCTCGGGCACGACCAGCCAGGGCGGATCCTCGGTGAAGGCACCCAGTTTCAGGTCTGCCGGCGCGGTCGGATTGTCCGGCGCCGCCTCCACTCCCATCGGGCGAACCTACCGCGCCCGACGCGTCGCCCCCAAGCCGGTCACTACCATCCGCCGCCATGGCGCAACTCTCCGCCGGGGACAAAGCCCCGCCTCTCGCCCTCCTCGACCAGGCCGGTGACAAGGTCTCCCTGGCCTCGTTCAAGGGTCGCCCGGTGTTGATCTACTTCTATCCCAAGGCGGACACGCCGGGCTGCACCACCCAGGCCTGCGGGCTGCGGGACGTCGCCGGAGACGTGGGCGACACCGCCATCCTCGGCATCAGCCCCGACCCCCCGGACAAGCAAGCCAAGTTCGACCAGAAGTACGGGTTGGGTTTCCCTCTCCTGTCCGATCCCGACCATGCCGTGGCCGATGCCTACGGCGTCTGGGGCGAGCGGAGCATGTATGGACGCAAGTACATGGGCATCGTGCGCTCTGCGTTCCTCATCGACGCCAAGGGCAAGGTGGCCGAGGCCTGGTACAAGATCTCGCCCAGGGACACCCCGGCCCGGCTGACCGAGTGGGTCAGGAAGAACGCGTGATCACCGAACTGCCCCAGCCGGCCGACGTCCTGCCGCACCGCCCGCCCTTCCTCTTCGTGGATGAGGTGACGGCGGCGGTGCCGGGCCAGTCGGCCACCGGCCTCTGGCGTCTCACCGGGGAGGAGTGGTTCTTTCCGGGGCACTTCCCGGGCCGGCCGACCCTGCCTGGCGTGTTGATGGTGGAGGCGGTGGCCCAGCTCGGGGCCGTGGCCGTTCTGCTCGACGCCCGCTTCACTGGCAAGTTGCCGCTGTTCGGGGGAGTCGATACGGCCCGCTTTCGTCGGCAGGTGGTCCCCGGCGACACCCTGGACCTGGAGGTGGAGCTGGGCCGGATGTCGGCCCGGGCCGGCAAGGGCCATGGTCGGGCTTCCGTCGGTGGTCAGACCGCCTGCGAGGTCGACCTTCTCTTCGTCATAGCCGACGGGGTGTAACCGCCAGCGGGGTCCTCAGCCCCGGTGGGGGATCAGAACCAGGGTGCCGTTGTGTCCGCCGAAGCCGAACGAGTTCGAGAGGGCCGGTCCCGGCTCCCAGGAGCGGGGCGCGCCCACCACCAGGTCCAGGTGAATGTCGGGGTCGGGATGCTCGTAGCCGGCCGTCGGAGGAATGAGGCCCCGGTCGATGGTCAGGGCCAGGGTGACCGCCTCGATGGCGCCGGCTGCCCCGAGGGCGTGGCCGGTGACTCCCTTGGTCGAGGTCACGGCCGGCCCCGGCGCGCCGAAGACCTTGCTGATGGCCTCGGCCTCGGCCGCGTCGTTGAGCGGGGTGGAGGTGCCGTGGGCGTTGATGTGGCGGACCTCGGAGGGATCGATGCCGGCATCCTCCATGGCCAGCTCCATGCAGGCCGCCGCCCCGGCCCCCCCCGGCGAAGGCGCCGTGATGTGGTGCGCATCGGCATTCGACGCCGCCCCGGCCACGATGGCGTAGATGTGGGCCCCCCGGGCCAGGGCCCGGTCCAGGTCCTCGAGCAGCAGGACTCCGGCCGCTTCGGCCATGACGAAGCCGTCCCGCTCGGTGTCGAAGGGGCGGGATATGCCGGAGTTGGACAGAGCCGTCATGTTCCCGAAGCCGGCCATGGCCACCGGGGTGGCGGCCGACTCGGCGCCGCCGGCCAGCACCACGTCACAGCGGCCGGTGGCGATCAGCCGGGCGGCGTTGCCCACCGAGTGGGTGCCGGCGGCGCAGGCGGTGACGGTGGTCTCACACGGTCCCCGCCAGCCGTTGCGGATGCTGACGTTCCCGGCGGCGGCGTTGCCCATCATCATCGGCACCAGGAACGGGGATACCCGCCGGGCGCCCTTCTCGTGATGGATGAGGATCTGTTCCTCCAGGGTGGCCAGTCCACCCACACCGGTGCCGATGATCACGCCGGCCCGGTCCGGGTCCACCTCGGGCCGTCCGGCGTCGTCCAGAGCCAGCTCGGCCGCGGCCACGCCCATCTGGGCGAAGCGGTCGACCCGACGGACGTCCTTGGGCCCGAACCAGGGAGTCGGGTCGAAGTCGGTGACGATGCGGGTCCCCTGCGGAGCCGGGCGGGACAGACCCTCGAAAAAGGCGTCCTTACCGATGCCGGCGGTGGCCACGACCCCCAGGCCGGTGATGGCCACCGCCCGCCCCTGGGAGCCTCCGGGTAGGAACGAGGTCTTCACCTCGGGGCCTCAGGGGACCTTGGACAGGACCAGGTCGAAGGCCTGTCCGACCGTCTGGACGCCTTCCAACTCGGACTCGTCCACGGTGATGTCGAAGCTCTCCTCCAGAGCCATCACCAGTTCGACCAGGTCCAGGCTGTCGGCGTCCAGGTCGTCCCCGAACTTGGCCTCGATGGTGACCTGATCGGGCTGGACCTGGAGCACCTCGACGGCGCAGGTCTTGAACTTCTCGAAGGCAGTGTCTGGATCCACGGTTCCCTTTCTAGTTCGTCTGGTGATGCATCAGTGGCCCATGGCCAGGCCGCCGTCGACCGGCAGGACGGCGCCGGTGATGTAGGAGGCATCCTCGGAGGCCAGGAAGGTGACCACGCCGGCTATCTCCTCGGGCCGGGCCACCCGGCCCAGGGGCACCCGGGCCACCAGCTCGCCCATCTGGGCCTCGCTGAGAGCGCCCAGCATGTCGGTGTCCACCGTGCCGGGGGCGACCACGTTGACCAGGATGGAGCGGGAGGACAGCTCCCGGGCCAGTGAGCGGGCGAAACCGACCAGTCCGGCTTTGGCAGCGGCGTAGTTGGCCTGTCCGGCCTGGCCGGCCAGGCCGGACACGGACGAGACCAGGATCACCCGGCCCCGCCGGGCCCGCATCATCGGCCCCACCACCCGCTTCACCAGTCGGTAGACGCCGGTCAGGTTGGTGTCGATCACCTCCGACCAGGCTTCCTCGCTCATGCGCATCAGGAGACCGTCCCGGGTCAGGCCGGCGTTGGCCACCAGCACCTCGACCGGGGCCCACTCCTTCTCGATCCGATCCAGGGCGGCCGTGACCGCCTCGGGCCGACCCTGATCACAGGCGATGTGCCACGGCCCCTCAGCCGGGGGACCGTCGTCCGGGCCGGAGCGCGACGTGTAGACGACCCGGTCACCCAGAGCGGCGAAGCGCTCGACGCAGGCGGCGCCGATTCCCCGGGATCCGCCCGTCACCAGGACGACGCGGCCCCCATTCTCGGAAACCTCAGGGCTCAAGCGGCCGCGCTCCAGCGCACCAGGGCGCTGGCCCAGGTCATGCCCGCCCCGAAGCCGCACATAAGGACCAGATCACCGGGGGACAGCCGGCCGGCTTCGGCGGCATCGGCCAGGGCCAGGGGGATGGAGGCGGAGGACGTGTTGCCAGTGCGGTGCAGCACCACCGCCGTGCGCTCCATCGGGATGCCGAGGCGCTGGGTGGCGGCCTCGATGATGCGGAGGTTGGCCTGGTGGGGCACCAGGAGGGTGACCTCGGCGGCGGACACCCCGGCCCGCTCCAGAGTGGCCTGGGCCGAGTCAACCATGGCCCGCACCGCCCGGCGGAACACCTCCTTACCGTTCATGGTGATGTACCCATGCAGGTCGGCGTAGAGGATCGGCCGCAGCGAGCCGTCGGCGCCCAGGTCCCAGGCCAGCAGGTCGCCCGGGCCATCGACCGCTTCGAGCACCACCGCTCCGGCACCGTCCCCGAACAGAACGGCCGTGCTGCGGTCCTCCCAGTCGGTGATGCGACTCAGCCGTTCGGCCCCGATGAGAAGGACCCGGCGCACATGGCCTCCGACCATCCCCGAGGCCGCCACCATGGAATAGACGAAGCCCGAGCAGGCCGCGTTCAAATCGAAGGCGCCACAGGTGAGGCCGAGCTCGAAGGCGACGTGGGCCGAAGTGGCCGGCACCGACTGGTCGGGAGTGGTGGTGGCCAGGGCCAGCAGGTCGATTTCGGCCGGGGCCACGCCGGCCCGGTCCAGGGCGGCCCGCCCGGCCGCGATGGCCAACTCAGCGCAGCTGTCCCCGATGCGGCGCTCCCGGATGCCGGAGCGCTCGGTGATCCACTCATCGCTGGTGTCGAGCCGGGCCTCGAGATCGGCGTTGGTGATCACCTTGTCCGGCAGGGCCGTGCCCCATCCGGTGATGGTCACGCCCATCAGCGGTCGTTCCCGCAGCGCAGCCAGGCGACCGGCTGGCCGTCGGTCACCCGTTCCCCGTCCACGGCCAACAGCCCCTGCAACGTCCCGGCGAAGGGACTCCGCACTTCGCTGCTCCCCACCATCCCCAGGAGCTGGCCGACCTCGATCTCCTGACCCTCGGACAGGGGACCATCGGCCGGCTTGGCGTACACGCCGGTCATGGGGCTGACCACCACCCGCTCGGATACATACAGGTGCTCGCCCTGGTGCTGGGCCACGTAGGCCTGCAGGGGGCTGGCTCCGGCCAGGCTCTCCACCAGGGTGTCGAGGTCATCCGGGCTGGAGACGCTGGCGGCCCGCACTTCCGGGGCGATGCGGCGCACCAGTCCGGTCAGCACGGCCCCGGGACCAACCTCGACGAAGGCGGGGGAGTCGGGGCTCGATGCCACCAGGGCGTCGACGGTCTGGCGCCAGCGGACCGGGGAGCAGAGCTGGGCGGAGAGGAGAGAGGCCCACTCTTCGGCGGAGGAGTGGACCCGGGCGTCGACGTTGGCGGTGACCGGGACCTCCAGGGAGTGGAAGCTGACCTCGGCCAGGGCTTTGCGCAGACGGGAGCGGGCCGGCTCCATGAGGGGGGTGTGGAAGGCGCCCCCCACGGGCAGGCCCATGACCCGCTTCGCCCCCAGCTGCTTGGCCACCTCACCGGCGGCGGCCACGCCTTCGGCGGAGCCGGCTATGACCACCTGGCCGGGGGCGTTGTAGTTGGCCACCCAGGCCTCGGCCTCGGCCCGCACGCAAGCGGCCTCGACGTCATCGTCCTCGAGACCCAGTACGGCGGCCATGGTCCCGGGGTGGTCCTCGGCGGCGGCCTGCATGGCCTCGCCCCGCTCGGTGACCAGGCGGACGCCGTCCTCGAAGGAGATGGCTCCGCTAGCCACCAGGGCCGAGTACTCCCCGAGGGAGTGCCCGGCGCAGGCCGAAGGAGAAAGGCCCAGACGCTCGATGGCGTCGAGGACCACCAGGCTGAGGGTGAAGGTGGCCAGCTGGGCGTTGCGGGTCTGGGTCAGTTCATCCTTATCGGCATGGAGCAGCAACCGGGCCACGTCGCGCTCGGCCGCCTCCGAGGCGTCGGCCACCAGCTCCCAGGAGGGGTGGTCGACCCAGGGCTCGCCCATGCCGGGCTTCTGGGATCCCTGGCCCGGAAAGGTGAAGGTCAACACGGCGCGCTCCCCAGTGATCCGGACCCGGCGCTCGTGGTCACGGTCGAGAGGCCCTCAGCGATGACGGCCACGGCCCTCGTTCAGGGTCAGCAGTATCTGGCGGAGGGTGGAGAGGAAGCCGAGCAGGGCGACCGGAACCAGCCAGCGCAGGCGGGTAGCGGTGAACATCGGCACGAGGCTACGGGACCACCGCCGACTTGTCATCGCTACCGGGCGGTAACCGCCCACGGCCCGCCCCAGGACGGGTTGGTACGCTCGCTGGCTGCGCCCGGATGATGGAACCGGCAGACATGATGGTCTCAAACACCATTGCCCGAGAGGGCGTGCGGGTTCGAATCCCGCTCCGGGCACCAAACCCCGCCGTTAGACTCGCCTGACGATGTCGTCGAGGTCATTGGTGGAGCGCCGCCTCATAGATGTGCATGCTCGCCTGAAGGAGGCCAGGGCCGAATTGGGTGTGCTCAACGAGCAGCTGGCCGTCCTGGCCGACGCCGCTGACGAGGCCCGAATCCGCTCGCTGGTTTCCGAGACCCCGGGCGCCGACCGGGAGCACCGGGACGCCCGCCGCCACGCCGAAGCCATGGCCCGCAGCCGGGCCGCGGTCGAATCCACCATCGCCGAGTTGGAATCGGCCCAGGACAAGCTGCTGGAGCGGCTGCCATGACTGCACCTGAATCCATCCCCGAGCCCACCGGCACGGGGGTGCGGGTCGTGATAGCCGAGGACGAGGCCATCATCCGCCTCGACCTCAAGGAGATCCTCGAGGAGGAGGGCTACCAAGTCGTCGGTGAGACGGGACGGGGTGACGAAGCCGTGGAGTTGGTGCGCCAGCACCGGCCCGACCTGGCCATCCTCGACATCAAGATGCCGGGCAAGGACGGTCTGGAGGCGGCCCGGGAGATCACCAGCGAACGCCTGGCCGGGGTGCTAATCCTCACCGCTTTCAGCCAGCGCAACCTGATCGAGGACGCCCGGGACGCCGGAGTGGTCTCCTACCTGGTCAAGCCGTTCCAGAAGGCCGAGCTGGTGCCGGCCCTGGAGGTGGCCCTGGCCCGCCACGCCGAGATCCGGGCCCTGGAGGACGAAAACCGCTCCCTGGCCGAACAGCTGGAGACCCGGCGCTATCTGGATCGGGCCAAGGGCAAGCTGATGGACGACTTCGACATGAAGGAGAACGACGCCTTCGGCTTCATCCGCAGCGCCGCCATGCGCCAGCGGATCACCCTGAGGGCGGCGTCGGAGCAGGTGCTGGAGGGCGCTCTCCTCCCGTAGCGGCCGTACCATGGCTGGAGTGCGCCGGCTCATGCTCCTGGATGGCAACTCCCTGGCCTATCGGGCCTTTTTCGCCCTGCCCACCGACATGGCCACCGCCTCGGGGCAGGTCACCAACGCCGTGTTCGGGTTCACCTCCATGCTGGTCAACCTGTTGCGTGACCACCAGCCCGACGGGGTGGCGGTGGCCTTCGACCGGCCCGAGCCCACCTTCCGCCACGAGATGGCCGATGACTACAAGGCCGGCCGGGCCGAGACCCCCGACATCCTGCGCCAGCAGATGGGCCTGGTCCGCCAGCTGGTGGAGACCCTGCAGATCCCGATGCTGGAGCTGGCCGGTTACGAGGCCGATGACATCATCGCCACCCTGGCCACCCGGGCCCGGGACGAAGGCGTCGAGGTCATCGTGGTCACCGGGGACCGCGACGTGTACCAGTTGGTCGAAGACCCTCTGGTCAAGGTGCTCTACAACCGCCGGGGCGTCTCCGACTACGTCCTCTACGACGAAGCCGGCATCAAAGAACGCACCGGCGTGGAGCCCATCCTTTATCCCCAGTACGCAGCCCTGCGGGGTGATCCGTCCGACAACATTTCCGGCGTCCCCGGGGTGGGGGAGAAGACGGCGGCCAAGCTGCTCAACGACTACGGCAGCCTCGACGGTGTCTTCGCCAACCTGGAGAAGTGCACGCCCAAGCTGCGCCAAAGTCTGGGTGACAGCGAGGAGAAGGTCCGCCGGAATGTATTGCTCACCCCTCTGGTGCGCGACGTTCCTCTCGACATCGCCATCGAGGACCTGCGCATGGGCGACTGGGACCGGGACGCCACCCGCCAGCTGTTCAACTTTCTGGAGTTCCGCACTCTATGGGACCGCTTGATCGAGGCCGTGGGGGACAGCTCGGCGGTGGCGTCGGGGCCCATGCCGACGGTCGAAGCTGCCGTCTCCCGGCCCGAGGATCCCCACCTGGCCGTGGCCGACATCGAAGCCCTGGCCGCCCATCCGGCGCTGGCCGTCGAGGCGGCGTGGGAGGGGGCGCCGGCCCGCTCGCTCCTCACCGGCCTGGCCCTCAGCCCCGCCGCGGCCGGTGGCGCCAACCCCGGTAGCGCGGCGGCCGGCTCCGCCTCGGACGAAGCCTCCCCGCCGGCGGCGTCGGGCCACGTGCTGTGGCTCTCGTCCGAGCTGCTGGCCCATCCCTCCGTGCGGGCGGCGCTCGGGACGCTCCTGCGCACCCGGCCGGTCATCGCCCACCGGGCCAAGGAACTCATGCGCGGCCTCATGGAGATGGGCATCGAAGTGGCGGCGCTGGCCATGGACACCGCCGTGGCCTCGTACCTCCTGGATCCGGCCGACACCCAGTACCTGCTGGAGGACATAACCGTCCGCTACGCCCAGATGGAGGTCGCTCCTCCCGGGGCGGCGCCGTCCGGCCAACTGGATCTGGACGGGGACGGCGTGGACCCGGCCGATGCCGCCGCCGTGCGGGCCGTGGCGGTGGCCGCCGTGGCCGTGCCCCTCTTCGCCGCCCTCGACGCCCAGGGCCTGCGCCTCCTGCACGATGACATCGAGACACCTCTGGTCCGGGTCCTGGCCCGCATGGAGGTGGTCGGGGTGCGGGTCGATTCCGACTACCTGCGGGAGTTGAGCGCCGGGCTCAACGAGGCGTGCCAGCGCCTGGAGTCCACCATCCACGACCTGGCCGGTGAATCCTTCAACGTCAACTCCACGCCCCAACTGCGCACCGTCCTGTTCGAGAAGCTCGGCCTCAGCCCCCTCAAGCGCACCAAGACCGGCTTCTCCACCGACGCCCAGTCCCTGGAGCGCCTCCGGGGCCAGCACCCCATCATCGATGCCCTGCTCCAGTACCGCGAGGTGGAGAAGCTGCGCTCGACCTACGGGGAGGGACTGCTCAATGAGGTCGGACCCGACGGCCGCATCCACGCCACCTTCAACCAGACAGTGGCCCGCACCGGCCGGCTGTCCTCGGATCAGCCCAACCTGCACAACATCCCCGTGCGCAGCGAGGAGGGCCGACGCTTCCGCCGGGCCTTTATCCCTTCCGACGGCCTGCGCTTCCTGGTGGCCGATTACAACCAGATCGAACTGCGCGTCATCGCCCACCTCTCCCAGGATCCCGGTCTGGTGGCCGCCTTCACGGAGGGTCGTGACATCCACCGGGCCACGGCGGCCCGCATCTTCAACGTGGCGCCGGAGAAGGTCGACATCGGCCAGCGCTCCAAAGCCAAGATGGTCTCCTACGGCCTCGCCTACGGGATGGAGGCCTTCGGCCTGGCCCAACGCCTGGGCGTTCCGGTGTCGGAAGCGACCGTCATCCTCGACGCCTACTTCGAGGGCTTCCCGTCCGTGCGCAGCTACATGGACGCCACCGTGGCCGAGGCCCGGAAGAAGGGCTACACCGAGACCATCTTCGGCCGGCGCCGCCAGATCCCCGAACTGGCCTCGGGCAACCCCCGGGTCCGCCAGGCCGGGGAACGTCAGGCCATGAACGCCGGGATCCAGGGACTGGCCGCCGACATCTTCAAGGTGGCTCTGGTCCGCCTGGACAACGGACTGGAGGCGGCCGGCATGCGCTCCCGACTCATCCTCCAGGTCCATGACGAGGTGATCCTGGAGGTGCCGCCCGAGGAGGAGGAAGAGACGGCCAAACTCACTGTCGACGCCATGGCCAACGCCGCCGACCTGACCGTCCCGCTGGTGGCCGAGGTCAGCTGGGGCGCCAGCTGGGCCGACGCCAAAGGGTGAGCGTCTACCGGGAACTGTCGGACTACACCGGCGCCTCCTACCTGCGTTACTCCTTCACCAAGGGCACCGAGCAGGAGGTCGGCTTCCTCTTCGACGCCCTCGGCCTGGCCCCGGGCATGCGGGTCCTCGACGCCGGCTGCGGTCCCGGCCGGCACTCCCTGGCCCTGGCCCGCCGGGGCATCCATGTGGTCGGCGTCGATCTGGCCCTGTCCTTCCTGGAGGTGGCCCGGGACGCCGGCGGCTCGACCGGCGCCGCCGGGCCGGCCCCGGTCCCGATCGATGCCGCCCCGGGGCCGGCCCCGACCGGGGCCGCCTTCGTCCAGGGCGACGTGCGGCGCCTGCCGGTGCGGCCGGGGTCCTTCGACGCCGTCATCTGCCTGTGCCAGGGCGGCTTCGGCCTCCTGGGCGGAGCCGAGGATGAGGGGGCCGCCCTCCGGGAGCTGGCCCGGGCCCTGCGCCCCGGCGGGCGCCTGGCCCTCACCGCCTTCTCCTCCTGGTACGCCGTCAGGTGGCTGGCCGAGGGGGAGTCCTTCGACGCCGGGACCGGGGTGCTGCTCGAGACGGCCCGCGTCCGGGACCGGACCGGGGAGCGGGAGGCCGAATTCGCCCTGGAGCACACCTGTTTCACGCCCCGGGAGCTGCGATTGATGGCGGCCGCCGCCGGCGTGCGGGTGGAGGCCCTGTGGTCGGTGGAGCCGGGCCGGTACGAGGCCAGAGCCCCGGAGGTGGATCGGCCCGAGTGGCTGATGGTGGCAGTGGTAACCTGACGGGCTTTCTGTCCGCCTACCGAAAATTGAAGGTTCCCTACCCCCGATGTCCGATCCCACCACTACCTCAGAACTCCCCGACGGCGCCGGCACGGCCACCGCCACCCTGCCGGATCCCACCGCCTACGTCCCCCGGGAGATCGTGAGCGATGACCTGGACGGGATGAGCTTCGAGGACGCCATCTCCGCCACCATCGTCGAGTTCGAGGACGGTGACATCGTCAAGGGCACCGTGGTGAAGGTGGACAAGGACGAGGTCCTCCTGGACATCGGCTTCAAGTCCGAGGGCGTCATCCCCAGCCGGGAGCTCTCCATCCGCCATGACGTCGATCCCTCCGAGGTCGTGACCCTGGGCGAGGAGATCGAGGCCCTGGTCCTCCAGAAGGAGGACAAGGAGGGCCGTCTGGTCCTGTCCAAGAAGCGGGCCCAGTACGAGCGGGCCTGGGGGACCATCGAGCGGATCAAGGAGTCCGACGGCATGGTCGAGGGCCCGGTCATCGAGGTGGTCAAGGGCGGCCTGATCCTCGACATCGGCTTGCGCGGCTTCCTGCCCGCCTCCCTGGTGGAGTTGCGCCGGGTGCGCGACCTGCAGCCCTACGTCGGGCGCAAGCTCGAGGCCAAGATCATCGAGCTGGACAAGAACCGCAACAACGTCGTGCTCTCCCGCCGGGCATGGCTGGAGGAGACCCAGCGCGAGCAGCGTGAGGAGTTCCTGGTCAACCTCAAGCCGGGTGAGGTGCGCCGCGGCGTCGTCTCCTCGGTTGTCAACTTCGGCGCCTTCGTCGACCTGGGCGGCATGGACGGCCTGGTCCACGTGTCCGAGCTGTCCTGGAAGCATGTCGACCATCCGTCCTCGGTGGTGCAGGTGGGCGATGAGATCGATGTCCAGGTCCTCGACGTCGACCTGGACAAGGAGCGGATCAGCCTCTCCCTCAAGGCCACCCAGCAGGACCCGTGGCAGGAGTTCGCCACCGCCCACCGGGTGGGCGAGTTGGTCTACGGCCGGGTCACCAAGCTGGTTCCCTTCGGCGGTTTCGTCCAGGTGGGCGAGGGCATCGAAGGCCTGGTGCATATCTCCGAGATGGCCGTGCACCACGTGGATCTGCCCGAGCAGGTGGTCACGCCGGGCGAGGAGCTGTGGGTCAAGATCATCGACATCGACCTCCAGCGTCGCCGCATCAGCCTTTCCATCAAGCAGGCGGCCGAGGGTGGCGAGGTGGCCGCCGAGTACCAGGAGCACTTCGGCGAGCACGCCTATGACGACCAGGGCAACTACATCGGCTCCGCCGAATACAGCGCCGCCGAGTTCACCCCCGAGACCGAGGGCCAGGAAGCCTGGGCCGACTACGCCGCCGAGTTCGGGCATGTGGCCGGCCCGCGCGAAGGCGGCGCCGAGGCCCCTGCCGCCGAGGCCCCTGCCGCCGAGGCTCCGGTCAACGAGGCTCCGGTCAACGAGGCTCCGGTCAACGAGGCTCCGGTCAACGAGGCTCCGGTCAACGAGGCTCCGGTCGAGGAGGCCCCGGCCGAGACCGAGTAGGGGGCCCCTACCGGGAGAGGGCGCCTTCGCCGGCCTCCCGCAGCAGGTCCCTCACCGCTTCGGCCGGATAACGGCGAATTCCCCTCGGATCGACCACGGTCGGCAGCCGCCCACGCCGGCTCCACTCCAGGACGGTCCGCTCCGAGACCTGGAACAGCACCGCCACCTCCCGGCCCCGCAGGGTCCGGGTGGCCAGGGCGCCGGCCGTCAATTCGTCCAGCAGTTCGGTCCTGGTGGCAACCACGGGTTCCTCCCACGTCTTGAGAGTCAGCACCTACGGAGAGTGATAGTGGTCGGTCGGCCGGGAAAAGAGCAAGAAGGCTGCCCCGCTACCATCCCGGCCGTGACCGGGACGGCCGTGGACGCAGCCGCGCCGGTCCGGGTCCCACCCTGGCTCTACGCCGGTGGGCTGATCGTCCTGGCCGGAAGCATCGTCCTGCGCTACTGGACCCGCTCGGACCTCTGGCTGGACGAGGCCCTCACGGTCAATATCTCCCGTCTGCCCCTCCGGCAGTTCCCCTCGGCTCTGCGCCAGGACGGCAGCCCGCCCCTGTACTACTTCCTCCTCCACTTCTGGATGAAGGTCTTCGGCCAGGGCGACCTCGGTGTCCGTTCGCTGTCCGGCACCCTGGGCGTGTTCAGCCTCCCCCTCACCTGGGTGGCCGGCCGCCGCCTGGGCGGGAGGGCGGTGGCGTGGTCAGCCACCCTGCTGGTGGCGACCAGTCCCTTTGCCGTGCGGTACTCGACGGAAAACCGCATGTACATGCTCATAGTCGTCCTCACCCTCCTCGGCTTCCTGGCCCTGGACTCGGCGCTGCGGAACCCGACGGGGTGGCGCCTGGCACTGGTGGCGGTGGACACCGGGCTGTTGTTGCTCAGCCACTACTGGTGTCTGTACCTGATCGGGGCCGTGGTCCTGATGCTGGCCTGGATGTCCCGGCCAGGCATGCCCCGGTCGGCTGCCGCCCGGCGAAGCCTGGCCGCCGTCGTGGTCGGCTTCGTGTTCCTGCTGCCCTGGGCCGGCATCCTCGTCTTCCAGCTCCTGCACACGGGCACGCCGTGGTCCCAGCCGGCCAGCTTTGCGGCCATGGTCAACGCCGTCAGCGACTTCGCCGGCGGGGGTACCTCGGCCGGGCGGGCCCTGGGCCTCATCTTCTTCGGCCTGGCCGGCCTGGCTGTGTTCGGACGGGCCATAGACAACTACCGGGTGGAGCTGGATCTGCGTACCCGACCCCGGGCCCGGGCGGTGGGATGGATTGCGGGCGGGACGCTGGTCCTGGCCATCGTGGGCGGTTTCGTCCTGCGCAGCGCGTTCACCGAGCGCTATACGGCGGTCATGTTCGCCGCTTTCATCCTGTTGGTCTCCCTGGGACTGACCGTCCTGCTCGATCCCCGCATCCGTTACACAGTGCTGGCCGTGGCCACCGCCCTCGGACTGGCCGGGTCGGTCACCAACGTCACCACCAACCGGACCCAGGCTGCGTCCATTGTGCACTCCATCGAGGCCCAGGCCTCCCCCGGGGATGTGGTCGTCTACTGCCCCGATCAGCTCGGGCCGGCCGCCAGCCGGCTCCTGACCGGGGCCTTCGTCCAGACCACCTACCCCCGGGCCATCGGCCCTGACCGGGTCGACTGGGTCGACTACGCCACCGTGGCCAAGGCGTCCCGGCCGGGGGCGTTCGCCCAGAAGGTGCTGGCCCAGACCGGCCCGGCCCACAACGTCTGGCTGGTGTGGTCCCCCGACTACCTGACCATCGGGGCCAGGTGCCAGAGCCTGGAGTCAGACTTCGCCATCCTGCGGCCCCACTCCAAGCTGGTCATCGCCGAGCAGGGGGCCAAGTACTTCGAGCACGCCAACCTGGTCCGTTACTGGGGCTCGTGAACCGCTCGTCCCTCCGGGTGGTGGTCCTGCCCTGGCTGCTGGCCCGGGTGGTGGTCATCGGCGCCCTGGCCCTGGCCCGCTACCTGGTCAGTCATCTCCATCCGGCGCCGGCCGTCGTCACCCGGGTGCACGAGGGTCTTCTGGGCTGGGACGCCGGCTACTACCGGGACATAGCCGAGCGCGGTTATGCCGCCCTGGGTCACAGCGCCCTGCGCTTCTTCCCCCTCCTCCCGTTGGCCACCCGGGGCCTGCACGATGTCGTGCGCCTGTCCGTGGATGACTGCCTGTTGCTCATCACCAACGCCTCGGCTCTGGCCGCCGGCGTCCTCCTCCATCGCCTGGCCCTGGCCGAGACGGGGGACCGGGATACGGCCCGCAACGCCGTCTGGATCCTCTACCTGGCCCCGTCCGCCTTCGTCCTGGTCATGGGGTACTCCGAGGGACCCATGATCCTCCTGGCCCTGGCCACCTTCCTCGGGCTGCGCTCGGGGCGCTGGTGGGCCGCCGCCGCCTGCGGGTACCTGGCCGGCCTCACCCGCCCGGTCGGGGTCCTACTGGCGGTGCCGGCTCTCATCGAGGCAGTGGGCCTGACCGGCTTCGGCTCCGCCCGTCGGGGGTCGGCCGGCTCCGGACCGGTGGCGCTCCTCGGCCGGGCCGCGGCCGTCCTGGCCCCGGCCGCCGGTTGTGCGACCTATCTGGCTTGGGCCGCTTACCGCTTCGGCAGCTTCTGGGCCCCGGTCAAGGTGCAGGAGCAGGGGAACCTCCGGGGTCGCTTCGCCGATCCGCTCAGCACCGCCCTCAACGACCTCCGGGGCCTGGCCCACGGTCATCTGGGCACCGGTCTCCATGTTCCCTGGCTCATCGTCTTCCTGGGCCTGGCCGTGGTGCTGCTGGCCCGCTGGCCCCTGTCCTATGGCGCCTTCGCCGTGGTTACCCTGGGCCTGGCCGTCAGTTCGTCCAACTTCGACTCCCTCGAGCGTTATGCCCTTTCCGCCTTCCCGCTGGCCCTGGCCGCCGGGGGCTTGCTCCGGCAGGAGTCCCGCCTCCGCCTGGCCCTGCCCCTCCTCGGCGGGGCCCTGGTGTCCTATGCGCTCCTGGCCTTCATGAACGCCTACGTGCCTTAGTTGCGAGCATGCCGGCCTCCCCGGCCGACGCCACGGGCAGCACTAGCCTCTACCGACCCTGGGAACAACAGGAGAACGATGTCCCAAGTCCAACCGACCCCCGCAGGCGACGACGTCGTCGTCATCGGTGCCGGCCCGGCCGGCCTCACCGCCGCCTACCAGCTGGCCAAGCACGGCCGGCGGTCGGTGGTCCTCGAGGCCGATTACATCGTCGGAGGCATAAGCCGAACGCCGGAGCGGGACGGGTGGCGCTTCGACATCGGAGGCCACCGGTTCTTCACCAAAGTCAAGCCGGTGGAGGACCTCTGGCACGAGATCCTCCCGGATGAGGACTTCCTGCTGCGGCCCCGTATGAGCCGCATCTACTACGACGGGAAGTTCTTCGACTACCCGCTCAAGGCCGGTAACGCCTTGCGCAACCTGGGCGTGATGGAAGCCGTGCTGTGTGTCCTGTCTTACGTATGGGCCCGGATACGCCCCCCCAAAGACCAGTCCAGCCTCGAGGGTTGGGTGGTGGCCCGCTTCGGCTGGCGGCTGTACCGGACCTTCTTCAAGACCTATAACGAGAAGGTCTGGGGTGTGCCGGCGTCGGACATCGCCGCCGACTGGGCCGCACAGCGCATCAAGAACCTGTCCTTGTCCAAGGCCGTCATCAACGCCCTCCTGCCCAGGCGCAACCAGAAGGAGATCACCAGCCTCATCGAGGAGTTCCAGTACCCGAAGTTCGGGCCGGGGATGATGTGGGAGCGAGCCGCCCAGCTCGTGCAGGAGGCCGGCAGCGAGGTTCGGATGCAGAACCGGGCCGTGCGCGTCGAGCGGGCCGGTGGGCGGGCCGTGGCCGTGGTGGCTCAGGACCGGGAGGGTTCCGAAGCGCGGATCGAGGCCGCCCACGTGGTGTCCACCATGCCGATCTCCGAGCTCATCGAAGTCATCAGCCCACCGGCTCCGGAAGATGTGCTCAAGGCGGCCAAGGGGCTTTCCTATCGCGACTTCCTGACCGTGGCCTTGGTGGTGCCGGCCACCTCCAGCTTCCCCGACAACTGGATCTACATCCACGCCCCCGAGGTCCGAATGGGACGTATTCAGAACTTCGGGTCCTGGTCCCCGTACATGATCAAGGAAGGCCGGACCTGTCTGGGTCTGGAGTACTTCGTCTTCGAGGGTGATGAGCTGTGGAACTCCGCTGATAATGACCTCATCGCTCTCGGGACCCGGGAGCTGGAGGCCCTGGGCCTGGTGAAGAGTGACCAGGTCGAGGTCGGCTACGTGGTCCGCATGCCCAAGGCCTATCCGGTCTACGACGAGGGCTACGCCGAGCGGGTCGACGTCATCCGCCGCTGGTTGGAAGCCGAAGTGCCCAACGTCCACCCGGTGGGGCGTAACGGCATGCACCGCTACAACAACCAGGACCACTCCATGTACACAGCCATGCTCAGCGTGGAGAACATCGTGACCGGCTCCCGTCACGACGTCTGGTCGGTGAATGTGGAGGAGGAGTACCACGAGGAGGTCTCCGCCTCCTCGGCCTCTGGCGGCGCTTCCTCGTCTTCCGCCGGCGGCTCCCCGTCCTCGGGCGGCACCGGCCGAACGGCCCCCGTGCTGCCGAGCCGTCGTTCAGAACCCTGAGCGTCCCGACCACCGAGGTCTCGGCCACCGAGGCGCCCCGGGCCCTCCCCGCCACCGAGGCCACCCGGGGCCTCCCGGCTCACTTTGCCTGCTTCGACGGCCTGCGAGCCTTCGCGGCCGTGTCGGTGGTCGGCATTCACACCGCCTTCGTGTCCGGCTTCACCACCCGATCGGCTTGGGGCATCTACACCGCCCGGCTGGAGATCGGTGTATCAGTCTTCTTCCTGATCTCCGGATTCCTGCTCTACCGACCCTTTGCCGTAGCGCACCTGGCCGGGGCGGCTTCGCCTGACCTCAAGCGCTTCTGGGTCCGTCGGCTCCTTCGTATCGTTCCGGCCTACTGGCTGGTCATGACCGTCACCAGCTACATCATGCGGGTCAACACCAATGTCCAGGGCTGGAAGCCCACTCTGGTCCTGTACGCCTTCGGCCAGATCTACTTCCCCAGCACGGTCTTCAAAGGAGTTACCCAGGCCTGGTCGCTGTGCACGGAGATGAGCTTCTACCTCTTTCTGCCGCTGTTGGCGGCCCTGTTGGTGTGGCGCCGGGGATCGCTCCGGTCCCAGTTGGTGCGGGAGATGTCGGCCCTGGTCCTCATGGTGGCGGTCAGCTTCGCCTTCCGGATGTGGGCCCTGACCGAGGCCGTTCACCACCCCACCAGCACCTACGGCACCATGAGTGACTGGCTGCCGGCCAATCTGGATCTCTTCGCTCTGGGCATGTTCCTGGCCGTCACCAGCGCCTGGATGCACCAGCAGGGTCGGCGCCCGGCCTGGCTCTGGCATCCGGTGATGCCCTGGCTCAGCTGGGCGCTGGCGGCGGTGGCCTTCTGGGCCGTCTCCCACCTGCAGATTCCTCTCTCCCCGCTCTACCACATCAGCCCCGGCCGGAACCTGCTGCGCCAGAGTCTGTACGGGGCCTTTGCTTTCTTCATGCTCCTGCCGGCGGTCTTCGGGCCCCAGGACCGCGGCCTGATCCGCCGCTTCCTGCGGATGCGGCTGGTGGCGGCCACCGGGGTGGTGTCCTATGGGATCTACCTCTGGCACCAGGGCTGGGTCACCATGTGGCTCAACTGGTCTCACGATCATCTCTTCCACATCCGGTGGTGGGTTCTCTTCAGCGCCGTCCTGGGCCTGGCTCTGGCTTCCGCCTCGGGTAGCTACTTCCTGGTCGAGCGGCCCGTGCTTCGGCTCAAGGACCGGCTCAGCTGGTTCGACCGCCCACCCGCCATCCTCCCACCCGTCATCCGCCCGCCTGTCATCGGCCCCGACGTGACTCCGTGAGCGACCTGGCCGCTGTTGCCGCTGAGGCCGGTCTGTCCCGGGTGATGATTCTGGCCTGGCGCGATCTGGATGATCCCGAAGCCGGGGGATCCGAGGTTCACGCCGCCCGCATAGCCGCTCTGTGGGCCGAGGCGGGCATCAACGTGGTCATGCGCACCTCGGCCGTCCCCGGCGCTGTCGATGTGGTCGTCCGGGACGGCTACTTGGCTGTCCGGCGAGCCGGCCGCTACTCCATCTTCCCCCGCGCCGCCGCCTGGGGTTGGCTGTCTCCGGCCGATCGGGACGGCCTGGTCGAAATCTGGAACGGGATGCCGTTCATGTCCCCCGTTTGGTCCCGCAACCCCCGCATCGTTTTCCTCCATCACGTGCACGGTCAGATGTGGCGGATGGTGATGAACCCTCCCGTGCTGGGCCGTCTGGGGGAGGTGCTGGAGAGCCGTATCGCCCCACCCTTTTATCGGAACACGCCGGTGGTCACCCTCTCGGAGTCCTCTCGCCAGGAGATCATCTCCACTCTCGGCCTGCCCGCCGCCAACATCTCGGTCGTGCCCCCCGGGGTGGAGCCCCGCTTCCGGCCCGGGGGCGATCGTTCCGGGACCCCGTTGGTGGTGGCGGTGGGCCGGCTGGTGCCGGTCAAGCGATTCGATCTCCTCATCGAGGTGCTGGCCCGGCTCCGCTCCCGTCACCCCGGGTTGGAGGCCGTCATCGTGGGGGAGGGCTACGAGCGCCCGGCTCTGGAGCAGCAGGTCCAGCAGCTGGATGCCGGCGGGTGGTTGTCCCTGCCGGGCCGGCTCGGAGACGATGACCTGGTCGACCTCTACCGCCGGGCCTGGGTGGTGGCGTCGGCCTCTTCCCATGAGGGCTGGGGGATGACCCTCACCGAGGCGGGGGCGTGTGCCACTCCGGCCGTGGCCACCCGCATCACCGGACACGCCGATGCCGTGGATGACGGGGTCAGCGGTCTGCTGGCCGGCTCACCGGCCGAGTTGGAGGGCGCCTTGGATGCGGTGCTGCGCGACCCGGCCCTGCGTCAGCGCCTGGGTGCGGCGGCCCGGGACCGGGCCGGGGAGTTGACCTGGGAGGCGACGGCCGGGGGGACCCTCGGCGTGCTGGCGGAGGAGACCCTTCGCCGTCGGGAGCTGGCGGGCGGACGGCGTCACCGGCGCCGGTGACCTTCTCCCGGTGCCAAGTGGCCGGCCGGGCCTCAGTGGCCGGCGCCGACATCCCGGCGGAGCAGGGCGACCTCCTCGGCCAGCCGGCGGGTGCGGTCCTCCAGCCGGCCCAACTCCCAACTCATGTAGACGCACACCACGAGCAGGAACAGGCACGCCAGCACGGTCAACAGGTCGGGCGGGTTGATGACCCCGATGGCGTGAGCGAGCCGGTTGAACAGGTTGGGAGCGATGGCGAAGACGATCATGGGTAGGCAGACGGCCAGCCATACGACGGCGTACTTTTCCCGGAGGTGGCGACGGCGAAGGAGCTCCACCACGGCGGCCACCGCCGCCCCCGTAGACAGCAACACGGTCAGATGAACACCGGTCATGGTTTCTCCTCGATGATCGGACGGGCGGCGGTGGACCAGGGCAGAGCCGACGCCGGGCGGGTGCGGCCGGGCCGGATGGCCTGTAGGAACAGCATCAGGGCCACGCGGGACAGGTAGAGCAAGGCGCGGGGCCGGGACTGGCTGGGCATGCCGGCAATGCGGGGGCGCATGACGGTGGAGAGCTGGCTGATGCGGGCGCCGGCTTCGGAGGCGATGATCAGGGATTCGACGGTGTCGGACAGGTAGTCGGCGGGATAGGTGCGGGCGAAGAGAGCGATGGCGTCTCGGTTGTAGGCGCGGAAGCCGGAGGTGGCATCGGTCAGGCGGCAGCCGGTGAGTCTGGACAGGTAGGCAGCCAGCAGTCGCATGGCCCAGCGCCGGGCCCGGGGGACCGGGTAGTCCTCGGAGGAGTCGAAGCGGGCGGCGATCACCACCGCCGGCCCCGGGGAGGAGTCCAGGGCCTCGAGCAGGGCGGGGGCGTAGGAAGGATCGTGCTGCCCGTCGGCGTCGATCTGAACCAACGCGTCATAGCCGCGGTCAGCTCCGTACCGGAATCCGACCCGCATGGCCCCGCCCACTCCGAGGTTGAAGATGTTGGAGATGAGGTCGACGCCCGCGGCCCGGGCGATGCTGGCGGTGCGATCGGAGGAGAAGTCGTCCACCACCAGGACGTCGGCGTTGGGAAGGGCGCGGGCGATCTCATCCAGTACCGAGCCGATGGAACCCTCCTCGTTCCAGGCCGGCACCACCACCAGAACCCGGCGCAGATCGCGCGTCACGGGGCGGATTCCCTCGCCGGGCGACGCCCGGGGCGGTGGTTCCAAAGGAAGACGCCGGTCATTTCCAATCCGATGGCGCCGGTGAGGGCCAGGCACAACTCGACGGGCGATCGGTAGCGGGTCTGGCCGAGCGCGATGGCGACGGAGATGACCACATCGGCCAGAACGAAGAGGAGAGGGTAGATGGGGATGCGGCGCCTTCGGAGAGCGATGATGGCGGGGATGGAAAGCAGCAGCAGGGCGTAGTAGGAGTACAGGCCGATTTCGGCCCAGCGGAGGGGCCGCGTCTCCACTTCGGCATCCTGGCGAATCTGCAGGCTGGGGTTCCAGAAGGCGAAGGTTCTGCCCTCCCGGTCGAAGATGACCCGGGGCAGGTCAGACTCATGAGCTCGGATGAAGCTCAGGGCGTAGGTCTCGGCCTCGGCCGAGGTCACCGAGGCGTCCTGATACTGATAGTGCGGAGCGCCCAGGGCGCACGCCAGCGACCAGTACCCAGCCTTGGAGCCGCTGAAGGTGGTGGCGCAGTCGGCCGACGCCAGGGTGTTACCGAGCCCGGTGCTGATGAAGACGGGCTTATCGAAGCGCGCCATGTTGAAGCCGATCCAGGGACCGATCACGAGACAGAAGGACGCGGAAGCCAGACCGAGACGGCCCCAACGGGCCCGCCACGTTAGGGAACGCGCCCCCAGCATCAGAGGGAGGGCCATGAGGGTGAGGAGGCTGAGTTCATCGCGGGCCAGGGCCGCGGCGCCGACGGCGGCGCCGAAGGCGACGGCGGTCCAGAGGCGGGGACGATGCCAGAAGCGGTAGGCGGCCAGCAGAACCAGTCCGACCACGAGAGGATCGACGGTCTCCGACATGACCTGTTCGTTACTCATCCAGATGTTCGGATACAGAGCGACGATGAGACCGACCAAGACGCCGATTCGGCGTCCCTGGCGGCCGCCACCCATGACGTCGCGACCAAGGTAGGCGGCTATGGGTACGCCGGCGGCACCGAGGATGCAGGACCAGATGCGGTGGGCGAAGAAGGATTTGAACCCGACCACGGACGAGATGGAGAGCAGCCCGATGAACAACGGTGGGTAGGCAGCCGACTGGTAGTGCAGATGCAGGTTGTGTCCGTAGTAGAGCCACGGATCGATGAAGCCGTAGCCCCCAGCCAGCAGGTTGGCACCGAAGTGGTAGGAGAACGGATCCCCGACCGGCGTCCGATTGGGCCTGCCGATGACGGTGGCGATGCGAACGGCCAGAGCCAACAGAGTGTCGAGACCGACCCAGGTCAACCAGAACAATCCGGGTCCGGTGCCGGTCCCGGTCCGGGGCCCGGCGGCGGCGGTGGCCTGGGTCTCGAGAGCTCCGGCCGGCGGGTCGATCCGTGCTGGTGGCGGCGCGGTGGTGGTCATGGCCCGGCCGGGGATGCGTCCACGGCCGCTCCCGCCGGCGCCTCGGGTTCGTCCGGCTCGGTGTATACGGGTGGATAGGTGTCGGTCACCGAGCGGGCCCCGGCCAATACAGCCATGCCGGCCAGCACTCCGGCAAAGCCGATGATTCGAAGGGCCACCCGCCATCCGGCCGTGGGCAGGTGCTCCCCGAACAGCGCCGTCCCGGCCGCCACCACAAAGGCCGAGGAGATCACGTTGGAGACCGGGACCACCACAGAGGCCGGGCAGCGTTGCAGGGCGGTCTGGAACAGCAACAACCCCCCCGCCGAGGCAACGCCGAGGATGTAGAGGTAGGGAGAGCTCAGCACGTGGGGCACGCCGGAGACGATGCCTTTGGTCTCCAGTTGAGAGGAGACGGCCTTGGCCGATAGGGACGCCACGCCGTAGACCAGACCGGCCGACATCCCGTAGAGGGGCGCCTGGAGATGACTGCGGGCGTGGGGAGTCTGGTCCGAACCGTGGCCCAGGCGATCGGCGGTGACGAAAATCCACAGGGCGACCAATATCGTCGGCGCCCCGGTGGCCAGGATGCCGGTGATGGTGCCCCGGGTCCCGGCCCGGTCGGAGTGCGAGTCCAGGGAGAGGCTGAGGAGGAAGAGGGCCGCACCTACCACGGCCACTCCGGCCCACTCCCGGCGGCCGAGGTGCTCACCGAGGGCGACGTGGGAGAGCACCAGCAACAGGACGATGCCAGAGACGAAGATCGGCTGCACGACCGAGACCGGAATCAGGGACAAGGCGATGATCTGGAGTCCCAGTCCGCACAGCATGGAGAAGAAGCCGACCAGCCAAAGCGGTGACGAGGCCACCGAGCGCACCAGGTGAACCAGGCGCCGGGCGTGCACCTCGGGGAGCCCTCCCAGACCGTGCTTCTCCAACACGAAGCCGACGTTGTAGAGAACAGCCGAGGCCACCGTGATACCCACCCCGACCAGGGTGTGGGACGAGGCGACGTGGACGGAACCGATCATGGCCGGGCCGGGCCAGCCGGTCGGCGGCGCATCACCAGCAGGAGATTCCACGTGGCCAGCTCCCGCAGCCCCGGCACCTTCACCACCCAGTCAAGCCACGACGGGTAGTAACGGGGAATGGCCTCCAGGATTTCCAGGTCGGCCCGGTTCCGGGCCAGGCGCAGCACCGGGCCCACGTGTTGAGCGAAGAGGGAGCGGCCGTAAAGGTTGCCCGGCGGCCGCTGGTTGATGCGCTCGTAGCGAGCAGCAGCCCGACGGCCCCCGAGGTAGTGCCACGGGGAGGTCTCGTGGCCGCCCCAGGGTGAGAACCAGGCCGTGAAGGACAGATAGAGCAGCCCTCCGGGTCGGGTGACGCGCACCATCTCCTCCAGGAACGGTTCGGCGGCGGGCACGTGCTCCAAGACGTTGGAGGAGAAGGTCAGGTCGGCCAGCCCGGCCGGGAACGGCAGGTGGTATCCATCCCCGGCCACGGTGCCCCCCGGCACCAGCCGTCCGGGCCGGACCGCTTCGGCGTGGGCCCGCCGCCGGTCATCCCCCCGCCGCTCGGGGGAGTGCGGGCTGGCTCCGTTGGCGCCACCGGGAACAGGTTGGCCGAGTACCCCCGCCTCCGGCTCGATCAGGTAGGACCTGGCTCCGGCGCCCCGGAAGGCCTGACTGAAGTACCCGGCTCCTCCGCCGATATCGATGACCAGGCGACCGTCGAGGTCCATGTGCCTGGCCACCTGGGCCAGGGTGTCAGCCGCTTGGGTCCGGTAGAACGTGTCCGGGTCGGACTGCTCGACCAGGAAGGCCCGGAACATTCCGACCGAGCGTCGCAGGCCTTTGCCCAGAGGGGACTCGAGGGCAGCCGAGGAAGGGCCGGGCGCTGGGGACATGGCCCCACGACAGTAATAAAGGCCTTACGTCGGTTGGTCCATGCCGGATCGGCGTCGCAGGAGCTCGACCAGGGCGTCAGCCGCCAGCAGGATCACGGCGGCCCAACCGAAGGAGTTGGCCACCGGGAAGTTCCCGGGCCAGTCGATATCGGAGAGGTACCGGTGGTACCACTGGGCATCGATCATGTAGCCGGCCGTGGCCAGGACCATGCCGACGGCGGCGCCCCCGAGCAGGATTCGCCCATAGGGGACGATGAGACCCAGAAGGACCAGGCCGGCCACGACCGGCGCGGCCAGGGGTCCGGTCAGGACGCCCGCCACCACTCCAGCGCCCAGCGCCCACGCCAGCGCGGCCGGCCAGCCCAGCTGGCCCCCGGCAAAGGAAAGAGGCGACCCGAGCACCGGCTCGGACTCATCGGCCCCGGCCCCCGCCCTGGCCCCCGCCCCGGCCCCGGCCGGGGGCCCGGTGTTGGCGGATCGGGGGCGCCGGCGGCGGAGCGGCACTAGAGCCAGGACGGCGCAGCCGAGCAGGCCGACGGCCGAGACCCCGAGGGCGGCCCAGACCACCTTCTGAGGGGCCCAATCGATCTGGGCGATCATGTCCGGCCCGGCCAGGGAGGCGGGGACGAACCAGCCGTCGGCGTAGCCGTCGATGAGGGTCGGGGCCCCCAGAGAGTGGGTCGGGCCTCCGCCGGCGGGCCGGAGGGTGGCCTGCCAACCCCGGCTGAGGCTTTCTCCCAGGATGAGCCAGAACCCCTGGCCCTGCCCTCGGACCGCGACGGTCTCCTGGGTGCGGGTCTGGTCGGTGACCCTCACGGCCGGCGCCGAACCGGTGGGTACGGCCGGAAGGGCCCCGGCCGGCGAGGAGCCCGCCCGCAGGGCGCCGCCGCCGCCGGCCGAGCCCAGCCAGAGCTGGTCGAGTTCGAAGCCGGAGGGCAGCCGGGGGCTGGTACGCACCACGTGACTCCCGGCCGCCAGCCGGATCCCGCCGAGGGAGTTCCCGCAGGCGGTGATGGCCAGAGGTTGGCCGGCCAGGGCGGCGGCGCTGGTACCGCTGATGCGGATGTCCACCGGCCGGCCGTCAACAGTGAGGAGGCCCTGATGGCAATCGGCCGGGATGCGGGCCGGAGGCGGGGCCATGCCCACTCCGGGCAGGCCCACCTCGGCCAGGGCGACCGGGAGGATGTCCCTGTTCCCGGACTGGCCGCCGTAGTAGTCGAGGGTGGTGAGTTGACGCACGCGGTTGATGGTGATGCGGACGGTGCTCCCGGTCAGGGTGGGGAAGGTCACCTCCACCGGGCTGACCGCTCCCTGAGCCCGGCCGGTGCCGACGGCCAGGACGGGCAGATCGACCGTGCGCGAGAAGCCCCCGGCGGAAACGGTTATCGAGGTGGGCAGGGAGTGACGCCCGTCGTTGACGACCTGCATATCGAGATGGTCGAACGACAGCGGCCGGGCCAGGGTGTACTGGAGCCACTCCCCGTTCTGAGCGGACAGGGCGGCCGACCAGGACGTGTCCGGGTTTCCGTCCACGGCCGCGTCGGCTCGGGCATGGCGGTCACCGGGAAGGCGGGTGGAGGAGTTGGCCGACACGACCCGGTCGATCGTCTTCGACGCCGGTGCCGACGCCGACGCCGGTCCGGGGGCTCCGATGTCGGTATCGATCAGAGCGTCGGAGTCCTTGGCCGAGATGCGAGCCCGGCCTCCCACTGTGAAGGTCCGGTCCGTGGGGAGTGTGAAGGAGCGGACCATGTCCAACTCGGGATCGGTGCGGGGCGGGGTGTCCGGGGCCCGGTTGCGGTCCATCAGGATGACCAGCGGGTGGGACTGGGACGCCGGGCCGGCCAGGCGGAGCAGGTCCCCCGGCATGTCGGTGACCTCCTCCAGGTTCACTCCCGGTATCCCCACCTCAGCAAAGCCCACCCCCGACAGCCCGTCCAGGCTGTGGTTGTCCCCGCCCTGGTTGTTGGTCCCGAGGATGGTGATGTTCAGGGTCGAGAAGGTCCGGGAGGAGAAGGCGATGGTCTGACCCGGCTCAGACATCGATGCCGCGCCCAGGGCTACGGTCATCGCCCTCCGGCCGTCGAAGGTCAACCGGACCCGGGTGATGTGCCGGTTGGGATGGCCGACTTGCGGTTGGAGCACCACGATGTGATCGGCGGTGACCGGACGGCTCAGTTCCGCCTGCAGGCGTTCCCCGACCGGGTTGCTGAAGGCGTCGACGGTCCAGGCGGTGGCCGGATTCCCGTCGAAGGCATTGGCGGGACGGTCCTCAGGGGTGAGGGTGACCGGATTTCCGTAGCGGGTGGCCTGGACCGACTTGACGCCCACCTGATCGGTCGTGGTCTGGGCATCGGCGGCCGGTTGGGAGAAGACGGGCAGCCGGGCGTCGGAGGGATCGGCCTTGAGCGGCTTCTCCCCGGGTTGTTCCACATAGCCGTAGTTGTTCTGCAGGCCGCCCCAGCGGTGGCCCTCCGAGGCGTTGGTGTCGGTCACCACCAGTACGGCGTCCTCGGCCATGAGCCGGGCGAAACCGGCCGGGTCCTTATCGAAGGACGCGCTATATAGAACGGTCGGGTTTCCGCCCAGCAGCCCGGCATCGGCCGCGTCCACGATGCCCTGGCCGTTGCCGGCCAGCACCAGCGGGCTGGACGCCGCCTCGGCCCGGGTGATCGGGCGGGCCCCGGGTACCGACAGGACGGCCAGGGTTGGGGGATAGGAAGTGCCGTTGGGCAGGGCCAGGGAGGTCTCATCCACGAGCGGGAACTTGATGACCGGGGTGGGGCCGGGGCTGCCGAACGTGGCCGCTAGCGCCGTGCCCTTCGGAGCCGGGGTGAGCTGGGCCCAGAAGGCCTTGGGTTGGGGCAGGGCGTAGCGCTCGTACTGGAGGTCGTTCTGGACGAGGACGTCCCCGGCGCTGATGAGGCGGGCCACGGCGGCCAGCCCGTTGGGGTCGAAGACAGCGTTCTGGATGCTCCCGTCCAGGGCGGCCATCAGGTCGACGCCGGCCGGCTCGCCCTGGGGCACGACCTGGCGGGCCACGTAGGGCCTGGTCATGAGCCCGGGCGGGATGGGGTCCTCGGTGACCCCCCACCGGTAGGCGGCAAAGTCCTCTCCGGGCAGGCCCAGCACCCGGGTCGAACTGCCCTGGGCGTCGAGGTAGGAGGCGGCCCGGGTCCAGTAGGAAGGGATCTGGGACGGGCGGGCCAGGTTGGTGGCCACCAGCCCCCCGTCCCACAGGGGCGGCATCCCGGCCAGCACCAGGCCGGCCCCGACCACCGCGGCCAGGGCCCCGAGGCGGGGGCGGGCCTTCAGCAGCGCCCCCACCCCGGCGCCGAGGAGCAGGGCCAGGCCCATCACGATGATCGGCACCACTCGGTTGCTGGAGCGCATGGCCAGGCCGATGGAGGACCCGCTCGAGGCCGCCTCCAGCGCCCGTCCGGCCGGGCTGGGATCGGCAAAGGGATACGTCCCCACCGCCGCCGCCGTTCCCACCAGGATCAGGCCGACGGCAAAGGCCCGGTAACGCCAGCGGGCCAGCAGGCCCATGAACATGGAGAGGGCGGGGACGCAGAAGCTGACCCCGAGCAGCCACAGGGACTGCATGAAGGGGACCGCCGCCGTGGTCCAGGGCTGGACCTTGTCCTGGCCGTAGAAGAACCAGTACCCGAGACCGCGCAGGGCCTCCGAGGCCAGTGAGGTCCGGGCCACCGTCTGGACCGTCTCGGTGTACTGCAGGATGGCCAGGCCGTAGGAGCCCTCCGCCCACAGACCGGCTATCCACCACAGGGAGACGGCCAGGCTCAAAACGGCGATGCGCCAGAGGGCGGCCCAGGCCGCCCCCAGGGTGGCCTCCCGGGTGACCCAGATGGCGTAGAGGACCCAGAGGGCGGGGGCCAGGCCGGCCAGGAGGATGGACGTGGCATTGACCCCGCCCACCACCGCCACCACCAGGCCGAAGAGGGCGGGGTAGCGCCAGCCGCCCCACCGCACCGCCAGGATGACCAGCCCCAGCATCCAGCCCAGAGCCGCCCAGGGCATGAGGATGGCGGAGATGCGGGCGATGTAATCGATGATGAAAGGGGTGGCGGTGTAGGCCACCGCCGCCACCAGCCGGGCCGCCCCGGTCAGCCCGAGATGGCGCGAGCACCACCACAGCCCGGTGCCGGCGGCAAAGAGGAGACTCCCCATCCAGATCCGCTGCCCGATCCACATCGGGATGCCGAGGGCGTGGACGGTCCAGAAGAACGGACCCATCGGGAACAGGTAGCCGATGTTCTGATGGGTCACAGTCCCCATTCCGACGCTGGGGTCCCACATCGATGCCGCCGACTGGGTCAGTCGCCCCGGGTCCAGGTACAGGTAGGCCTTGGTGTCGGCGGCCACCATCCCCGGCTTGGAGGTGAACAGGGGCACGTAGGCAAGGACGGCCAGGACCGCCCAGGACGCCAGCGAGGACGGCGCCGGGAGGGAGAAGGCCGCAGGGAGCCGGAGCCGGTGCCCGCCGGGCTGGGGGCGGGGAGTCTCGGGGGCCACGGGCGGCGCAGTCTAGAGAGGCTCGAATTACCGGCCGGGGCGACCGGGCGTGGCACCATGACCGGGTGGCAGTGGTGGGGCTGACCGGGGGGATCGGCTCCGGAAAATCTACGGTCGTATCCCTTTTGGCCGAGAAAGGGGCCGTGATCGTCGACGCTGATCGCATCGCCCATGAGGTCATGGCCCCGGGGGGGGAGGCCTACCAGCCGGTCATCGACCGGTTCGGGCCCAGCGTGGTCAGCGCCGACGGCACCATCGACCGGGCCGCGGTGGCGGCCATCGTCTTCAACGACCCCGCCGCCCTGGCCGACCAGCAGGCCATCACCTGGCCGGCCATCGGCAAGGTGATGGCCGAGCGGGTGGCGGCCGGCCAGGCCGCCGGAGGCATCGTGATCATGGACATCCCCCTGCTGCGGGAGGGCAAAGGCGGCGGACGGTACGGCCTGGCCTCGGTGATCGTGGTGGACACCCCGGTGGACGTGGCCATCGACCGGCTGGTGAACCAGCGGGGCATGACCGAAGAGGACGCCCGGGCCCGGATCGCCAACCAGATCAGCCGGGAGGAGCGGGTGGCGATAGCCGACCACGTCATCGACAACGCCGGAACCATGGAAGAGCTGAGGGCAGCGGTGGATGCGGTCTGGGCGGAGCTGGTGGCCCTGACCGGTCCCGACGCCGGGGCCTGAGTGCCCGGCAGCACACGGATACCCGGCCTGGACGGCCTGCGGGCCCTGGCGGTCGGCGCCGTCCTGGCCTTCCACTTCGGAGTACCCGGCCTCGGCGGCGGCATGTTGGGCGTGGACATCTTCCTGGCCCTGTCCGGCTTCCTCATCACCTCTCTCCTGCTGACCGAGCGGGCGAGGACCGGGCGGGTGTCGCTCGGGCGGTTCTGGCAGCGTCGGGCCCGCCGGCTGCTGCCGGCGCTGATCCTGACCCTGGCCGGAGTGGCCGTCTTGAGTCACTGGGTGGCCCTGGTCCCGGCTGCTCAGCTCCGGGGCGACCTGCTGGCCGCCCTCTATTACGGGTCCAACTGGCACTACGTGGCGGCGGGGGAGAACTACTTCAGCCAGTACGGAGCGCCTTCGCCGTTGCTGCATCTGTGGTCGCTGGCGGTGGAGGAACAGTTCTATCTGGTCTGGCCGCTGGCGACGGTCCTGGTCCTCCGGCGCTGGGGCCGGGCCGGGGTGCTGGCCGTGGCCGGTTCCGGCACGGTCGCCTCGGCGGTGTGGACCCTGGTCCTGTACCGCCACGGCGCCGGGGTCTCCCGGCTCTACTACGGGACCGACACCCGGGCCCAGGCTCTGCTGGCCGGGGCCACCCTGGCGGCGGCGCTGGCGGGGGGAGTCCCGGCCTGGGCCCGGTCGGCGGCCAAGTGGGTTGGTCCGGCCGGCCTGGTCGTCCTGGCCTGGTGCCTCCATTCGGTCAGCGGTTCCGGGGCCTTCCTGTATCAGGGGGGATTCCTGCTGGTGGCCGCGGCCGCCTGCGCCGTGATGGCCTGCGCGGCCCTGCAGCCCGACGGCGGGTTGGCCCGGGCCCTCTCGCTAGGCCCGGTCCGTTACGTGGGGCGCATCTCCTACGGGCTCTATCTGTATCACTGGCCAGTGTTCCTGGTCCTGGACCACGCCCGCACCGGCCTGGCCGGCCCCGGGCTGCTGGGTCTGCGGCTGGCGGCCACCGCCGCCATGGCGGCGGTGTCGTTCCGCTACATCGAAGAGCCCATCCGCTCCGGGCGATGGAGCGGGGCTTGGGGCCGTTGGCGGGCGGCCGGCGCCCTGTCCGCCGGCGCCCTGCTCGCCAGTGCGGGCCTGCTGGCGGTCACCGCCGGCCCGGCCGTCGCCTCGGCGGTGGCCCCGGGCGCCCGGCCCAGTCCACAACAAGCCCGGGCCGCGGCCGCCCTCCTGGCTCCGGGCCCCGGGTCGACCGCCACCGGATCCGGGGCGGGGCGCCCGCTCAGCTCCGGGCGTCCGCCGGTGCGGGCCATGTTGGTCGGTGACTCCATCGGTGTGACCCTGGCCGAGGGACTCAAGGTGGGCAGCCTCGGCTGGGGTGTCGCCCTGGACAACCAGGCCGCCCTCGGCTGCGACCTCGATCCGGACACCACCGTCAACATCAACGACGGGCCGGGGCCGGCCGGGCAGGGTTGCGCCGACTGGGCCACCCACTGGGCCGCTCTGGTCCGGGCCGATGACCCCGATGTGGTGGCCGTGGAGCTGGGCCGCTTCGAGACCGCCGACCGGCTCTACGGCGGCCGCTGGGTCAGCGTGGGAGACGCGGTCTTCGCCGCTCACCTTCAGGCCGAGGTGGTGGATGCGATTGACATCCTCTCCGCTCAGGGAGCGAAGGTCGTCCTCATGACCCTCCCCTACGTCGACCAGACCACCGAGCAGGCCGACGGCTCCCCGCTACCCATCAACGACCCGGCCCGGACCCGGGCCTGGAACGCCATTCTGGGCCGGGCCGCCGCCGAGAGGCCGGGCACCGCCTCGGTGCTGGATGTCAACGCCATGCTCGATCCGGCCGGTCACTACACCGATTACATCGACGGGGTCGATGTGCGCTCCGCCGACCGGGAGCACGTCTCCACGGCCGGGGGGATGCTCGTCCGGCACCTGGTTCTGCCCGTTCTGGCTCAGGTGGGGCTCGCTCACGCCGACGCCAGGGCGGATGGCTGAGGAGCAAACCGCCGGAGCGATCGCAGCAAAAGGGACGAACCGGACCGGTGTGATGCCGGCTCTGGACGGGATCCGGGCCCTGGCCGTCCTGGCCGTCATCGGCTACCACGGGGCCCTGGGCTGGTTGCAGGGCGGTTACTACGGCGTGGATGCCTTCCTCGTCCTCTCCGGCTTCCTCATCACCACCCTGTTGATCTCGGAGTGGGATCGCTCAGGGGGGATCTCCCTGGGCGGCTTCTGGGCCCGGCGGGCCCGGCGGCTGCTGCCCGCCCTGGTGCTCATGCTGGCCGGAGTGGCTGTGGTGGTCGGGCTCTATCCGGGGGTTCTGTCCACCACCCACCTGGTGGCCGATGCCGTGGCCAGCCTGCTCTATATGGCCAACTGGCACCTGGCCGCCGAACATGCCAGCTACTTCAGCGCCTACCAGGCCCAGTCCGCGCTGGTTCACACCTGGACCCTGGCCATCGAGGAGCAGTTCTACGTCCTCTGGCCGCTGGTGGTGCTGGGCCTGGTCAGTCGACGCAGCCCCCTGGCCCGTATCCTCAACAACCGGACCCGCCGCCTCGGGGCGGTGCTGGGCGTGGCCGTGGTCGGGGCCCTGGCTTCGGCCCTGTGGATGATCCACCTGGTCCCGGCCGGGGACGCCGATCCGTCCCGGGCCTACTACGGCAGTGACACCCGGGCCCAGGGCCTGCTCATCGGCGCCGCCCTGGCGGTGCTCTGCGCCCTGTGGGGTCCGGTCCGCACGGCGCGGGGCCGGTGGGCCCTCGGCTGCCTCGGAGTGGCCGGCGCCACCGGGGTTGGGGCCATGTGGAGCCTGGTGCCGGAGACCTCCGGCCTGGCCTTTCATGGCGGCTTCCTCCTGATCAGCCTGAGCTGTGCCGCCGTGGTGGCCTCGGCCGGGCTGGTGCCGGCCGCCCCGGTCAGCCGCTTACTCTCGCTGGCTCCGCTCCGCTACCTGGGCCGGGTCTCCTACGGCATGTACCTCTGGTACTGGCCCGTGCTCCTGGTCATGACCGGGGCCCGGACCGGCGTGCGGGGCTATCCCCTTCTGGGTCTGCGCCTGGCGGTCATAGTGGGACTGGCCTCGGCCTCCTACCGCTGGGTGGAGACACCTATACGACGCGGGGCCCTGCCCGGGTGGCGGGCCCTGGTCGCCCTACCGGTCACAGCCGGAGTGACGGCGTTCGGCATGGTGGCGGCGGTGGCCGCCTCCCCGCTGGCCAGCCCGGCCCTGCCGACGTCCACCAGCTACCTGACCGCCCTGTCTCGGCCGGCCCCCGATCGACCGGTTCTGTCGCCCGGGACCAGCGCCCGCCCGGTCCGCATCCTCCTGGTGGGCGACTCCATGGCCGGAACGCTGGGCGTGGGGCTGGCCCAGATGGCGGGGAAGTACGGCGCTCAGATCGTCAACGAGGGACAGGCGGGCTGTTCGATCTCCATGTCGGGCCAGATCAAGGTGCTGGACTTCCAGCTCGACCCCAGCGCCCCGTGCGCCGTCAACGACCCCGCCGCTCTCCTGACCGAGATGGCGGGCTGGGTCAGCCGCTACCAACCTGACGTCGTGGTCTACCTGGCCCGCAGCGAGGTTCTCGACCAGCAACTCGACGGCCAGTGGATGCACATGGGGGACCCTGCCTTCGACGCCTGGGTCCGCACCCGCTTCACGGCCATGGTGCCGGTGCTCTCTGCCGGCGGGGCCAGGGTGGTCCTCATGACCACCCCCTACTACGACACCGGCGAAGAAGCCAACGGTGACCTCTGGCCTGAGGACACCCCGGCCCGGGTGGTCGAGGACAACTCCATCATCACCTCCGTGGCCGGTCCGGCCGGAGCCGGGGTCATCGATCTCAACGCCATCGCCTCCCCCCGGGGCGCCTTTGCCCGGTCCGTGGGGGGCGTGGACCTGCGCTGCCAGGACGGCGCCCACTTCACCGCCGCCGGTGGACGCTGGCTGGCGGCCCGGGTGCTGCCGAAGCTGGCGGAGCTGGGCCGGAGCCGTTTCTTCTCCCCAAATGCCGCCAAACGGACGAACCTCCTGCCCTCCAGCGTCCCGGCCTGGTGGCCCAAGCTTTCCTGCGCCTCCTAACAGGAGGAACCCGCCCCTCCGGCGGCGAAAGAGGTCCACAGCGCCCCCGTCCCGGGGCCCACCGGACCCATGCGACGCAGACTCCTCCTCCTGGCCCTTCCGGCCGCCGCCGTCATCGCCGCCGCCGCCCCGTCCCTGGCCGCCGGCGCCACGGCACCGTCCCTGGCCGCCACCGCCGCCGCCCCGGCCACCGCCGTCGGCTCGGGCCAGGGCTACGTGGAGTTGAGCGCCGTCTCCTACGGCCCTGATCCCGCCGAGGTGCTCGACGCCTACCTGCCCGACCAGGCCGCCGCCGGCCCCCGCCACGCCGTCATCGTCATCCACGGCGGCGGCTGGGAGTCGGGCGGCCGCGCCGACATGGCCTCCGAGGCCCAGGCTCTGGCCCGGGCCGGACTGGTGGCTGTCAACGTCGATTACCCCCTCGACGCCGATGCCGGGCGGGGGTTTCCCCAGGAGCTGACCGACGTGGAGGCGGCCGTGGCCTGGATCCGCACCCACGCCACACTCCTTCATGTGGATGGCTCCCGCATCGGCGCCCTGGGCGCCTCGGCCGGCGGAAACCTGGCCATGGAGCTGGGGGCTGCCGACCAGGTGGCCGCCGTCGTCTCCTGGTCGGGCCCGACGAATCTGGCCGCCTATGAGGAGGCGCCCTATTCGCCGTGCACCCAGCCGGCGTGCGGGGCCCTGTCCCTGTCCTACGCCGTCTACCACTACCTGGGCTGTATGCCGTGGGTCTGTCCCACTCTGTATGCCGCCGCCAGTCCGGCCGGCCACCTGGGCGGCACCCACGGCGCCTACATGGTGTGGAACTCCTCGGACGAGCTGGTCCCGCTCAGTCAGGCCGACGGGTTCGTGGCCGCCGCCCGGCGGGACGGCCTCAACGTCCAAGAACACGTCATCCCCGGCCACCTCCATGCCGACCAGTACGAGTCCCAGGCCCTGGCCGGCTCGGTCCGCTTCCTGGCCGCCCGGTTGGGCTGACCAGGGCCTTCCCGGCCTGTCACAGGCCCCCGGTACCATCGGGCCCTGATGCCCGATTTGAAGGTCCGGAGTGATTTCGACCCGGCTGGGGACCAGCCCAAGGCCATCGAAGCGCTGGCCCGCGGCGTCCTGCGGGGCGACCGGTTCCAGACTCTCCTGGGCATAACCGGCAGCGGTAAGAGCGCCACCATCGCCTGGACCATCGAACAGGTCCAGAAGCCGACCCTGGTCATCGCCCCGAACAAGTCCCTGGCCGCCCAGCTGGCCAACGAGTTCCGGGAGTTCTTCCCGGACAACCGGGTGGAGTACTTCGTCTCCTATTACGACTACTACCAGCCCGAGGCCTACATCCCCTCCAGCGACACCTATATCGAGAAGGACTCGTCCATCAATGACGAGGTGGAACGCCTGCGCCATTCCACCACCGAGGCCCTTCTCACCCGCCGGGACGTGATCGTGGTGGCCTCCGTCTCCTGCATCTACGGCCTGGGCTCACCGGAGGAGTACCGGAACCGGAATCTGGTCCTGACCGTCGGCCAGGAGCGCGACCAGCGGGAGATGCTCTCCCGCCTGATCGACATGAGCTATGAGCGCAACGACGTCAACCTGGTCCGGGGCAAGTTCCGGGTCCGGGGCGACACGGTCGAGATCCATCCGGCCTACGACCCCACGGCGGTGCGCATCGAGCTGTTCGGGGATGAGATCGAGCGGATCACCAGCTTCGACACCTTGACGGGGGAGCAGCTGGGTGAGCTGAGCGAACTGGTCATCTACCCGGCCACCCACTACGTGGCCGGCCAGGAGCGGATGCGCCGGGCCATCCTCAGCATCGAGGAGGAACTGCAGCTGCGCCTGGCCTGGTTCGAGAAGGAGGGCAAGCTGCTGGAGGCCCAGCGTCTCCGGATGCGGACCCAGTACGACCTGGAGATGATGCAGGAGGTCGGCTTCTGCAGCGGCATCGAGAATTACAGCCGCCACATCGACGGGCGCAGCGCCGGCCAGCCGGCCCACACCCTCATCGACTTCTTCCCGGATGACTACCTCCTGGTCATAGACGAGAGCCACGTGACCGTTCCCCAGCTCCACGGCCAGTACGAAGGCGACCGGTCCCGGAAGGAGACCCTGGTCGACCACGGCTTCCGGCTGCCCTCGGCGGTGGACAACCGGCCCCTGCGCTTCGATGAGTTCTACGAGCGGGTCAACCAGTGCATCTTCCTCTCGGCCACCCCGTCGAAATACGAGATCGCCCAGTCGGCCCAGGTGGTCGAGCAGATCGTGCGGCCCACCGGCCTGGTGGATCCCGAGGTGGTGGTCAAGCCGACCAAAGGACAGGTGGACGACCTCATCGAGGCCATCAACGAGCGCACCGAGCGGGGCGACCGGGTCCTGGTCACCACCCTCACCAAGAAGATGGCCGAGGACCTGACCGACTACCTGCTGGAGATGGGCCTCAGGGTCCGCTACCTGCACTCCAACATCGACACCATCGAGCGCATCGAGATCCTCCGGGACCTGCGTCTCGGTGAGTTCGATGTGCTGGTCGGGATCAACCTCCTGCGGGAGGGCCTGGACCTTCCCGAGGTGTCCCTGGTGGCCATCCTGGACGCGGACAAGGAGGGCTTCCTGCGCAGCGAGACCTCGCTCATCCAGACCATGGGCCGGGCGGCCAGGAACGTCGACGGGGCGGTGGTGATGTACGCCGACACCATCACCGACTCGATGCAGCGGGCCATCTCCGAGACCCAGCGCCGGCGGGCCGTCCAGCAGGCCTACAACGCCGAGCACGGCATCGATCCCCAGACCATCCGCAAGGCCGTCACCGACATCCTGGCCCAGCTCCGGCCGGCCGAGGGTGGGAAGGGTGGCAAGGCACCCACGCCCAATCGGGAGCGGAGGGGGAAGCGGTCGCGGAGTGACTTCGCCGAGCTGCCCAGGGAGGAGCTCGACCGCCTCATCCGCACCCTGGAGGATGAGATGAAGGACGCCTCGGCCGACCTGCGCTTCGAATACGCCGCCCGGCTCAGGGATGAGATCAACGATTTGAAGCGCGAGCTGAGGGAGCTGGTTTAGTGGCTGACAAGCTGGTCGTGCGGGGGGCGCGCGAGCACAACCTGCGCAACGTCTCCATCGAGTTGCCGAGGGACAAGCTCATCGTCTTCACCGGCCTGTCCGGCTCGGGCAAGTCATCCCTGGCCTTCGACACCATCTACGCCGAGGGCCAGCGCCGCTACGTGGAGTCTTTGTCCTCCTACGCCCGCCAGTTCCTGGGCCAGATGGACAAGCCCGACGTCGATTTCATCGAGGGCCTGAGCCCGGCCATCTCCATCGACCAGAAGTCGGCCTCCCGTAACCCCCGCTCCACGGTCGGGACCATCACCGAGGTCTATGACTACCTGCGCCTGCTCTACGCCCGCATAGGCATCCCGCACTGTCCCAACTGCGGGGAGACGGTCACCCGCCAGACTCCCCAGCAGATCGTGGATCGGGTCCTGGAACTGCCCGACGGCACCCGGTTCCAGGTGCTGGCCCCGGTGGTGCGGGGCCGCAAGGGCGAATACGAGGGCCTGTTGGAAGAACTGGCCCAGTCCGGCTACGCCCGGGCCCGCATCGACGGTGAGCTGGTCGAGCTGTCCGACCCGCCCAAGCTGGCCCGCTACGAGAACCACACCATCCAGGTGGTGGTGGACCGCCTGGTCCGCCGGGACGGGATCGAGCGGCGCCTGACCGACTCCCTGGAGACGGCCCTGCGCCTGGCCGAAGGCGTGGCCGAGGTCCAACTGTTTACGGACACGGAGACAGACGTATTGACCTTCAGCCAACACCTGGCCTGTCCCAAGTGCGGTCTGTCCTTCGATGAGTTGGCCCCTCGCAGCTTCTCCTTCAACTCGCCCTACGGAGCGTGCCCGAACTGCGCCGGCCTGGGTACCAAGTTCGAGGTGGATCCGGAACTGGTCGTGCCCGACATCGACCTGTCGGTGGAGGAAGGCGCCATTCACCCCTGGTCGGGGGCGAGGGGGGAGTACTTCAGCCGGGTGCTGGAGGCGGTGGCGGAGGCCTACAAGTTCAAGACCAGCGTGGCCTGGAAGAAGCTCAAGAAGGCTGATCAGCAGGTCCTGCTGCACGGATCGGGCAGCAAGCAGGTCCACGTGCAGTACAAGAACCGCTACAACCGGGTCCGCTCGTATCACACCACCTATGAGGGGGTTATCCCTTACCTGACCCGGCGCCACTCCGAGGCCGATTCGGACCACATGCGGGAGCAGATCGAGGGCTACATGCGCGAGGTCCCGTGCCCGGTGTGCGGGGGCGCCCGTCTCAAGCCCGAGTCGCTGGCGGTGACCGTGGACGGTCGCAACATACGCGAGCTGTGCGACATGTCCATCGCCTCGGCGTCGGAGGCCATGGCCGCTCTGGTGCTGACCGAGCGCGACCATCTCATAGCCGATCGGGTACTCAAGGAGATCCGGGCCCGCATCCAGTTCCTGCTCGATGTGGGCCTGGACTACCTGACCCTCAACCGATCGGCTGCCACCCTGGCCGGCGGTGAGGCCCAGCGCATCCGTCTGGCCAGCCAGATCGGCAGCGGCCTGGTGGGGGTGCTCTACGTCCTGGACGAGCCATCCATCGGGTTGCACCAGCGGGACAACCGCAAGCTCATCGACACCCTCATCCGTCTCCGGGATCTGGGCAACACCGTGATCGTGGTCGAACACGATGAGGACACCATCCGGGTGGCCGATCACGTCGTCGACATCGGGCCCGGAGCGGGGGAGCACGGTGGCGAGGTGGTCGTGTCCGGTCCGCTCAAGTCGTTGCTGTCCAACCGGCGCAGCCTGACCGGCCAATACCTGAAGGGCACCAAGAAGATTCCCATCCCGTCGATGAGACGGGAGCCGGGGGAGGAGTGGCTGACGGTTCGGGGCGCCAACGAACACAACCTGCGGGATGTGGACGTCGAGTTCCCCCTGGGTTGTTTCGTGGCCGTCACCGGGGTGTCGGGATCGGGCAAGTCCACCCTGGTCAACGACATCCTCTACCACGCCCTCATGCAGAAGATCTACAAGTCCAAGACCGTGCCGGGTCGACACAAGCGGGTGGAGGGCATCGAGTACCTGGACAAGGTCATCAACATCGACCAGTCACCCATCGGCCGCACTCCCCGGTCCAACCCGGCCACCTATACCGGCGTGTTCGACTCCATCCGGAAGCTCTTCTCCCAGACCCAGGAGGCCAAGGTCCGCGGCTATCAGCCCGGGCGGTTCTCCTTCAACGTCAAAGGCGGCCGGTGCGAGGCCTGCGCCGGGGACGGAACCATCAAGATCGAGATGCACTTCCTCCCCGACGTCTATGTCCCTTGCGAGGTGTGCAAGGGGGCCCGCTACAACCGGGACACCCTGGACGTGACGTTCAAGGGCAAGAACATCGCCGAGGTGCTGGAGATGTCCTGCGAGGAGGCCACCGACTACTTCTCCAACCAGCCCTCTATCGCCAGGCACATGGCCACCCTCGTCGACGTCGGCCTCGGCTACGTACGCCTGGGCCAACCGGCCCCGACCCTGTCGGGAGGCGAGGCCCAACGGGTCAAGCTGTCCTCCGAGTTGTCCAAGCGCTCGACCGGCCACACCATCTACATCCTGGATGAGCCCACCACCGGGCTGCACTTCGAAGACGTGCGGCGCCTGCTCATCGTTCTGTCCCGCCTGGTCGACCAGGGCAACACCGTGCTGGTCATCGAGCACAACCTGGATGTGATCAAGACGGCCGACTGGATCGTGGACCTCGGCCCCGAGGGTGGGGATGGGGGCGGGCTGGTGGTGGTGGAGGGAACACCGGAGACGGTGGCCAAGACATCCGACAGCCACACCGGACGTTTCCTGGCCCCCGTGCTCGGGCTCTAACTCCCGGACGGGCCTCAGACGATGGCCAGCATCCGCTCCAGGGCCAGGCGGGCCGATGCGGCCGTGGCCGGGTCGACCGTGATCCGGTTCCTGACCTCGCCCTCGACCAGCCCGTCGAGGATCCAGGCCAGGTGGGGGGCGTCGATCCGGAACATGGTCGAGCACGGGCAGACCAGTGGATCGAGGCAGACAACGGTCCGATCCGGGTGCTCGGCCCCCAGGCGGTTGACCAGGTGGATCTCGGTGGCCACACCGATGACCGTGCCGGGGGCGGCCGCCTCCACCATGCGGATGATGTGGTCGGTGGAGCCGACCTGGTCGGCCATCTCCACCACCTCATGGGCGCACTCGGGATGGACCAGGATCAGCCCGTCGGGATGGGCGGCCCGGAAGGCATCGACATGGCTGGGCCGGAAGCGCTGGTGGACCGAGCAGTGGCCCTTCCAGAGCAGCAGGGTGGAATCCTTGACGGCCGCCTCGCTCAGGCCGCCGAGGTCGGCCCGGGGGTTCCACACCGCCATATCCCCGGCCCCGTAGCCGAGCTGGTAGCCCGTGTTCCGGCCCAGGTGCTGGTCGGGGAAGAAGAGGACCTGGTCCCCACGGGCGGTCCCCCCGTCCAGGCCCAGCGCCCAGGAAAGGACGGCCCGGGCGTTGGAGGAGGTGCAGACCGCTCCGCCGTGGTCACCCACGAAGGCCTTGAGGGCGGCGGAGGAGTTCATGTAGGTGATGGGCACGATCCGATCGACGTCGGTGACGGCGGCCAGGGACTCCCAGGCCTCCTCCACCGACTCCAGGTCGGCCATGTCGGCCATGGAGCAGCCGGCGTTGAGATCGGGCAGCATCACCATCTGATGTTCGGCGGTGAGCACATCGGCCGACTCGGCCATGAAATGGACCCCGCAGAAGACGATCCACTCCGCCTCCCGGTTATCGGCCGCCAGCCGGGACAGCCCGAAGGAGTCCCCCCGGGCGTCGGCCCAGGCCATCACCTCATCGCGCTGGTAGTGGTGGCCGAGGATCATGAGCCGGGAGCCCAGCCTCCGGCGGGCATCCCCGATCCGGGCGGCCAGATCCTCGGGGGATGCGGACGTGTAGAAGTCGGGCAGGGGGGCCTGCAGCCTGAGCCGAGCCGATTTGGTCATACGGGAACTACCTCCTGTTGGAGGAAGGCTCCGGACTACGGCCGGCGGGGACAGCCTGGTCGCCCATCCGCGGGGGTGTCGGCCCCGGAGCTGAAATATGTCACCGGTCACCAGGCCGGTGTAGCGACAGTGTACGCCACGGGCGCCGGCCGCGGCAGAGTAGGAGTGTGGTGAAGCGTCCGCCGGCCGGCACCATCCCCGACGCCCCGGGCTCCTACCAGTTCAAAGACGCCGATGGGCGGGTCATCTACGTGGGCAAGGCCCGTTCCCTGCGCCAGAGGCTCTCCAACTACTTCCAGAGCCCGGCCGCCATGCCGGCCCGCACGGCCCAGATGGTGGCGGCGGCCGAGAGCGTCGAGTGGATCCAGGTCCGCAACGACGTCGAGGCCCTCATGCTCGAGTACAACCTGATCAAGGAGCACCGGCCCCGGTTCAACGTGCGACTGCGGGACGATAAGAGCTACCCGTTCCTGTCCATAACCCTGGATGATGAGTGGCCCCGGGCCATGGTCATGCGGGGTCAGAAGCGCAAGGGGGTGCGCTACTTCGGCCCCTACGCCCACGCCTACGCCATCCGGGAGACCCTGGACCTGCTGCTGCGCTCCTTCCCCATCCGGACCTGCTCGGACAACAAGCTGGCCCGGCACCAGCGCAGCGGGCGGCCCTGCCTGCTTTTCCACATCGAGCGTTGCAGCGGCCCGTGCGTGGGAGAGGTGTCCCGGGAGGACTACGACCGCCTGGTGGGGGAGTTGATCGACTTCCTGGACGGCAGCACCGAGCCGGTGGTCCGCCGGCTGGAGATGGCCATGGCCGAGGCCGCCGACGCTCTGGAGTTCGAGCGGGCGGCCCGCCTCCGGGACCGGCTGAGCAGCGTGCGCAAGGCCATCGAACGTCAGCAGATGGTGACCGAACGCAGCGAGGACCTGGACGTGGTCGGCTTGGCCGAGGACGATTTGGAGGCCGCCGTGCAGATCTTCTTCGTCCGCCGGGGCCGGGTGGTGGGCCGAAAGGGCTTCGTGCTCGACAAGGTCGAGGACCTGACCCGGCCCCAGCTGGTGGCCAACGTGCTCGAGCAGCTCTATGGGGAGCCCATCCTCGACATTCCCAAGGAGGTGCTGGTCCCCGACATGCCCGAGGACCCTGACCTCTACACCGAGTTCCTGTCCGAGATGAAGGGCAGTCAGGTGGCACTGAGGGTCCCCCATCGGGGGGACAAGCGCAGCCTGCAGGAGACGGTCACCCGCAACGCCACCGAGGAATTCACCCGCCACCGCCTCCGTCGCTCGGCTGATCACAATGCCCGGGCCCGGGCTCTCACCGCCCTGCAGGATGCACTGGGGCTACCCGAGGCACCCCTGCGGATCGAGTGTTTCGACATGAGCCACCTGCAGGGCAGTGACTACGTCGGCTCCATGGTGGTCATGGAGGACGGCCTGCCCAAGAAGTCCGACTACCGGCGCTTCAAGGTCCAGAGCGTCCCCGGCAACGATGATTATGCGGCCATGGAAGAGGTCCTCACCCGTCGCCTCAACGCCCTGCTGGCCGAGAGGGACCGACCGGTGTCGGACCGGCCCCGGCGCTTCTCCTATCCACCCCAGCTCCTCCTGGTCGACGGAGGCCGGGGCCAGCTCAACGTGGCCGTGCGGGTACTGGAGGAGCTGGGCCTGGAGGAGGAGATCCCGGCGGCCGGACTGGCCAAGCAGTTCGAGGAGGTGTTCCTACCCGGGCGGGCCGACCCGGTCCGCATCCCGCGCCAGTCCGAGGCTCTCTACCTCCTGCAGCAGGTCCGGGACGAGGCCCACCGCTTCGCCATCACCTACCACCGCCAACTACGGGGCAAGCGGATGACCAAGAGCGTGCTGGACGACATCCCCGGGCTGGGACCGAGCCGCCGGGCCCGGCTGGTCAAGGAGCTGGGCGGGGTGAAGGCGGTACGCCAGGCCGAGCTGGCCGCCCTCAAGTCCCTGCCCTGGTTGCCCGACCCGGTGGCCGAGGCCGTTCACGCCAAGATCCACGGGCCGGCCGGTGGCTGAGGCTCAGCGTCACTCCGGTTCCGGCCGTGGCCGCGGGCCGGGGGATGACCGGGCCCTCTGGGAGAGCCATGCCGGGTGGTGGCAGAAGAACTTCACCGATGGTGCCGACGCTGAGTACGAGGAGCAGATCCTGCCCCTGGCCGTCGAGGCGCTGACCGGCGCCCGCCGGATTCTCGACATCGGAACCGGGGAGGGCCAGGTGGCCCGGCTGGCGACCCGGGCCGGCTCCTGGGTGGCCGGGCTGGATCCCTCCGAGGCCCAGCTGGTGGTGGCGGCCCGGCGCTCGGGCGGCCCTGCCTATCTGCGCGGGGAGGCCGGGCGCCTCCCGTTCGGGGACGGGGCCTTCGACGCCGCCGTGGCCTGCCTGGTCTTCGAGCACATCGAGGACGCCGCCGGGGCACTGGCCGAGGTGGCCCGGGTGCTGGCGCCGGGGGGCCGGTTCGTCTTCTTCCTCAACCATCCGCTCCTCCAGACGCCGGGCAGCGGCTGGATCGACGACCGCATCCTGGAGGAGCAGTACTGGCGGATCGGGCCCTATCTCACTGTGGACCGCACCATGGAAGAGGTGGACAAGGACATCTTCATCCCCTTCGTGCACCGCCCGCTGTCCCACTATGTCAACGCCATGACCGGGGCCGGGCTGTGGATCACCCGGATGGAGGAGCCGGCCCCGCCGCCCGGCTTCCTGGCCCGGGCCGACGAGTACTCGGCGGCGGCCACCATCCCCCGGCTCCTGATGCTGGTCGCCACCCGGGCCGGCGGACCTGGGAGAATGGGCGGGCGATGATCGACTTCGTGGTGGTGGCCGGCCTGTCCGGGGCCGGCCGGTCGACGGCGGCGGCCACCTTCGAGGACCTGGGCTGGTTCGTCATCGACAACCTCCCTCCCAGCCTGATGGGCAAGGTGGCCGAGCTGGTCGGCACCTCCGGCTCCGAGACGGAAAAGGTGGCCCTCGTCATCGGCCGGGGCGGCGGGGAGGAATACGTCGATGACGTCAGCCCCGCCCTCCAGTCCCTGCGCTCCACAGGCAACCGGGTCCGGGTCCTCTTCCTGGAAGCGTCCGATGACGTTCTGATCCAGCGCTTCGAGGGCACCCGGCGGCGCCACCCCCTGGCCGCCGAGGGGGTGGTCGAGTCCATCGCCCGGGAGCGGACCCTGCTCGACCCCATCCGCACCGAGGCCGACCTGCTCATCGACACCAGCGAGATGAACGTCCACCAGCTGCGGGACCGCCTGGTGGTGCTGTTCGAGCGGGGGGACCCCTCCGCGGCCATGCAGACCCAGGTGGTCTCCTTCGGCTTCAAGTACGGCATCCCCAGGGACGTCGACCTCGTCTTCGACTGCCGGTTCCTACCCAATCCCCACTGGGTGGAGGAGCTCCGACCCCACTCTGGACTCGAGGCGCCGGTGCGCGACTACGTGATGAACCAGCCCGAGACCGGCGCCTTCCTGGAAAGGCTCGAGTCCCTCATGGAGCTGCTGCTGCCCGCCTACGTGAAGGAGGGCAAGACCTACCTGTCAGTGGCTATGGGCTGTACCGGGGGCCATCACCGTTCCGTCGTCCTGGCCGAGGAGCTGGGCACCATCCTGCGCCGGCACGGCTTCGACCCCACCGTGAGCCACCGGGACGTCGAGCGGTGAGCGAGCACCGGGACGCCGGACCCTCGGGCCTGCATCCGGCCGGCCCGGCCGTGGCCGCCCTGGGCGGGGGCCACGGGCTGTCCGCTACCCTGCGGGCGGCCCGGCGCTACGCCCGGCGGATCACGGCGGTGGTGTCGGTGGCCGATGACGGCGGCTCCAGCGGCCGGCTGCGGGACGCCTTCGGGATCATCGCCCCCGGTGACCTGCGCAAATGCCTGGTGGCCCTGGGCGAGCCCGATGGGGTCTGGTCCCGGGTCATGGAACACCGCTTCAGCGCCGGGGAGTTGGAGGGGCACTCGCTGGGCAACCTGGTGTTGGCCGGCCTGGCCGAGGTCACGGGGGATTTCGCCCAGGCTCTGGAGGCGGCCGGCGCCCTGGTCCGGGCCGTGGGCCGGATCGTGCCCGCCACCGAGGGTCCGGTCACCCTGAAGGGCGTGTCCGACCTCGGGGAGGTGCACGGCCAGGCGGCCGTGGCCCGGACCGGGCGCGTCCACACCGTCTCGGTGGTGCCCCCCGACGCCCCGGCCTCCCCCCGGGCGGTGGAAGCCATACTCGAGGCCGACCAGGTCGTGCTCGGTCCCGGATCCCTCTACACCAGCGTCCTGGCCGTGGCCGCCGTGCCCGACATCGGGGAGGCCCTGGCCCGCTCCCGGGCCCTCAAGGTCTACGTCTGCAACCTGCGACCCCAGCTCCCGGAGACGGACGGCTACCGCTTGGGCGACCACCTGGCGGCCCTGGCCGCCCACGGCGTGGTCCCCGACGTGGTCGTCTACGACCCTCGCTGGATGGGTGCGCCGGCCGTGCGGCCCCCCCGTCTCATCGAGGCGCCCGTGGGTTCCGAGGACGGCACGGTCCATGACCCGGGCAGACTGGCAGCCGTCCTGGCCGATCTGGTGGGATGAGGCGCATGCAGGAAAGGGGCATCCAGTGACAACCAGGGTCGGCATCAACGGCTTCGGCCGCATCGGGCGGAACTTCCTGCGGGCGGTGCTGCGTTCGGGGTCCTCCATCGAGGTGGTCGCTTTCAACGAACCCATGACCAGTGCCGAGGTCAGCACCCAGCTGCTCAGGTACGACTCCACCCACGGGCGCCTCGACCTACCCGTCGGCCTGAGCGGAACCAGCCTGTCGGTGGGGGACAAGGAGATCCAGGTACTGAGCGAGCGGGATCCCAAGGCTCTGCCCTGGTCGGATCTCGGGGTGGATGTGGTCATCGAGTCCACCGGAGTGTTCACCGATGGCCAGAAGGCGGCCGCCCACCTGGAGGCGGGGGCATCCAAGGTCATCATCTCCGCCCCGGCCACCGACGTGGATGCCACCTTCGTCATCGGTGTCAACGACTCCGACTATGACCCGGCCCGTCACCATGTCATCTCCAACGCCTCCTGCACGACCAACTGCTTCGTGCCCATGGTCAAGGTCCTGGACGACGCCTTCGGTGTGCGCAAGGGACTGATGACCACGGTCCACGCCTACACCAACGACCAGAACCTGCTCGATCTGGCCCACAAGGACCCGCGCCGGGCCCGGGCCGCGGCCGTGAACATCGTTCCGACTTCGACCGGGGCGGCCCGGGCCACCAGCCTGGTGATGGAGGCCATGAAGGGTCGGCTGGACGGATACTCGCTGCGGGTGCCGGTCCAGAGCGGGTCCATCACCGATTTCACGGCCGTGGTGGTTGGCCAGGTCGATAAGGATGCCGTCAACGCCGCCTTCAACGCCGCCGCCACCGAGGGCCCGCTGTCCGAGGTACTGGTCTATACCGAGGATCCGATCGTCTCCTCCGACATCGTCGGCGCCCCGGCCTCGTGCACCTTCGACTCCCTTCTGACCATGACCATGGATCTCGACGACACGTCCAGCCTGGTCAAGGTGTTCGGCTGGTATGACAACGAGTGGGGTTATTCCAACCGCCTGGTCGACCTGGCCCGGATCGTCGGCCGCGCTGCCGGCGCCTGATCGGTGGTCGCCCCGGTACCGGTGCTGGAGGACCTGCCTGACCCGAAGGGGAAACGGGTGCTGGTGCGGACGGACTTCAACGTCCCACTGGCTGACGGCCGGATTGACGATGACCGGCGCATCCGGGCCGCCGTTCCCACCCTGACCTGGCTGCTGGAGGCTGGAGCCGAAGTCACGGCCTGCTCCCATCTGGGCCGTCCCAAGGGCCAGGCCGACCCCCGCTACTCCATGGAGCCGGTCCGCCAGCGTCTCAATGAGTTGGTGCCCGGTGTGACCCTGATGGAGAACCTTCGCTTCGACCCCGGGGAGGAAGCCAACGATCCGGCCTTCGTGGACCGGTTGGTGGAGGGCCACGACCTCTTCGTCAACGACGCTTTCGGTGCAGCCCACCGGGCCCACGCCTCCGTGGTCGGGCCCCCGACCCGGCTGCCTTCCGCCGCCGGTCGTCTGCTGGCCCGGGAGGTGGAGGTCATCGGTGGGCTGCTGGCGAGCCCGGCCCGGCCCTTCCTGGCCATCCTCGGCGGGGCCAAGGTCAGTGACAAGCTCGGGGTCATCCGCAGCCTCATGGAGAAGGTGGATGCGGTGGTGATGGGCGGGGGGATGTGCTTCACCTTCCTGGTGGCCCTGGGCCACGAGGTGGGCGACTCCCTGGTGGAACCGGATCAGGTCGAAGCCTGCCGGGAGCTGCTCGACGCCGGCCGCCGGCTGGTGCTGCCCACTGACATCGTGGCCGAGAGTCCCACCGGGGAGATCCGCCAGTTCGGCCGCAGTCTTCCCGAGGGGTGGAAGGGCCTCGACATCGGACCCGGGACCGCCGCCGAGTTCATCGATGAGATCTCCTCGTCCCGAACCATCCTGTGGAACGGGCCCATGGGTCGTTTCGAGGACGACCGCTTTGCCGCCGGAACCAGGGCCGTGGCCGAGGCCATGGCCGAGTCGAGGGGCTATACGATCGTGGGCGGTGGGGACTCGGGGGCGGCCCTCGAGCACCTGGGCCTGGCCGACCGCATCGACTTCGTGTCCACGGGGGGTGGAGCCTCGCTGGAGTTGCTGGAATTCGGGGATCTGCCCGGGCTGGTGGCCCTGCGCCAGGGTCGGGGCTGACCGGTGGCCGACCCGGCCCGGCGGCCGCTCATCAGCGGCAACTGGAAGATGAACATCAACCACCTGGAGACCATCCAGGTGGTCCAGAAGCTGGCCTACCGCCTCACCCCGGCCGACACCGGGGCCGCCGACGTGTCCATCCACCCGCCCTTCACCAGCCTCCGGTCGGCCCAGACGGTCATCGACTCGGACGAATTGCCCATCGCTCTGGGGGCCCAGAACTGCCACTGGGAGCCATCCGGGGCCTTCACCGGGGAGATCAGCCCGGTCATGCTGGCCAAGCTCAATGTCCGCTACGTCATCGTCGGCCATTCCGAGCGGCGCCAGTTGGTGGGGGAGGACGACGCAATGGTCTCGCGCAAGGCGGCGGCGGTGTTCGCCAACGGCATGGTGCCGATCGTCTGTGTGGGCGAGACCCTGGAGGAGCGGGAGGCGGGCAGCACCACCGAGGTCGTTTCCACCCAGGTGGGGGCCAGCCTGGAGGGCCTGTCCCCGGCCCAGGTCGGAGCCATGGTCATGGCCTACGAGCCCATCTGGGCCATCGGCACCGGCCGCAACGCCACGCCTGAGGACGCCCAGGAGGTGGCCGGGGTCATCCGAGGCCTGATCAGGCAGAGGTGGGGGGGACCGGCCGCCGCCACGGTACGCATCCAGTACGGCGGATCGGTCCGCCCGGACAACGCCGCCGAGCTGCTGGCCGGACCAGATGTGGACGGCGCCCTGGTCGGAGGGGCCAGCCTCGATCCGGACGGGCTGGCCGCAATCGTGGCCGCCGTGTCCCAATAGGCCTATCCGGGGCCGGTTACACTCCTCGCCTTGCTTACGGTCATCGTGGTCGTCCTCCACGTCATCGTTTCCGGGCTCCTGGTCCTGCTCATCCTCCTCCACAGCGGGCGGGGCGGTGGCCTCTCGGACATGTTCGGCGGGGCCGGGTCGGTAGCGGCCGGGTCGACGGTGGTCGAGCGCAATCTGGACCGCATCACCGTGGCCGCGGCCGTGATCTTCGCCTTCACCACGGTGACCCTGGCCATGCGTCTGAGCTAGTCACCCCCTCCCCGGCTTCTAACTTTTTGCCGGGGATGCTTCCCAGGGAGTGGGAGCGCTGGTACCTTGGCTCACCTGCTCTGGCGGGTCGATCGGCGAACTGGGCGACCCTGCGGGGGCCCGAAAGGTGGTCAAGTGGCACGGATACGTAGGCCTTTCCGGATTGGAGCGGCTCTGCTGGTGATCGGGCTGGCGGCGGCCGCCTGCGGCAGCTCCAGCCCGAAGTCGAGCTCGACCTCGACGACTTCAGGATCGACTTCCACGGTCAAGAAGGGCGGCAACCTGACCTTCGCCCTGGATGAGAACCTGGCCGGATTCAACGTCAATACCTCGGCGGCCAACGAGTACGTCCTCCAGGAGGTCCTGGACCAGGTCTGGCCCCAGACCTTCCTGATCAACGCCGGCGCCACCCCCTACCTCAACACCGAGTTGATGCAGAGCGCCAGCGAGACGAGCACGAGCCCCCAGACCATCGTCTACAAGCTCAACCCGAAGGCCAAGTGGAGCGACGGGCAGCCCATCGATGCCTGGGACTTCTGGTACAACTGGCAGGCCCAGAGCGGCGTATCGAGTGTCACCGACATCGACGGTAAGCCCTTCGATGACGCCAGCACCACCGGCTACAACCAGATCAAGTCGGTGACCGGGTCCGCCCCGGCCAGCGGTAGCTGCACTGCTGCCACGGCCATCAAGGGCATCCCGTCCACCCTCGCCTGCGGCAACGGTGACACCATCACTGTGGTCTTCTCCACGCCCTTTGCCGACTGGCGGAGCTTGTTCGGGGACCTGGTCCCGGCCCACGAAGTGGCCGCCGGGACCAGCTGGAACTCCGGCTTCAACGACCCCACCAAGGTGCTTTCGGGCAGCTGGTACGAAATCTCCAAGTACACCGAGAACCAATCGCTGGTCCTCACCCGCAACCCCCAGTACTGGGGAACCCCGGGCAACCTGGACACCATCACCTTCCAGATCTTCAACGGTGACACCCAGGCCGCTCCTGCCCTTCAGAACGGGGAGGTCCAACTCATCAGCCCCTTGCAGACCGACCTCTCGGTCGTCCAGCAGGTGAAGCAGATCCCCGCCATCACTACCAAGATCTACGGTGGCCTCGAGTTCCAGCACATTGACTTCAACCAGTCCGATCCCTATCTGGCCCTGCTGCCGGTCCGCCAGGCCATCGCCCTGGGTACCGACCGCAAGCAGATCGTGCAGCGGACGGTGGGCGAGTTCGACTCCAGCATCGTCCCGCTGGGAGACCGGATGCTGGTCCCCGGCCAGCCCGGCTATCAGGACAACGGATCGGCCTATGACACCGTCGACGTGGCCAAGGCCAAGTCGCTGTTGGAGTCCGCCGGTATGACCATGGGCTCGGACGGCTACTTCCAGCCCAAGACCGGCCCTCTGGCGGGCAAGGACCTGACTTTCACCATCAAGTCCACTTCCGGCAACAGTCTGCGGGCCAACATCGAGCAGCTGTTCCAGGCTGACATGAAGGCCATCGGGATCAATCTGCAGATCGCCAACGAGCCGGCCGCCACCCTGTTCGGGACGGACCTGCCCAAGGGCCAGTTCCAGCTGGCGCTGTTCGCCTGGGTCTCGACCCCGTTCGAGTCCGGAAACCAGTCGATTTACTGCTCGTACACCAACACCGCCAACTGCGGGTCGAACTACGACCACTACGCCAACCCGGCGGTGGACAAGCTCTTGGCTGCCGGCGCCACCGCCTCCAGCCCCAGCGCCGAGCAGAGCGACTTCCAGCAGGCCGACGCGTTGCTGTGGAAGGACATGGTCACCCTGCCCCTCTTCCAGGGTGTCGAGCTCACCGCCTGGTCGAACAATTACGCCAACATCGAGCCCAACCCGTCCAACGTCGGCATTCCCTGGAACGCCCAGACCTGGGGGGCTAAGGCCTCCTAAGGGCCTCGGTAACTAGACCAGACGTGAACGGAGGGGCGGCCCAGGTGCAGATCCAGGGCCGCCCCTCCGCCGCGTCCAAGCGACCCTAAGCTCGGGGACCGAATGCTTGCCTACATCATCCGGCGGCTGGCCTACAGCGTGGTGGTGCTGTTCCTCTCAACCGTTCTGGTGTTCGTCCTGGTGGCCGAATCGGGCAACCCGCTGGCAATCCTGATGTCCAACCCGCATGTGTCCCGCACCACCATCGCTGCCCGGGAGAAGCTTCTCCATCTGAACCTGCCCCTCTGGGACCGGTACTGGATCTGGTTCTCTCATGCCATCCGAGGGGACTTCGGCCAGACCATCACCTATGAGCCGGTGGGCCACCAGCTCTGGCAGCACTTCGGGATAACCCTGCGTATGGTCGTCTTCGCCACACTGATCGCCATCTTCGCCGGGATCGGGATGGGCGTATTTGCCGCCCTGCGCAATGGCCGTATCGGAGACCGGGGGTCGATGACCCTCAACTTCCTGTTTCTGTCGATACCCACCTTCGTGATCGGCCTGCTCCTCAAGGAGTTCGTGGCCATCCCGCTCAATCAACACGTGAACCGCACCATCTTCTACACCAGCGGGGAGGAGAGCCCGACCCTGACCGGAGGCTTCTTCTCCCGCCTCCCGGACTACGCCGCCCACACCGCCCTGCCGGTCATAACCCTGGTTCTGATCACCTACTCGTCCTGGGCCATATACCAGCGCTCGGCCACCCTCGACGCCATCGACAGCGACTTCGTCCGACTGGCCCGGGCCAAGGGCATCTCCCCCCGCCGGGTGCTGACCCGCCACGTGATCCGTAATGCTCTCATCCCGGTGACGACGGTGATCGCCCTGGACTTCGCCGCCGTGCTGGGCGGAGCCATCGTCACCGAGCAGGTCTTCAACTGGCAGGGGATGGGCACCTGGTTCATCCAGGGCGTCAGCACCCTGGATATGAACATCGTGCTGGCCTATCTGTTGGTCACGGCGGTCTTTGTCATCGCCTTCAACCTCCTGGCCGACATTCTCTACGCCGTCCTGGACCCCAGGATCCGGTATGACTGAGCCCTTCGTGCCCCCGAGCCGGACCGATGAGGGGTCCCGGGCCGCCCTGATCGAGGGGGACCTGGATGTCACGGGCCTGTCGGCGGGGACCCAGTCCGCCCCCCATGAGCACCCCCGTCCCGGGGTCGAGATCCCGGCCCCGGACCAACATGGCCTGGACGGCCAGGTCAAGGGTCAGACCCGACTGGTGGCTCGACGCTTTTTCCACCAGCCGATGGCGGTGGGCGGCCTGATCCTGTTCATCCTCCTGGGCATTGCCTCTGCGGTCATCGGGCACGTCTGGAAATACTCCTACTCACAGATCACCAACCAGTTCGCCGCCGGTCCCACCGGTTCTCACCCGTTCGGAGTGGATGACATCGGACATGACCTCATGGCCCAAGTGGCACGGGGTGTGGAGAAGGACATCCAGACGGCTCTCCTGGTGGCCCTCATCGCCATGTTCATCGGGACCACCATCGGCGCCATCGCCGGCTATTACCGGAATTTCGCCGATAATTTGCTCATGCGCTTCGTCGATCTGGTGCTCTCCGTGCCGATCCTGGCCGTGCTGATTGTGCTGGGACACCTGGTCTCCCGTCAGGCGGGCAACTGGTTCTGGGTGGCGGTCATCATCGGGGTGCTGGCCTGGACCTCCGTAGCCCGCCTGGTGCGGGCCGACTTCCTCTCACTACGGGAGCGCGACTTCATCGAGGCGGCCCGGGCCCTGGGGTCCACCAACCGCCGCATCATCGTCCGCCACATGCTGCCCAACGCCATCGGACCCATCATCGTCAACGGGACCCTGACGGTGGCCATCAGCATCATCCTGGAGTCCACCCTGTCCTACCTGGGCCTGGGTATCCAGCCTCCGGAGGTCTCCCTGGGCACGCTGGTCGCCTCCGGGCAGAGCGCCGCCACCACCCAGTGGTGGCTGTTCGTCTTTCCGGCCGGGTTCCTGGTCCTCCTGATCCTGTGCATCTTCCTGGTCGGTGACGGTATGCGCGAGGCGCTGGATCCCAAGAAGACCCGGGTGCGAGCGTGACGACCTCCGACCCGTTCGCTCCGGTGCTGGACGTCCAAGACCTGCAGGTCGACTTCCCGACCGGGCAGGGAGTGGTGCATGCCGTGCGGGGACTGGATCTCCAGGTGGCGCCGGGGGAGGTGGTGGGCATCGTAGGGGAGTCCGGCTCGGGGAAGTCGGTTACGGCTCTGTCGGCCATGGGTCTGCTGCCCCGCCAGGCCCGCACCCAGGGGTGGGTGAGGGTCAAGGGCCAAGAGGTGCTCGGAGCAGGGGAACGGGATCTGATGGGCATCCGGGGCCGGACCATCAGCATGATCTTTCAGGATCCCATGACCTCGCTCAACCCGGTCTATTCGGTGGGCTGGCAGATAGCCGAGGCGCTTCGAGCCCACCAGAAGCTGACCAAGGCGGAGGCGTTCGAGCGGGCCGTTCAGCTGCTCACCCTGGTGGGCATTCCCCGGCCCCGGGAGCGGGCGGCCGACTATCCCCATGCCTTTTCGGGGGGCATGCGCCAGCGGGTCGTCATCGCCATCGCCATGGCCAACGACCCGGAGATCATCCTGGCCGATGAGCCCACCACTGCCCTGGATGTAACCGTTCAGGCCCAGATCCTCGAAGCCCTGAAGAAGGCTCTGGACGAGACCCGGGCCGCCCTGCTGCTGATCACCCATGACCTGGGCGTGGTGGCCGGCCTGGCCGACCGGGTGGTGGTCATGTACGCCGGGCGGGCGGTGGAGACCGGCAGTGTGGACGACATCTTCTACCGCCCCGGTATGCCCTACACAGTGGGACTGATCGGGTCCCTGCCCCGGCTCGACAGCGACGGCACCGAACGGCTGCGGCCCATTCCGGGCTCCCCGCCCTCGCTGGTGGGGGATCTCCAGGGCTGCCCCTTCGCCCCCCGCTGTCCCATGCGGGTGCCCGAAGTATGCGATGTGGAGGAGCCACCCCTCCGGCCGGTGGCCAGTCAAGAGGGGGGACCCCACCTGGCCGCCTGTCACTTCGCCGACAAGGTGGCCAGTGGCGCGGCCGGCCCGATCTTCGAAGCGACCTCGCGTGACCTCAGCGAGCCGGCCCTGGCCGACGGCGCCCCATGAGCGCCTCGGTGGAAGCGGCGACGGCCAGTCGCCCCGCCCCCAGCGGGGCGCCCCTGCTCGAGGTGAAGGACCTGGTCAAGCACTTCCCCCTACGGGGCGGGACTGTCTTCCGCCACACGGTCGGAGACATCCACGCCGTGTGTGGGGTCAACATCATCGTCCGGCCGGGAGAGACCCTCGGGCTGGTGGGTGAGTCGGGGTGCGGTAAGTCCACCACCGGGCGCGCCATCCTGCAGCTTTTGAAACCCACCTCCGGGTCGGTGCAATTCGAGGGCAAGGAGCTGACCGAGCTCGGTCCGAAAGAGATGCGCATGGTCCGGCGTGATCTGCAGGTTGTCTTCCAGGACCCGTACGCCTCACTGGATCCACGGATGCCGGTGGGGGATTCAGTGGGGGAGGCCCTGCTCATCCACGACATCGGCGGGAGCCGAACCGCCCAGCGCCAGAAGGTGGCTGAGGTGTTCAGGCTGGTGGGCCTGGAGCCGTACCACGCCAACCGGTACCCGAATGAGTTCTCGGGGGGCCAGCGCCAGAGGATCGGCATTGCCCGGGCCCTGATCCTGGACCCGAAGTTGCTCGTCCTGGACGAGCCGGTGTCGGCGCTGGATGTATCGATCCAGGCCGGCGTGGTGAACCTGCTGGAGGACCTCCAGGAGCGCCTGGGGATCGCCTATCTCTTCATCGCCCACGATCTCTCGGTGGTGCGCCACATCTCGGACCGGGTGGCCGTCATGTACCTGGGCAAGGTGGTGGAGGAGGGGACCCGCAAGGATGTCTACGACCAGCCCAGCCACCCCTACACCCAGGCTCTGCTGTCGGCCGTGCCCCTACCGGACCCCAGGGCGGAGCGGGCCCGGTCCCGGATCGTGCTGGAGGGCGACGTGCCGAGTCCGGTGGATCCGCCCTCGGGCTGCCGCTTCCGGACCCGGTGCTGGAAGGCCCAGGAGATCTGCGCCCAGCAAGAGCCCGAGCTCATCGACCGGGGCCAGGGCCACCCGGTCGCCTGCCACTTTGCCGAGGTCCGGGAGGTCATCTGAGCCTCCGGCGGGCCGGCTGCCGTCCCGGTCCGGCGCGGTAGTCTGTCGCTTCCCGCTGACCATGGCAGCGGGCAAGTCGGAGTGGCGGAATAGGCAGACGCGCCAGCTTGAGGGGCTGGTGTCCGCAAGGACGTGGGGGTTCAAGTCCCCCCTCCGACACGCTCTGTCGCACACGCGACAGGCCGGGCGACCAGATCGACCTCATTGGACTCGGGTAGGTAGGTCGCCCGCACTCCAAGGGACCGGTACAGCTCCGCCTTGACCGTCGGGTCGGCCGTAGTGAGCCGGCACACGACTCGGTGGGCGTCACCGGCAAGGGTCTTGATCTCCTCATGGGTGAGAGCCGAATGGGCCGCCTCGGCCAGGGTGCGCTGGGCGGCCAGGCGTTGTCCTTCGACGTCTCGGGTCCAGCCGGCGACCACCGCCGGCTCGGCGCCGGCCTCGATGGCGGAGCGGTACTTGGCCAGACGAGCTTCGCACTCGGCGAGCTGGCGCCGGGCTGCGTCGCGTCTGGCGGCGGTGGCTTCATCGACCTCGCTGGCTCCGGCCAGGACGGCGCAGGTGGCGTCAATATGCTCAGCGTCGAACAAGCGCGCCAGCCATCCGTCCAGGGCGGTGACGATCGGTCCTTCTTGGACATAGACGGTCCGGGGATGGTCCACCCGGGCGGCTAGGGCGTACTCGGAGGGGAAGCGGCACCGGTAGTACGTGCTGCCGTGATTGGGTTGGCCCTGCATGCGCCGGCCGCACAGGCCACAGGACACGAGTCCAGAGAGGATGTAGCGCCGGCCGGTTGTCCGCCGTTTGGACTCACTGGGTCGGTGGGTGCCGGCCGCGCGGATGCGCCGGGCCGCTTCGAAGGTGTCCGGATCGATGATCGCCTCGTGGGTCTGGCCCGCCGACCAGACCCAGTCGGCCTCGGCATTCCAGCGCATCACGGTCTCATGCCCGAGGGCGACGTCGTGGACATCGACGAGGACCTCGTCTCGGCGCTGGCGGTTCCAGACCTGCCGGCCGGTGTATCTCGGGTTGGCGAGGATGGAGCGAACGGCGGTCTTGCCCCAGGCGCCCCGGCTGGCGGCGCGGTGGCGATTGCGCTCCGGGTCATGTCCACTGGGGGAGGGGATGCCGTCGCGGGTGAGGCCCTCGGCGATGGCGTAGAGCCCGAGACCGCCGTGCACGTACTCGTCGAAGATGCGAACGACGACCGGAGCGGCTACCTGGTCCAGAGCCAGGCGGTGCAGGCGCTTGCCGTCGGCCGCCTTACCCGGGTTGGGGTGGGTACCGGCGTCGACGAGTACCTACCCGTAGGGCGGCCGGCCTCCGAGGAAGCGACCCTCACGGGCAGCCTGGTCGGCCATGGCCGAGCGGACCCGAATCTTGATCCGATTGCGTTCGCCCTTGCTCATCCCCCCGTAGAGGCTCATCACCATGTCGTGGGCGTCCGAGCCAGGGTCGATCCGCCCGCCGATCTCGGGCACCCACAGCTCCACCCCGTAGTGGACGAGGACAGGGAAGGTGAGCCCGAACTGGTTGCCGTAGAAGGCGCGGGCCGGCTCTCCGATGACCACGGCGTCGAAGCCCCGCGACCGATCCTCGACGGCCGCCAGCAACCGGGTGGCCTCGGGCCGGCGGGGCCAGGGAAGGGAACGGGACTGTCCGACGTCGAAGAACTCGGCCACGATCGGCCCGCCTGTCGGCTCGATGAGAGCGCGGGCTCCTACTCCTCCAATGCTCCCGCCGTCAGCTACTCCTATGACGCCAACGGCGAGCGGCGCACCATGACCGATGGCACCGGCACCTCGACCTACACCTACGACCCATTCGGGGAGCAGGCCTCGATCACCAACGGGGCCAACCAGCAGGTCGGCTATGGCTATGACGCCCTGGGCGATGTCGTTTCCATCGCCTACCCGCTGGCCACCCTGCCCCCCGGGGCGGTGCGCGGCCAGGTCGACTACGCCTACGATGCCGCGTCGAGGATGCTGGCCATGAGCGATTTCGCCGACCGCACCTCCTCCTTCGCCCACACCCCCGACGGGCTGGTCTCCCAGGAGGGCCTCGGCACCAGCGCGGACTCTGTCACCACCTCCTATGACCCGCTCGACCAGGTGGCCTCCTCCGTCCTCACCTCGGGTTCGACCACGCTGGACTCGCTGACCTACTCCGATGCCCCCTCGGGCTCCATCGCCACCGAGACCGACAGCCCGACCTCGTCCACCTCGTCTACCTACGCTTATGACTCCCAGATCCGCACCACCTCGGACACCATCGGGACCAACTCGGCCAAGACCTACGCCTTCGACGCCTCGGGCAACCCCACGGTGCTGCCCAGTTCGGCCACCGGCACCTTCGATGGCGACTCCGAACTGACCAAGTCGGTGGCCAGCGGTGTCACCACCACCTACACCTACAGCACCGACGGCGAGCGCGTCAGCGCCGCCCAAGGCTCCACCACCTTGGCTTCGGCCACCTACGATGGCGCACTGCGCCTCTTGTCCTATTCGGACCCGGCGGCCAACACCAGCACTGTGGCCTACAACGGCGATGGCCTGCGGACGTCGGCCACCACCACCCCCACCGGGGGCCAGGCCTCCACCCAGGCCTTCGTGTGGGACACCCTGGGTTCGGTGCCCGAGGTGCTCATGGACTCGACCAACGCCTACCTCTACGGCCCGACCGGCCCGGTGGAGCAGGTCTCGGTCTCCACTGGCGCCACCGATTACCTCTTCGCCGATGCCATCGGCTCGGTCCGGGCCGTGGCCGGCTCCTCCGGCAGCCTCCTCGGCTCGGTCGGTTATGACGCCTGGGGCAATCCCGACATCACCGGGGGACTGTCGAGCCTCACACCCATCGGCTATGCCGGGGCCTACACCGACCCCACCCGCTTGGTGTATCTGATCGGGCGCTACTACGACCCGGCAACCGGCCAGTTCCTCAGCATCGACCCGGATGTGGCGGTCACCGGTCAGCCCTACGTCTATGTGGGTGACAATCCCGTCAACGGAGTCGATCCGCTGGGGCTGTCATGGTGGAATCCGACAACGTGGACGCCCAAGACGTGGAAGAAGGTATTGATCGGAACGGGAGTCGCGCTCGGAGCCGTCGCAGCACTTACGGGCGTCGGGGCCGTCCTCGACGCGGGGGTGGCGGTAGGACTTGAGTCGACGTCGCTCGGCTATACGGCTATCGCCACCGGAACAGTTGCCACCGGCATCGACGCCGTTGGATGCCTGTCGAAGTCTTCTTCATCTGACGAGCGCACATCATCCTGTTCTTCAGCCGTTGTGGGATTGCTAAGCGGCGGACTTGGTGCCGCTGCACTGGTGGGCGGTCCCCTGGCTGCCTATGCAGTCGCATCTGCAGCCGGACTGACTGGTGCCGCCGCGCTGCTCGATGCCCTACAACTCGCAGGTCTCCTGCACCCTCTTGCGCCCAGCTCACCGGCCGGTTCGGGCGTTCCGCAGCTTGTCCCAACAAACGCCCTTCGGTGTCTGTAGTACGGAACCCGGACCAATACTAGGAATGGAGACCTTCATAGCAAGATGGGAACCAGAGGTCGGGCGTCGAGCCGCCAGGTTCCAATACATCGGCAGTCGGCTGATCGCCGCCTGCGGATTGGCCGTGTTCCCTGCAGCATTTGGACTGGCAGCCGCGGTGGACGGAAGAGGGGGTCCACTTGTCGAGGCGCTGGGAGCACTGGTCTTTGCGGTCGACTGCGTTGCGTTTGCCGTTGGTACTCGCTATCTCCGAAGAGCGTGGCGCGAGATGTCTGAGAGGTTTGGCTTCCCGGTCAGGCTGCGGAATGCGCCGACTTTCCGACAGCCGAACTTCCGCGACTGGCAGCAGAGACACAACATGTAGCTGCCGGACCACCATCGACCCGGGGCCGGTGCTGGTAGGGGTCGTAGTAGCCGCCTACTAGTGTCCTGAGTTCCTAGTTCGGAAGGAAAGTGCAGGCATAGTCGCGAACTTTTTCGTCAACGACGACGATGGAGGTCGAGATATGTCACGAACGGG